>JGI12316J14372_10004896_pt1 | contig 11001 bp, 9 predicted proteins | sample MarCyaLeptolynsp_FD_14372 | JGI IMG/M metagenome (IMG submission 14372) | reverse complement strand
CCGCCGGGGCGGAAGACATTGTCGACGCCGACTTCGAGGAAGTCGACGACGATCACAAAAAGTCGGCGTAAACGACCCGACCGGACAGGTACGGAACGCCCGCATCGGCCTTTGTGCGATGGGGGCGTTTCGGTCCTTTCACAGGCGCCCGCCGTGAAACGATCCGGGAACCATAAGAAGGGCTCTCAATGAGCAAACGCGACTTTTACGAGGTGCTGGGTGTATCGCGCGATGCTGATGAGAAGGCGCTGAAATCCGCCTATCGCAAAATGGCGATGAAATATCATCCCGATCGCAATCCCGACGACAGTGCCGCGGAAAGCAATTTCAAGGACGTCAACGAAGCCTATGATGCGCTGAAGGATCCCGACAAGCGCGCGGCTTACGACCGGTTCGGCCACGCCGCGTTCGAAAACGGCATGGGCGGCGGCAACGGGCCTGGATTCGGCAACGACTTCGCTTCGACCATGTCGGACATATTCGACGAATTCTTCGGTGGCGCCGCCGGCGGCGGCCGGGGTCGGCGTGGCGCCGACCGCGGTTCCGACCTGCGCTATAATATGGAAGTCGATCTCGAGGACGCCTTCTCCGGCAAGACCGTCGAGATCAACGTGCCGACATCGGCCAGTTGTCAGACCTGTTCCGGGTCCGGCGCCAAGCCGGGCACCAGCCCGAAAGCCTGTTCGACCTGCGGGGGCGCGGGACGCGTGCGGGCGACGCAAGGATTTTTCACCGTCGAACGCACCTGCATATCGTGCCAGGGACGCGGCGAAGTCATCGCCGACCCCTGTACCGGATGCGGCGGTAACGGCCGTGTGACCCAGGACAGGACCCTGTCGGTCAATATTCCGGCCGGCATCGAGGACGGAACCCGGATCCGGCTGTCCGGCGAAGGCGAAGCCGGTGTCAGGGGCGGCCCCACCGGCGATCTCTATATTTTTGTGTCGCTTCGGCCGCACACCTTTTTTCAACGCGACGGAGCCGATCTGTTCTGTCGCGTGCCGATTTCCATGACCACGGCGGCGCTTGGCGGCCAGTTCGACGTGCCGACGGTCGACGGCGGCAAGACCCGGGTCAAGATCCCCGAAGGCACCCAGACCGCGAAACAGTTCCGTTTGCGCGCCAAAGGCATGCCGGTGCTGCGGTCTTCGAAGGTCGGCGACATGTATATTCAGGTGGTTGTCGAGACGCCGCGAAACCTTTCGCGCAGACAACGAGAGCTGCTGGAGGAGTTCGACGCGGTGTCGTCGAAGGAGAACCATCCCGATGCCTCCGGTTTCTTCACCCGTGTCAAGGATTTCTTTGAAAACCTGAGCTCTTGAACCGAGCTCATGGAATGAACACATATACGTGATAGTCTCCGTTTTCATGATTCGGGTCCCGACGGGACTCGAACAGGCCCCGGACGACCGGGACCGCAGAATTCGGTCGAATCGTGAAACAGTACGGATGATTTCAAAATGCAGGTAGCACGCCAGGATCGCGGACGCCGGATTATTTCAAAGGTTCGCGAAGAGGTTCGCTTCCTGAAGAACTGGGCGGAAAATCCGTTGACGACGGGTGCGGTCGCGCCGTCGGGGAAAGCTCTGGCACGTCTGATGGCGAGCTATGTCGATTGCGACAGGCCGGGCAAGGTTCTTGAATTGGGACCCGGGACTGGTGTGGTCACCAAGGCGATGATCGACAGGCATGTCCCGGCGGAAAAAATCGTTTCCATCGAATACAGCGACAATTTCGTCAAGCTGATGCGCGACCGGTTTCCCGATGTGACGGTGGTGCAGGGCGACGCTTATGCGCTGGCTCCGCAGCCGGACCTTGGCACTGACAAACCGCTTGCCTCGGTCATTTCCAGCCTGCCGCTGTTTTCCCGCGCGCCGCACCAGCGGCTTGACCTGATCAACCGGGCTCTGGATATGCTGGAGCCGGGCGCACCATTCATCCAGTTTTCCTATGCGCTTGTCCCGCCGGTCCGGGCCGACGAGGGCAATTTCCAGATCGACAAGACCAACTGGGTCGTGCTCAACGTGCCGCCCGCGAGGGTCTGGATTTATCGGCGCCCGGCCTGAACCGACGTGCTCCGACTGCCCTTCACAAGACGTTTGGTTTGCTGCGCATGTCCCGTGACAAGCGGGCTCGTCGGTGTGCGTTGAGGCATGTTTGTGCTCATCCTCGTCGTGTGCATGAGCTTTTCAGGAAAAACCCATTGTCAGTCCTTCCCGCGTGGGACGTTGTTCATGTCATCCGGGCAATGCTATCGCGCCGCGGCGCTCGAGAAGGGACGATATCTCACCCGTATCCGGCAACGGCGCTCGTCGCATTTCTATACATGGCATTGTCGCCTGCAGACGGACGCTCACCGACAATTGCCCGGTGAATGACCAAAAATTGGGCGATGTCCAAATTTTCGGCAAAGAATTTTGCGATGCAGCAGAAGGAGTTTCCCTTATCTGCAGGCCGATCTTCAAGTAATTGAAAATATGAGGAAAAGCAGAGTTTGAATTTCCGCTCGGTTTTGGCACGCCTTTTGCGGCGCAGCATGGACCGTTTCTCTATATGGAGTTCAAACAATGAAAATGATTGGCAAAAGGCTGCTGCGCCTCGCGGCAACCTCATCGCTGACGCTTGGTGTCCTCACCTCCGTGGCCTTCGCGGCTGAAACGATCAAAATCGGCGTACTGCATTCGCTGTCGGGCACGATGGCGATTTCCGAAACAACATTGAAGGACACGGTCCTGATGCTTGTAGAGGAGCAGAACAAAAACGGCGGACTGCTCGGCAAACAATTGGAGGCCGTGGTCGTCGATCCGGCTTCTGATTGGCCGCTTTTCGCCGAAAAGGCGCGCGAATTGCTGGAAGTGCACAAGGTCGACGTGGTTTTCGGCAACTGGACTTCGGTTTCGCGAAAGTCGGTCTTGCCGGTTTTTGAAGAATTGAACGGATTGCTGTTCTATCCGGTCCAGTATGAGGGCGAAGAATCGTCCAAGAACGTCTTTTACACCGGCGCCGCACCCAACCAGCAGGCGATTCCGGCGGTCGACTACCTGTTGAGTGAAGAGGGAGGATCGGTGAAGCGGTTCGTGCTTGCCGGCACCGATTATGTCTACCCGCGCACAACCAACAAGATCCTTGAACAATACCTGCTCGACAAAGGCATTCCCAAGGAAGATATCCTGATCAACTACACACCGTTCGGACATTCCGACTGGCAGACGATCGTGAGTGACATCAAGGCATTCGGGTCGGCTGGCAAAAAGGCCGCCGTCGTCTCCACCATCAACGGCGACGCCAACGTTCCGTTTTACAAGGAACTGGGCAATCAGGGCATTGCCGCATCCGATATTCCCGTTATTGCCTTTTCGGTTGGTGAAGAGGAACTGTCCGGGATCGATACGGGCCCGCTCGTCGGCCATCTCGCCGCCTGGAACTATTTCATGAGTGCCGAAGCCGAAGCCAACGATACCTTTATCGAGAAATGGCATGCATTCATCGGTGATGAAAACCGTGTCACCAACGATCCAATGGAGGCGCACTACATCGGCTTCAACATGTGGGTCAAGGCGGTGGAAGCCGCCGGAACGACGGATGTCGATACCGTTCGCGCGGCGATGTACGGGATCACATTCCCCAACCTGACCGGGGGCGAAGCGGTCATGAACACCAACCATCATCTGACCAAGCCGGTGGTGATCGGTGAAATTCAGGACGATGGCCAATTTGAGATCGTCTGGCAAACGCCAAACGGCGTAATTGGCGACGCCTGGACCAATTTCCTGCCGGAATCGGCAAACCTGGTTGCCGATTGGACTGCCCCGATTTCCTGCGGGAACTTCAACATCAAGACCGGGGCCTGCTCCGGGCAGAACTACTAGTTTGAGTGACGTTCGGGAACGGTCGCAAACGCCGTTCCCGGATCGAATTCGGCTCGCGTCCCGCTGTTCCCGTGTCAGTACGATCGTCCCTTATGTATTTTCGGTTTCCCGTCTCCGGTCTGAAAACGGTATTGCTCGTCCTGTTAGCGATTGTGGTTTCGCTTCCGGCCGCCTCCTCCCCAAGCGCGGCGCAGGACAGCTTCCAGTCCGCGATTGCCTCGCTCGTCGATAAGTCATTCAAAGTCAAACAGCGCGCTATAAATGTGATTTCCGCGTCCGGTGATCCGCGCGCGATTGCCCTCCTGACCGCGATGCGCGACGGAACACTGTACTATCGCAAAACAGACAAGCGCATCGTCTTTGCCGAAAAGGTTGCGAAGGGGTTTGCGCTCGTGGATGCCCTGACTGCCGAAAACCTTGGCCAGACCGGACGGCGCAAGGTTCGAAAGATCTCGATCAACAATCGGCTCCGCACCGTCTTGAAGGGAGCGATCGGGTCCCTGCAACTGTTTGCGGAAGCGCCGGCCGTCAGGTTGTCGGCCGCCCGCGCGCTTCTGGCGAACCCATCCGGCGCGGATTTGCCGCTCCTGGACAAGGCGCGCGCGCGAGAAAACGATCCTGCCGTTGCGGCCATGTTAACCCTGGCGCAGGCTGCTGCGCGCGCTCAGAACGGTCCTCTAAAGGGGCGAACAGATGCCGTGGCGGAATTGTCCGGCTCCATGAATCCCGATGTCTGGCAGGTGCTTGGCAGGCTTGCGGCCGATACAGGTGAAGCCGCCTCCCGGGATGATCGGGTTGTCGCGGAAGCCGCACGCGCCGCACTTGACTCGGTTGAGGCACGCAAACAGCTGTTTTCCTGGCTTGAGACAGCGTTTTTCGGCCTCAGTCTCGGGTCCGTTCTGTTGCTGGCAGCAGTTGGATTGGCGATCACCTTTGGCGTAATGGGCGTCATCAACATGGCTCACGGTGAAATGCTGATGATCGGAGCCTATACGACCTTCGTGGTGCAGCAGCTCATGCCGGGCGCTCTTGATTATTCGCTTTTTGTGGCCGTGCCTGCCGCATTTGTCGTCACGGGACTGCTTGGCATTTGTCTGGAGCGCAGCGTGATCCGTGTCCTGTATGGACGACCGTTGGAAACGCTTCTGGCAACCTTCGGTATCAGCCTGATCCTGCAACAGGCCGTGCGCACGATTTTTTCGCCGTTGAACCAGCCGGTTGTCACTCCGGAGTGGATGAGCGGCTTTTATGAGGTCAATGGCGCACTGTCGCTGACCTACAACAGGGTGGTCATTATCGGGTTCTGTCTGCTTGTGTTCCTGGCGCTGCTGTTGGTTCTGCGCAGGACCGCCCTTGGATTGCAGATGCGCGCGGTCACCCAGAACCGGGCGATGGCAAGTTCCATGGGCATCAACACCGGCTGGGTAGACGCAATGACCTTCGGTCTCGGATCCGGCATCGCCGGCATTGCCGGCGTGGCCCTCAGTCAATTGACGAATGTCGGACCCAATCTCGGGCAAGCCTATATCATCGATAGTTTCATGGTGGTGGTCTTCGGTGGCGTCGGCAATCTCTGGGGTACCTTTGTCGGCGCGATGGTTCTCGGGATTGTCAACAAGTTCCTTGAACCGGTGACCGGGGCCGTGGTTGCCAAGATCCTGGTTCTGGTATTCATCATCCTGTTCATCCAGCGCAGGCCGCGTGGACTGTTCGCCCTGCGGGGCCGTTCGGTGGAGGGATAGTGATGACGTCGCGAACCGTCCACCATTCTTTCTTCCTCGGGCTGTTGTCGGACCGCTCAGCGCGTCTGGTGCTTGGCGCCATCCTTCTGGTCGCTGTCCTGGTACCTGTCCTCAACCAGATGCCCCGGGATTTTCCCCTGCATGTCCCGACTTACGCCGTAGGCCTGTTCGGCAAATATCTCTGTTATGCGCTCCTTGCCCTCTCCGTGGATCTGATCTGGGGCTATTGCGGTATTCTCAGTCTCGGGCATGGCGCCTTTTTTGCCCTTGGCGGCTATGTCATGGGCATGCATCTCATGCGCCAGATCGGCGACCGGGGTGTCTACGGCAATCCGGATCTGCCGGATTTCATGGTTTTCCTGAACTGGTCGGAGCTTCCCTGGTACTGGTTGGGCTTCGACAATTTCGGCTTTATGCTTTTGATGGTTGTGCTCGTGCCGGGAGCGACGGCTTTCATATTCGGCTGGTTTGCATTCCGCTCGCGGGTCACCGGCGTCTACCTGTCGATTATCACACAGGCCATGACCTATGCGTTTCTTCTCGCATTCTTTCGCAATGACATGGGATTTGGCGGGAACAACGGTCTCACGGATTTCAAGGATATACTGGGTCTGGATCTGCGTTCGGATACGGTTCGCAATGGCCTGTTCGTCGCATCGGCAATCGCATTGGCGCTCGGGTATGTCATTTGCAGACTGGTCACCGGATCCCGCCTCGGTAAGGTCCTTGTTGCCGTACGCGACGCGGAGAGTCGGACCCGGTTCCTGGGATATCGCGTCGAGCACTACAAACTGTTCGTCTTCACGCTTTCGGCAGTGCTTGCCGGTATTGCAGGCGCCCTCTACGTGCCTCAGGTCGGGATCATCAATCCCGGTGAGTTTTCGCCGATCAATTCGATCGAGATTGTCATCTGGGTCGCGGTAGGCGGACGCGGCTATCTGCATGGCGCCATCCTGGGTGCCATAGCAGTCAATCTCGCCAAAAGCGTATTCACTGTCGGCTTTCCGGAAATCTGGTTGTTCTTTCTTGGGGGCCTGTTTGTCGCGACCACCCTGTTCCTGCCCCGCGGCGTCGTCGGTCTGATCCCCGCGAAGACGTCCAGTCCTCAGAAACCGGTCGATCCGGAACCCGACAGGATCTTATCCGAAGCCACGGTGACGCGCCATGAGTGAAGCGGTTCCGGCATTGAAATCCGCAAGCGGGTCAATCCTCTATCTCGATGGCGTGTCGGTCAGCTTTGACGGTTTCAAGGCCCTTAACAATCTTTCGATGGTGATTGCGCCTGGTGAGTTGCGGGCGATTATCGGTCCCAACGGCGCCGGCAAGACAACCATGATGGATGTGATCACAGGTAAGACGAAGGCCGATTCCGGGCATATCCTGTTTGATGGCCGTGTCGACCTGACCCAGCATGACGAAGCGGAAATCGCGACAATTGGCATCGGACGAAAATTCCAAAAGCCGACCGTTTTCGAGGGGCAGTCCGTATTTGACAATCTGTTGCTGGCATTGCGGCAGCGCCGGTCCGTTCTTGCCATGTTGACGGCGCGCATGCGTTCCGCCGAGCTCGAGCGGATTGGCGAGTTGCTGGCCGTCACACGATTGACGGCACGGCGCGATGTCATGGCCGCCAATCTCTCTCACGGCCAGAAGCAATGGCTGGAAATCGGCATGCTTCTGGCCCAGGACCCCATGCTGTTGCTGATCGACGAGCCGGCGGCCGGCATGACCGACGCGGAGACGGCGGAGACTGCGGAACTTTTGCGAGATATCGCACAAACAAGGTCGGTCGTCGTTGTCGAGCATGACATGGATTTTGTCCGCGACTTGAATGTCCGTGTCACGGTGCTGCATGAAGGGTCGGTTCTCGCAGAAGGATCCCTGGACCAGGTCAGTGCCAATGAGCGTGTCGTTGAAGTCTATCTGGGGCGTTAGGATATGTTGAGTGTCGACAAAGTGGACCTGTTCTATGGCGAGGCGCAGGCATTGCGAGCCGTCAGTCTCCAGGCGGAGCGGGGTCAGGTTACCTGCGTCCTCGGGCGCAACGGGGTCGGCAAGACAAGTCTGCTGAAGGCGATCTGCGGTCACCAGGCAATTGCCCAGGGGGCGATCACCCTTGACGGGAACGACATCAACCGGCTCAAATCCCATGAACGCGCCCGGTGCGGCGTCGCTTATGTGCCTCAGGGACGGGAGATCTTTCCCTTGCTGACGGTACAGGAGAACCTGGAAACCGGGTACGCTCCGCTCCCTGTAAAACAGCGCTCGATCCCGGCTGAGGTGTTCGAGCTGTTTCCGGTCCTGAAGGACATGATGCGCAGGCGTGGCGGTGATCTGTCAGGTGGTCAGCAACAACAATTGGCCATCGGCCGCGCGCTAGTCATGCGCCCGCGGGTTCTCATCATGGATGAGCCTACCGAAGGTATTCAACCCTCGATCATCAAGGATATTGGCCGGGCGATCACGTATCTGCGCGATCGTGGCGACATGGCGATTGTGCTGGTCGAGCAATATTTCGAGTTTGCCAGGGCGCTTGCCGACCGGTTTGCGGTGCTCGATCGCGGTGAGGTGATCGTTGAAGGCGGCCGCAAGGAGCTTCAGACTTCTGACGTGCGTCGGCACCTTACGGTTTGAGAAAGGTTGCCGGTGGCCTCAATGCCGCATCCCGCTCCGGTCGATGGTTTGCGACAGGGCCATGTGCATATCGTGGACCTCGCGAACCGACGGGCGCGCCAGCATCGTGTCGACCTGTCGACGGATTGCGGGATAGGCGTGAATGCTGTCGGGGTAGATCTCCGGCCAGACCGCCTGCAGGGCAAAGACATAATCCACCACCGTTCGCCGCTCACCGAAGAAGTATGGCCCGGATCCCAGAGCCTCGTCGATGACCGAAAGAACCTTTTTCAGGCGTGACATGGATGCCGTCTTGAATCTCTCTCGGGTCTCTGCGTCCTCAAAGTAGAGTTCCGGATGGAACTGGATCATCACGTCCGGCTGCAATGTCGTGCCCAGGTACGACATCCATTGCAGGAACAAACCCCGTTGCCGATCCTGCCGGGGGATGACGAGGGATCCGCCGGCATGACGTTCGCCAAGATAGTGTGCGATGGCGCCGGCTTCGAAAACCGGTCCGTCCGGTGTTTGCAGGACCGGCACCCGACCATGCGGAGAAATCCGGGCAAAGTCAGGGTCGAGATCTTCGGTCAGGATCTTTACCCACCGCACCTCGTGTTCGACCTCGAGGTCGGCGAGAAGCGCGTGGACACCCATGGCGTAGGAGGTCGGCCAGGCAAAGAGGCGATAGGTCATTCACTGATCCGGAACATGGCAGTTTCTGCACGAAACCTATTCTGACTTTATGGAGAGGGAAATGTACCCGGCGACATTCCTGTTCGGGCAAGGGTCACGAAAAAGCCCTCCGAAAGGATTTCCCGGAGGGCTTCGTATTCATAAGCGGTCTGAAAGCGGTCAGCCTTCCTCGGCGACCAACTCCTTGCCGGTCTCCTGGTCGACGACCTTCATCGACAGGCGAACCTTGCCACGCTCGTCGAAGCCCATCAGCTTGACCCAGACCTTCTCGCCTTCCTTGACCACGTCCGTGGTCTTGCCGACCCGCTCCGGCGCCAGCTGCGAGATGTGTACCAGACCGTCACGGGCACCGAAGAAGTTGACGAAGGCGCCGAAGTCGACCGTTTTCACGACCGTGCCCTCATAGATCTCGCCGACTTCCGGTTCCGCTGCGATCGAGTTGATCCATTTCAGTGCGGCGGCGATCGCCTTGCCGTCCGACGACGCGACCTTGACGGTGCCGTCATCGGAAATGTCGACCTTGGCGCCGGTCTTCTCCACGATTTCGCGGATGACCTTGCCGCCTGCGCCGATCACTTCACGGATCTTGTCGACCGGGATCTTCAGAACTTCGATGCGCGGCGCATATTCACCGAGTTCCGGGCGGGCTTCGGTGATGGCCTGCGCCATCTCGCTCAGGATATGAACCCGGCCGTCCTTGGCCTGTCCCAAAGCGATCTGCATGATCTCTTCGGTAATGCCGTCGATCTTGATGTCCATCTGCAGGGACGTCACCCCGTCAACCGTGCCGGCGACTTTGAAGTCCATGTCGCCGAGATGGTCTTCGTCACCGAGAATGTCGGACAGAACCGCGAAGCGATCGCCTTCCTTGATCAGGCCCATCGCAATACCGGCGACCGGGGCTTTCAGGGGCACGCCGGCATCCATCAGCGACAGGGAGGCGCCGCACACCGATGCCATCGAGGAGGAGCCGTTCGACTCCGTCACTTCGGAGACGACGCGGATCGTATAGGGGAACTCGTGATGCGGCGGAAGGATCGGCTTGACGGCGCGCCAGGCAAGCTTGCCGTGTCCGATTTCACGACGGCCGGGCGACAGCATGCGTCCGGTCTCCCCGACCGAATAGGGCGGGAAATTGTAATGCAGCATGAACGCCTGCTTTGAGGTTCCGGTCAGGGAATCGACGAATTGCTCGTCTTCCCCAGTGCCGAGCGTTGCGACGACCAGGGCCTGGGTTTCGCCTCTGGTGAACAGCGACGATCCGTGCGCGCGGGGCAGGGTGCCGACTTCGCTGACGATCTGGCGAACCGTCTTCAGGTCGCGGCCGTCTATGCGTTCGCCGGTGTCGAGAATATTCCAGCGCACGATCTTGGCCTGCAGGCTCTTGAAGACAACGGCCACTTCCTGCTTGGTATACTCGCCTTCTTCCTCTTCTTCCGGCAGGAACTCGGCATTGACCTTGTCCTTGACCGCGTCGATCGCAGCATAACGATCCTGCTTGTCGATGATCTTGTAGGCGGCGCGCAGGTCGTCCTCGATCAGCGTGAGCATCTTGCCTTCGAGTTCGGAATGATCGGCGACTACGTGCTCGCGTGGTTCCTTGGCGGCCTTTTCGGCAAGCCGGATGATGGCGTCGAGGACCGACTGGCATTCGCGGTGGCCGAACATGACGGCACCGAGCATGACTTCTTCGGAAAGCTCCCGGGCTTCGGATTCAACCATCAGTACCGCGTCACCGGTACCGGCGACGACCAGGTCAAGGTCGGACTCTTCCATGTCGTCGACGGCCGGGTTCAGCACGTATTCGCCGTTGATATAGCCGATGCGCGCGCCGGCGATCGGGCCCATGAACGGCACCCCGGAAAGCGTCAGGGCGGCAGATGCCGCGACAAGGGCGACAATGTCGGGATTGTTTTCCATGTCGTGCGACAGGACAGTCAGGATGACCTGGGTTTCGTTCTTGTATCCATCGGCGAACAGCGGACGGATCGGCCGGTCGATCAGGCGCGACGTCAGGGTTTCGTTTTCCGACGGGCGGCCTTCGCGTTTGAAAAAGCCGCCGGGGATCTTGCCGGCGGCAT
>JGI12316J14372_10004883_pt1 | contig 11030 bp, 7 predicted proteins | sample MarCyaLeptolynsp_FD_14372 | JGI IMG/M metagenome (IMG submission 14372) | reverse complement strand
AATTTTCCTGTACTGACTGGTCAAAGCACGCTGGCATCGGCTGCCTGGATGATGGCCAGCCCATCCGTTGTGCTGACCTTTCTGGCAGTTGCCCTGGACATGCCGATCTTTCTCGTTGGCGCACTTGTCTCCATCCGCCAGACTGCCAGCTCGCTCACGGACATCTTTTTCTTCGATGCAATCGCAAAGATAAAGAACCGAAAGCGTGCTTTGTCGGTGGCAGATCTCATCCTTGCTCTCTGCTTCGGTGCGACAGTCATCGCCGTTCTCTTCGGCGACAAACTGCAGATCATGATCGTCTTCATCGTCTGTGTTTTTGTGATGGGCGCGGTGGACGAGATGCAGCAACTGCTCGAAACTGACTTTATCAGCGACAACTTGACGTCTCAGTCGAGACGAACGTTCAAATATGCGCAAATGGCCCTTGGCGGCTTGGTCGCGGTCGCCCTGACCTGGATCGCGCACGAGCTGACACTCGAATTGCCGCCGATGCACAGGCATTCGATTGTTGTCGCTATCGGCATCACCTGTTTTGCACTGTCCGCGTTCGCTATTTTGGCCGTGCGGGATCTCACCCCGGCTGACGCCAAGAAAGAACACTCAATCCGGTCTCCGCTTAAGGCGCTATCCAACTATTTTGAAAACACAGTCAGCATGATGCGCCAGGGATGGTTCCGGAAATTCATTGCCTTGCGGATGATTTTCGCCTGCGTCACGCTTGCGGTTCCGTTCTTTTCTTTGATTTCGGCGGAAGCGCACCACGACTCAAACCGGGGACTGACGGCACTGATAATCTCGTATGCGATGGGCTACATCGTCGCCGGTCCTTTGTGGGGTGCCCTGAACAAGATTTCGCATCGCCTTGTCATGGTATTGAGCGCCTTGTTGGTCGTCGCTGCAGGCTCGGTGCTCGCGACAATGCACATTCTCGATCTTGACCACGATGTGAGACTTCATGCGGCAGCTCTCTTTACGGTCACGGTCGCCGTGCGCGGTATCGTCGCGGTGATAAGTCTCTACTTCATGGATATCGCGCCAAAGGATCAGCGGGTGAACGGTATCGCGGTGGCCCGGTCCTTCGTTCGGATAACCATGATCGGCCTGTCTGCAACGTTAGCCGCGGTCGCACACCTGCACGAAACCGTGTGGGCGATCATATTCATTACCTTGCTGAGCATGCTGGCAGCAGCCGTCAGTTTCCGCCTGACGCGTAAGGACCGGGAAAGTGAATTGGGCTCAGCCCAAACGTCCTAGGCGCTTGAGGAAGACCGCGAGCGTGGTTTGGAACGATGACAAGGATGCGAGGAAATCAGTCTTCAGTCGGTGTGCGCTGATCATCGTCTTCGGCGGAAACGACAAAGCGTGAAAATGTCTCTCGGAAGGGTCCACGCTGCTTGTCGGAAACACGCACATCGGCGGTAACGTCGTCTTCCGTGTCGGAACGCTCAAGCACCTCGGACATCTGGTATAACTTTGCCAGAAGCGCGCCGTCGGTGACCGGCAAGCTCACGGTCAGAATGTCGTCGTTCTGTGCAATGAAAGCATCGATCCTTGCAGCAAGATGATCGATCCCCGCTCCCGTCAGCGCTGAAAGTGCCACTGGTCCCTCTTCGGCTGCCTCTTCAAGCAGCTTGTTCCGGTAGGCTTCATCGAGACAGTCGATCTTGTTCCAGACTTCAATGACCGGCGCGCCTGTTTGGGCGTCGACGCCAAGGTCTGTCAGCGTTTTTTTCACGTCTTCTGCCTGGGCTTCCGTGTCCGGATGCGAGATATCGCGCACATGCAGAATAAGATCGGCTTCCAGCACCTCTTCCAGCGTCGCCCGGAAGGCGGCTACCAGATGAGTTGGCAAATCAGAGATGAACCCCACCGTGTCCGACAGTATTACTTCCTTGCCATGCGGAAGCGTGACCTTGCGCAGCGTCGGATCAAGGGTCGCAAACAATAGATCCTTCGCAAAAACGTCAGATTCCGTAAGCCGGTTGAAAAGCGTCGATTTACCGGCATTGGTGTAGCCGACAAGCGCGACCACGGGCTGCGGGATTTTTTTGCGTTTTTTCCGGTGCAGGTCCCGCGTCCGGCGGACACTTTCAAGCTGCTTTTGCAGTGCGATGATACGGTCCTGGATCTGGCGCCTGTCCGCCTCGATCTGGGTTTCGCCCGGGCCGCCCATGAAGCCAGCGCCACCGCGCTGACGCTCCAGGTGGGTCCAGGAACGCACAAGGCGGCTCTTCTGCCAGGTCAGATGGGCAAGGTCCACCTGAAGCCGGCCTTCTTTCGTCCGTGCCCTGTCGCCGAAAATCTCAAGGATAAGCCCGGTTCGGTCGATCACCTTTGTCTTCAGGCGGCGCTCAAGGTTTCTCTGCTGGACCGGGGACAAAGGATGATCAATGACCACCAGATCCAGATCTTCACTGACGACAATGCCGGCAAGCTCGGACACCTTGCCGTCGCCAAAGAGCGTTCCCGGCTTCGGATTGTTGATCCGGACGATGCCGGAATGAATGATCTGAAGATTGATGGCAGCGCTCAGGCCGATGGCTTCATCAAGGCGCGCTTCGGGACTCCGATTTCCGCGCAGCTCCTGCTGGCTGGTTTCACCACGCAAGTTCAAAACCGGCTCGATAATCATCGCGCGAAAGGGCTGGGGCAGACGATCCACCCCAGTTTCTTTTATTCTAAGCGATTTTTGCCCCGGTTCTTCGTCACCGTTTGATTTCGAAAAATCGTCCGCGCGAGACTTAGGTTTCAATCAGCCAGCCTTTTCAGCGTTTTCCTCTGCCTGATCAAACAATTGAACAGGGCCATTTGGCATAATTGTGGAAATCGCGTGCTTATAGACAAGCTGAGAATGTCCGTCGCGCCGCAATAGGACGCAAAAATTGTCGAACCAGGTCACGACGCCCTGCAATTTCACACCGTTGATGAGGAAAATTGTCAGAGGAGTTTTTTGTTTGCGAACGTGATTAAGGAATGTGTCTTGGAGATTTTGTGCGCGCTCAGCCATCAGTGTTTTTATCCTGTTTTTCCCCGGATGCGGCCGAGCATCCGGCGTATCGGCAGCTTACTGTCAAAATCTGTGCAATTTCAAACGATAAGGTTTGACGTACTGCCCGTTTTTTGCCCACCAAAAGAGCTGTCTGCCTCAACTCTTTTATGTAATCATTTTTCTGGCCAGACAAGGCCAAACGAATCATGCCGTCTGCAAATCAGTAGCAGTATGGAACAATTCGCGCAATCGGGTTGCAACTGAACCCGGATGACCGTTGCCTATTATCCTGCCGTCCACACGCGTCACCGGCATTACAAGTGTTGACGCCGCCGTGACGAATGCTTCCTTGGCTTCAAAGGCCTCGTCCAGACTAAACGGCCTTTCTTCAAAGGTCAGCCCTTCTTTTAGTACAAGATCGAGCACGACTGCGCGGGTGATCCCGCGAAGGATGCCGCTTTCAGCCGGGCGCGTGACCAGAACGCCGTCCTTGGTGACGATCCAGGCGTTCGTGGAGCCCCCTTCTGTCACGTTGCCATCCGCGTCCAGATACCAGGCTTCTTTGCCGCCGTTTTCTTTGGCGTGCTGTTTCGCCAGAACATTGGGTAGTAGCGCCACAGTCTTGATATCGACCCGTGGCCAGCGGTTCTCCGGATAGCTGACAACGGCTATTCCCGTTTCCGCCTGTGCTTTCGCTGCAGCCGGACTGGTGGACTTCGCAGTCACCACGATCGACGGCGCAACGTCTTCAGACGGAAAGAAATGGTCTCTTTTGGCAACGCCCCTTGTCACCTGAATATAGACAAGGCCATCACGAACCCTGTTGCGGCGGATGACCTGCCTCAGCACGAACTCAACGGCGCTGCGCGCCATCGGCCAATCGATCTGCAGCTCATTCAGCGACCGGTTCAGCCTGTCCAGGTGCCGCGGCATGTCGACAATCTTGCCACGCCAGACTTCGCACACCTCATAAACGCCGTCCGCAAACTGATACCCACGGTCCTCGACATGGACCGCAGCATCGGCGTGCCGCACATATTGGCCGTTTACATAGGCAATCCGGCTCATGGAACCTCCACACAATTACAAATCCACCCTGCCAGGGCACCTCAGCAGTTTTGACTGCCCGGTCAATCGAATGCAAGGACAGAAAAGTGACAAACTGATCTAAAAGAAGTCAAGGCTGACGCGGAACATCTGCTCAACCTGCCGCACACGATTGGCGACAGCAAAAATGACGATCCGATCCTGGGCCTGGATCTGCAGTTCACCATTCGGTGTCAGAACTTCGCCGCCGCGGAACACCGCTCCGACCCGGATTCCGGACGGAAGATCAATCACCCGGAGTGGTTTTCCGACCAGTGGCGAAGTGTCGAGCGCTTCGGCCTCGACAATCTCCGCAGCACCGTTCTGAAGCGAGTGAACGCCTCTGATCCGCCCACGACGCACATGCTGCAGGATCCTTGAGATCGTCACGGCGCGCGGGTTGATAAAGGCGTCGATCCCGAGCGCGTTTGCAAAAGCCGGGTAGCTCGGATTGTTCAGGAGCGACAATGAGCGCCGGCAACCGAGTTTCTTCGCCATCACGGAAGAGAGAATATTCACCTCATCCTCGTTTGTCAGGGCAACCATTGTGTCGGCATCGCCCGCATCTGCTTCGTTCAGGATGATCTGGTCAAGCGCGCTGCCGTGGAGAATGACGGAGCGCTTCAGTTCGTCCGCAACGGACATTGCCCGCTCACGAGACGCTTCAATCAGCTTGATCTTGGTTCCGCTCTGCCGCTGCTCCAGCGCCTTGGCGACGTAAAGCCCGATATTGCCGCCGCCGGCGATCACGACCTTGGCGGCTTCCGGCTCTTCGTGACCGAAAATACTCAAGGTTCTGCGGACCTGATCGCGACGCGCCACGACATAAGCAAGGTCGCCGGTCAAAATGGAATCGCTGCTCTTGGGCACAAAAAGCGTATTGTTGCGGTAAAGACCGACCACGACCGCGCCGAGATCGGGAAACAGTTCGGTCAGCTGGCGCAACGGCGTATCAACGACCGGACAATCCTCTTCGCACATGATGCCGACAACAACGACATGATCATCCGCAAAGCGGACCGTTTCCACTGCGCCCGGCAAGGCGAGCCTGCGCAAAACCATCTCGCCGACCTCAATCTCCGGAGAAATGATCACGTCGATTGGCATGTTGTCGCGGGAAAACAGGTTCCGCCAACGGCCCTGAAGGTAGGATTGCGCGCGGATACGCGCGACCTTTGTCGGTACATTGAACAGCGAATGAGCCACCTGGCACGCGACCATGTTCACTTCGTCATAGAGCGTGACAGCGACAATCATGTCGGCTTCTTCTGCCCCCGCCTGAGCCAGAATGTCCGGATGCGCGCCATGACCGACAAAGCCGCGCACGTCGAGCTGGTCGCCGATCACATCGATCAATTTGGGCGAGGAATCGATAACAGAAACATCATTCTGCTCCGCAGCGAGGCGTTCAGCGATGCCGTATCCAACCTGACCGGCGCCGCAAATGACGATTTTCATGGGAAGACCCCTTTCCCGCTACGCAAATTCCTGACAGGGTTTCACCGCTCTCAGGTCATGCCCAGAGTTTTCAGTTTGCGGTGAAGCGCGGATCGTTCCATACCCACAAATTCGGCGGTTCGCGAGATGTTACCGTCAAATCTTTTGATTTGCGCCTGTAGATATTCCCGCTCGAATATCTCGCGCGCCTCCCTCAAGGGGACGGACATCAGATGTTCTCCGGTCCCGGACGTTGGCAGGCTCGGAAGCGTTTCGCCGATTTCAGCCGGCAGTAGATCTGCCGTTATCGTGCTGTCCGGCTCACCCCGGCTCAAGATCATCAGCCGTTCGACATTGTTGCGTAGCTGGCGCACGTTTCCCGGCCAGTCGTGGGTTTGGAGCACCGCCATGGCATCGTCACCGATCGGCCGAAGGGGAATACCGGATGCTCCGGATATCTGCTCCATGAAATGATGGACAAGAACCGGAATGTCTTCCCGGCGCTCGGCCAGCCCTGGAACGCGGAGCGGAACCACGCTCAGCCGGTGATAGAGATCCTGCCGGAACAGACCTGATGCGATGTGTTCCTCCAGGTTCTTGGACGTGGAGGACAGGATCCTGATATCGACCTGAACCTTCTGCGTGCCTCCGACACGGGCGAAACTCTGCTCCACGAGGACCCGCAAGATCTTGCCCTGGGTCTCCGCCGGCATGTCGGCGACCTCGTCGAGATAGAGCGTTCCGCCATGCGCTTCTTCAAGCGCGCCGATCTTGCGCAAGTTTCCGTGCTCGTCCTCGATCCCGAACAGTTCTTCTTCCATGCGCGACGGCGTGATGGTCGCGGCATTGAGGACGACAAACGGGCTCTTGGCGCGCGGTGACTGGTCATGGATCATGCGTGCGGCACGTTCCTTCCCTGCGCCAGACGGGCCGATGATAAGGATGCGGCTGTTGGTTCCCGCGATCTTCTGGATCGTCTGGCGAAGGTTGTGCGCCGGCGACGATTCTCCGATGATGTCGCTCGTTTCACCGCTTCGCTGTTTAAGGTCCCTGATTTCGCGCTTAAGGCTCGATGCTTCCAGGGCTCGTTCGACGATGTGGATCAGCCTGTCTGCCTTGAACGGCTTTTCGATATAGTCGTAAGCCCCGCGCTTGATGGCGGATACTGCGGTCTCGATATTGCCGTGACCCGATATGATCACGACCGGAAGGTCGGGATCGGTCTCCTTGATGATATCCAGCAGGGCGAGACCGTCGAGCCGGCTGCCCTGCAGCCAGATGTCGAGGATGATAAGAGAGGGTTTACGCTCCTTGACGGCCGCAAGCGCACTGTCGGAATCGTGCGCGGTCCTTGTCCCATAACCGTCGTCATCGAGAATACCCGCGATCATCTCACGGATATCGGTTTCGTCATCTACGACCAGAATATCATGCGCCATGTGCTGCCACTGCTTGATCTTGCTCTTCGCTCTCCGGCTCGATCTCAGCATCAGCTGCCAAGGTCAGACGCACCAGAGTGCCGGTTTCATCAGGGGTTGTTTTGGGCGCGTCGAGCAACTCGACGCCTCCGCCGTGGTCTTCCAGAATTTTTCGAACGATCGCGAGGCCAAGGCCGGTGCCTTTTTCGCGCGTGGTCATGTAGGGTTCGAGCAACCGGCTACGGTTTTCTTCCGGCAAGCCGATGCCGTTGTCGATGACATCGACAACAACACGCCCGCCAGTCTCGGCACTCGCCCCACGCAGGTGGACCGACACTTTGCCATTCGGTACATCGTCCCCTTCCCTGGCGCTGACAGCCTCTGTGGCATTCTTGACCACGTTGGTCAGGGCCTGCCCGATCAGGCGCGGGTCAAAGATCGCCTGAACCGGCTCATCGGGAACATCCACGTTAACGGAGATGTCGGGGTTTGCGACCGATTGCATAAACGCTGCATCCCGAACCGCCTCACGCAGGTCGCCGGAGATCTTTTTCGGCTTTCGCATCCGCGCAAAGGACGAGAATTCATCAACCATCTGGCCGATGTCGCCCACCTGACGCACGATCGTGTCGATACACTGATCGAACACCTGACGGTCTTCCTCGATCCGCTTGCCGTACCGCCGGCGTATCCTCTCCGCAGACAACTGGATCGGTGTGAGCGGGTTCTTGATTTCATGTGCAATCCGTCGCGCGACATCTGCCCAGGCTGAATTGCGCTGCGCCGACACAAGATCGGTGATGTCGTCGAGCGTGACGACGAAACCATGTTCGCGGCGAGTCGACTGCTCACTTGTGATGCGCACGTTGACGGTTCGCAGGCGTCCGCCCCGCGTAATCTCGATCTGGGTTTCGGGCAGCTTTTCGGCATCATTGGCGAGCACGGTGTCGATGCACTCGGCGAGCTCCGGAACCACTTCAGTCAGAGACTTGTTCAGGATCTGAACTTCATCAAGCTGGAGCAGTTCCAATGCCGACCGGTTGATCAGCATGATCGAAGCCTCGTCATCGACACCAATGACGCCGGTCGAGACACCGGACAACACCGCTTCATTAAACCGGCGACGACGGTCAATTTGCTCGTTCGCGGCCAGCAGTGCATCCCGTTGTCCAAGAAGCTGTCCGGTCATCTTGTTGAAGGTCAGGCCAAGATTGGTCAGATCACCCGCTGATTTCTCAGTCTGGACTTTGACCGCCAGGTTGCCTTTCGAGACCTCGTCGGCAGCCGAAATAAGAGCCCTGATGGGAGAAACCAGTCTGTTTGCAAACCCGAAACCGATCCAGATAGCGGACAACAACAGGATGAGGGCAACACCCAGATAGACGAGTGCGAAGGCGATTTGGACACCGAAGCGGCTGTTTTCCATCTGCTGATACTGGGACGCGCCCGTTTCAGCCAGCCGAAGGTATTCAACCACCCTCGGGTCGATCGCGCGGACCGCATAAAGATAAAAATTGTCATAGGCGGAAAGCTTCATGACACCGCCGACAAGGTTTGAACTGCCGGGCGCAATGAGGATTGGATCGCCTGACTGGGCCTTGAAGAAACTGTCTGCCGGAGGGAGCGGAATGTTGGAATTCGGATCGAGGACGACACGCGTGACGACGTCACCCTTCTCGTCCAGGATCATGGCCGCCAGAATGCCGCGCAAGGAGACCTGGGTGGCGAAGAACTGATCAAATCGCGTGGGTTCGAAATCATAGATCGCCTTGGCGCGGTCAATGTCGTTGGTCATGGCGATGAGGTCGCCACGCAAAACGCGCGCATGTTCCTGAAGATAGGCCTGTGCCACCGTCAGGGCATTGTCGATGATCTGCCGCGTCCGGTCCTCGAACCATCGGTCAAGCCCGCGATCGAGTGTGACAGCAGCAAGAATAGCCATCATCACCGCCGGAACGGCTGCCACGAGACTGAAGAGCGCGACCACACGCACATGGAGCCTCGCCGCCGCGCGTCCACGCCGCCGTGCTTGCCAGAGCTTCAAGATTTCGACGGAGATGACGCCAAGCAGCACGGCAGCAAGTGCACCGTTGATCGTCATCGCAATCAGGATCACGTCCCGCGTGGGGTCAATCGACGTCAGCCCCATCAGGATCACGAACGTGACCGCAATGGAGATCAGGGCGACCACCATCACGGCAAGCCCGGCGCGACGCCAAAGCTTGCCCGATGAACTGGATTGCGCGACAGATTGCTGAACTGTTTCCAGTGTCATGCAGCCTCTGAAATTCCTTACGCCGCTATATACCTGCGGCTCCCATGAAAATTTGCTGCAAACTTATCACACAATGTTGCGAAATTGCGACATACTTGCCTTCTCATGAAAATTTTGCGGTGGACGCACTCACGAAAGATAACAAATATCTGAATTAATTGAATATTTCGGCAATGCCAATAGCCTGCTAACGCTGCAACTTCTATGTCCGTCTCAGAGTGTGGACACGCCTGTCGTGCAAGCACTTCAGCCTGCGGAACCTATGTTCAGAAACGGAGGCTCAAATCAGGAGGCCGACCGCCGATTATTCCTACCAAACGGCCTGGCTACCTGGTTGAACGCATCACCTGAATGTCCAAATCCCTGATTTTCTTCCGCAAGGTGTTGCGGTTGACGCCAAGCAATTCGGCCGCCTTGATCTGATTGCCGCGCGTTGCTGCAAGCGCTGCGCTGATCAGCGGATACTCCACTTCACGCAATATGCGGTGATAGAGGCCCGGTGGCGGCAGAGCTTCGCCGTAAGTGTCGAAATAGCCGGTCAGGTACTTTTCGACTGAACCGCCGAGATTGATGTTCTCCGCGCTTTCTTCAACAGGCGAAGAAACAGTCGGCTGACTGAGTTCCTGATCGAGAAGGCTCTCACTGATGACGTCCTGCGGATAAAGAGCCGCCAGTCGGCGGACAAGGTTTTCCAACTCCCGGACGTTGCCGGGCCACCGGTACCGGCGCAGCATGTTGAGCGCGTTCTGATCAATCTGTTTCGACTGCAGGCCTTCTTTTTCAACCAGTGAGAAGAAGTGTCTGACGAGATCGGGAATGTCCTCGACCCGCTCACGCAACGGCGGCAACCGGATCGGAACCACATTCAGCCGGAAGTAAAGATCTTCCCGGAACAGGCCCTGGTTGATCAGGTGGCGCAGATCCTTGTTGGTTGCCGCGACAATGCGAACATCTGTCTTGATCGGAGTTCGACCGCCAACGGTGGTGTATTCGCCCTGCTGCAGAACCCTCAAGAGGCGCGTTTGAGCTTCCATGGGCATATCGCCGATCTCGTCGAGGAACAGCGTTCCGCCGTCGGCCTGCTCGAACCGGCCTGAACTGCGGTTCTGCGCGCCGGTAAAGGCACCCTTTTCATGGCCGAACAACTCGGCTTCGATCAGGTCGCGCGGAATGGCGGCCATGTTGATGGCAACAAACGGTCCATTGCGGCGNTTTCCGTAGTCGTGCAGTGCGCGTGCNACCAGTTCCTTGCCGGTCCCGGATTCGCCATTGATCATGACGGTGAGATCGGTCTGCATCANCCGGGCCAGNATCCGGTAGATTTCCTGCATGGCAGGAGAGCGTCCGACAAGCGGCATCCCCTCNCCTGCATCCTCCAAATCGAGCGCAGGACGNCTTTTCGGCTCTTCCANCGCCCGCTGGACGATGTTTGTCAGTTCCTTGAGGTCGAANGGTTTCGGCAGGTATTCGTAGGCGCCCTTTTCAGATGCCTTGATGGCGGTCATGAACGTGTTTTGCGCACTCATGACCAGAACCGGCAATTCGGGCCGCATCTTTTTCATCCGCGGCAGGACGTCAAAGATATTCTCGTCCGGCATGACAACATCTGTAATCACCAGATCGCCGTCACCGGACGATACCCAACGCCACAGCGTCGAAGCGTTCGATGTCAGCCGGACCGTATAGCCGGCCCTGGAAAGAGCCTGATTGAGAACAGTGCGAATGGCAGCGTCATCATCTGCAACAAGGATCGTACCCGTCGGCATAACTAGTCTGTTCCCTGGTTTGTCACATCGGCCTCCGAGGTCCCGTCGCCGGAATACGC
>JGI12316J14372_10004870_pt1 | contig 11070 bp, 10 predicted proteins | sample MarCyaLeptolynsp_FD_14372 | JGI IMG/M metagenome (IMG submission 14372) | reverse complement strand
CCCCATCGCCCCCATCGGAAATGGCCGCCATCATCAGCCGGACGGCATTCGATACCATCTGATTGATCGGCTGGCGCAGCGTCGTCAGCGAAAATTCCGGCATGGCGGCAAGCGGAATATCATCGAATCCGACCACGGACAGGTCCTGCGGAATTCTCAAACCCAACCGATGACGGATCAGGCTCACGGCCTCGATCGCCATATAGTCGTTGACTGCGAAAATCGCATCCGGGCGGTCCGCCTGCGGCCGATCCATGAGCGTTTGCACCGCAATCCGCGTCCGTTCCAGATCGAAATGGCCGACTTCCTCGGCAACCAGCGCGACACCCTGCGACTGCAATTCGGCGCGAAATCCAAAGGCGCGATCGCGGCTGGTGGAGGCCCCTTTCCACCCGGAAATCAGGCCAATGCGCCGTCGGCCGATTTCCAGAAGATGACGGGCAGCCATCCTGCCACCGGCCACATTGTCCGTGGTGACGCTGGTCAGACGATCATCGTCCTGGGCGCGGTTGAACATGACGACCGGAATTTTCTGTTCGACGCAGAATTCGCACAGGGACGATGACAGTTCGACGGATGCCGTGATGATGCCGTCGACCTGGTATTCAAGCAATTCGGATACGGTTTCCTCAACGCCCTCATTGGTGTCGGGCATCATGAAGACCAGGGCGTGAAAGCCCTGTTTTTGCAGTTCGATACAGAGCCTTTCGAGCGCCAGCGCATAGAACTGATTGTCCAGATAGCTGAACAGGAGGGCGATGATGTTGGACCGCTGTGTGATCAGAGAACGGGCAATCGCATTGGGGCGATATCCGAGCTCCCCGGCGGCCTTCATGATGCGCTTGCGTGCCTGCTCGGAAACGCCGGATTGGGTCGGGACCCGTGAAAATGCCCGGCTCACGGCCGATTGCGACACGCCAGCGCGGCGCGCGACATCAATCGACGTTACCTTTGACCTCTTCGACACAGTTCCGATCCGTTCTTTTGTCGCCGAAAGCATACCCGTCAGGCCGCTGTTATGCTGCCTCAACCGAGTGCTTGACCGACTTTGTCCCGGTATTTTTCACCCATTCGCAGGTCAGCCCTCGCCCAGGAGCTGCATCAGGATTCCGAACTCGTTGAATACGGTCCATTCCTTGCGAACCCGGTTGTCTTCCACCAGCCATTGGGTAATGCCCCAGATATGGGCTTCCCTGCCGGTGGGCGGCCCATAGGCGCCATTGCCCCGATGGGCGCCGACGCCGCCCCAGCGAATGGAGACGAGATAGCCATCGCGGCCATTGCCCATCCAGTATATGTCGTCGACCGAAATGCGGATATTGGGAAACATCGCAACGATGGACATGATGTGCGATCTGAGCTGTCCGACTCCACGATAGACGCGATCGGTGGACCCCTCGAAGACGATGTCGGGCGCGTAGACACGATCCATGGCGTTAAAGGACCGCCTGTTCCAGATGGTTTCAAAGGCCGCGTGCACGAATTCCCGGATGTTGCCATCCAAACTGTCGGGGATGTCCTGCCGGGCGGGAAAATGCTGCCCCGAAAGGCGATTGGTGTCGCTTGCCGCAAAGTTCGGCGCAAACGGGCCCTGAACGCGCTCCGCCGCGAAGGCCCGGGCCGTTTCGGCGACATCCAGACCCATCTGCTGTACGAGCGCCGCCGTGTCATAGGCGACGTGCTCGTCATAAATCTCATTGTCACGGGCAACACAATTGGCGATGCACAGCAGTCTGAGCGGTCGATTGCTGGGCGGGCCGAACCTTGAATAGCCGGTGTTGGTTCCAAGAATCATGGTCCGGTGCGAGGTGTGAAAACTGACATCCTCGTTGCCGGCCCAGATCACCTCGTCGGCGACTAGGCGAATATCGGGAACGGCATTGTTGGTGTGGACCGTGTCGGCGACGATCTTGTCGCGGCCATATTGCAGGCCGACATCGTCCCAGACCCTGCAGTCATGGCTGTAGGTGTCGTAGATATAGCCGATGTCCTTTTCTTCCCAGATGCGATGCGTGATGCGCACGATATAATCGACAATGTTCTTGTATGTCGGCTCGAATCCCCGCATGGGCTGGGTGACAAGGTGATCCGGGTCCCGGTCAAGAAACGCCCCTGTGCCGCCGCGCCGATAGGCCTCCAGCGAAATCGAAAAATCGGCCGGCATATGCTCATCACCAAGTGGTTCGAACCGCAATTGCGTCGGCACGTTACCGACCGTTGCAGGGGATGGCTTTTTTGTTGTGTCCGGTGGCGCAGCTTTCGCTGATACGTCCTTTTCCGTTTTCATTTCAACCTCATTTGACAGTTTAACGCATACGTATTCTTAGATGAATTTCTTTAAATGAACAACCTCACGGATTTTCCGTTGATCGAAATCGACCTAATAATATGATTTTTCAGATGAAAATGACTAGCTATAAGAAAGCTGGAAAAGGAACTGTGCTATCCCGATCCGTCATTGCAATATCGAGGACGTCTAGCCGCATACCTATTCTCAACCCATTGCCGACGGATCGCAAGGATCGGCAGACGGCCCTATCGCTGCCCAGTGGCTTTGGACGGCAGCGTTGAAACGAATTCAAGTCCGCGCGAGAGCCATCGCGCAAGCTGTGTGTCCGAGGCAATTGCCTCGGCTTTGACTCGGACAAAGGCGCGCGGTTTGCGTCCGCCCCCGATTTCCAGCGGATCCACATGCGGCTCGCTCAGGGCAGCGTCATAGGCCGCCGGACCGACACGGACCATCAGATCCTGATCGGCAACGCCGCAGCACATGTTTCCGTTCACCATGAAGATAAGCCCGCCCATCATCCTGATCTCCCGCACATCGAGGTCGGATGGCAGGGTCTGGCGGACCCGGTCTACAGTGAATTCGTCATAAGCCATGGAATGGGTATAGACCATTTTGGCATGCCGGTGTCACTGCGCGTCGGTTATCACCCGGGGCGGAGCTTCCGCGGTCCGGGTGTCGACCCAAACCTGGCAGTTGGGGTGTTCCTGGGCGAGCGTGCAGGGATAGTCCACCGTCGGCTCGTGCATGAGCAGCACGCGAAGCGTATGTTGCTTCCAGGACCCTCCGTCGCTGACAAGAAGCAGCCTCCTGGACGCGAGTATGTCTGACATGCCGATTGTCACCGCCATTGGGGGAATCATCGAGGTATCGCCGCCGGCGGACCGGTGCGCGAACGCAACAAGCGTCTCGTCATTGAGCGGCAGAATGCGGGTGACGGAGTTTCGCCTGTCTTCCAATCCGATGCGCCACCATCGCGAGGCAGGCGGTTCATTGTTGGCGATGTGACCTGAAAACCCAAACCCGCCGTAACAAAGGTCGGCGCCGCCGGCCTCGGCGATCAAACCGGAATACCGGTCCATATTTGCCGGTGTGGGGAAGTGGATCGGCGCAAACCGGGGGATCGGTTACCTGCTGTTGCAGAGCATGTTCGACTTCAATTCGCCGCGGCTGTTTGCGACCATTCTCATGGCGTCGCTGATCGCCATTATCGGATTTGCCATCGTCTCGCTGATCGAGAAGCGGATGATCAGATGGGAGCCCGGCGAGAGTTTCTAGGCTGTGATGCCCCTGCCCGTCATTGGAGATCCGGCGCCGTGCCCGTTCAAATCCGAATTCTGCCGTCCCCTGCCGGACACCGCCCATGCGGCGATCACATCCATCCCGACTGCAACTGACTGCGACTGGAATTCTGCCTCAGGCCGCCTAGTTTGGTGGTAAAACGCGGGGATTTCCAGCATGAATGAGCCGAACACGGAAAACGAAAAGAACCTCCCACCCTGGGTCGCCGGCGTGGAACGCCGGATGCATGAACTCGATCCCGAACTGACCGATGCGCAAATCGACATCGTTCGTGGCTATGGCAGGGAAGTCGAGTTCAAGGACGGAGACATTCTATGGGCTGCCGGCCAGCGCGATGCCGGCCTCTTCGTGGTTTTGGAAGGCCAGGTCGAGATCGTCGACAAAAGCGGCGAGGCCGAGCACGTCATCATTACCCATGGCCGCGGCCATTATGGCGGCGAGATCGCCACGATGGCCGGACGCGCTGCCCTCGTTGCCGGGCGTGCCAGGGGAACGACGCGGGCCATCGAGATCTCAACTGCGCGGCTGAAAGATCTCATTGCGCTGGAAGCGGAGCTGGGCGAAGTCGTGCTGACCAGCTTCATCGTGCGTCGCATGCGCATGATTGCGGAAAACCACGGCGAAGTTGTGCTTTACGGAATCGCGGAGGAAGCGGGCACCGCCAAGATCCGGACATTTCTGACCAGGCAGGGCGTTCCCCACGAAATGGTTGAGACACAAACTGCCGGCGATCTGCCTCCGCACCTTGTGTGCGAGGAACCGGACCTTCCTGTCCTGATGATTGGCGGCGAGACACTTTGCAATCCTACCATCCGCACGGTCGCCGAAACGCTGGGAATTTCTGCCGAGATCGAGAGCGGGAAGTCCTACGATGTGGCCGTCATCGGCGGCGGACCAGCCGGTCTGGCGGCAGCCGTCTATGGCGCCTCTGAAGGATTGAGCGTGATCGTCATCGAAACGCTTGTCACGGGCGGGCAGGCGGGAACGAGCTCTCGCATCGAAAACTATCTCGGCTTTCCGACAGGTATTTCCGGTCAGGGACTTGCCGGGCGCGCTTATCTGCAGGCCACCAAATTCGGTGCCGAAATCGCCATCGCCCGGGAGGTCCACAAGCTCGAATGCGGTGACGGATACATCGTCCATCTCGATGGTGGTGACACGGTCAAAGCCGGCGCCGTAGTCATTGCGTCCGGCGCTGTCTATCGCGAACCGCCGATCGACAATCTTGAGGTTTTCACCGGCGGCGGCGTTCACTACGGCGCCAGCTATCTGGAAGCGCAGCTCTGCCGGCAGAAGGATGTCGCCGTTGTCGGCGGCGGGAACTCGGCCGGTCAGGCCGCAATCTTTCTGGCGGGCTTTGCGCGCAGCGTGAAAATCCTGATCCGCGGCGACGGGCTGGAACGCAGCATGTCAAGTTACCTGATCGACCGCATCAACCAGATCGGCAATATCGAGGTGGTGCCGCATACCACCGTGCAACGGGCCAATGGCGATCGCAAACTGACATCGCTGACACTGAGTAACAGTGTCGAAGGCGTCACCAGAGATGTCGATATCGCGCATCTGTTCGTCTTCATCGGCGCCGTTCCGGCAACGGACTTTCTTCCCGACAGCGTCAAACTCGACGACCGTGGTTTCGTCCTGACCGGTGACAATCTGGATTCCGAAGCGCTCGAAATGTCAGGCTGGAAGGAGGACCGCACGCCGTTCCATCTGGAAACCACCCGGCCTGGCATCTTCGCCGTCGGCGATGTCCGGTCCGGTTCCGTCAAGCGCGTGGCGTCGGCGGTGGGCGAAGGGTCCGTCTGCATTCAATATGTGCATCAGATATTGACACGGACATCACAGCACTGAAGGCGCACGCCATCACTTGGTCCGCAGAGCCTCGTTCCAGCGGGAGATGAAACGGGCCCGCTTGACCTGATCGAGATAGACGACGAGACCAGGGCTGATGGAAATCGGCCGCAATTGCGTGCCGAGGCGCTCGCGCATGGCCCGGGCCGTATTCGGATCGTCGACCTCCGGGTTGAGAACCGGCAGCTTCATGTCCCTGGCCATAATCGTCTGGCCCGGTGTGGACATCATGAAGGCCAGGAGCCGTTTGCCGAGGTCGGGACTGGCCGCGGCTTCCGGCACCAGCGCGATGCGCGACATGACGACTGTGTAGTCCCGGGGCAGGATAATGCCGAGATCGGGAATGCGGCTGGCCCAGCTCTCGGCATAGGAGCCGAGAATATTGTAGCCGAGCGCAAATCGCCCATCGGCCACACGGTCGAGGATCGCCGAGGAATTGGAGTAGAGCTTGACGCCTGAGGAACCGAACGCGCCGATCAGGTCCCAGATGTCGCGATTGTGCTCCCAGTCACGGGCAAGAAACAGAAAGCCCAGACCCGCCCGCTCCACATCATAGGTGGCGATGCGCCCGTAAAGCCGTTCTTCCGAACTGCGCAGCAAGGCGATGAGATCGGCCCGGTTTTCCGGCAATGGCAGGTCTTCGAAACTCGGCTTGTGGTAGACGATCACCGATGGTTCGAAGGTCAGGCCGAAAGCCGATTTGCGCCAGCTTGCCCAGTCCGGCCAGTTCTCCGTGGCAATTTCGGGCACTGCTTGCGCATAGCCGTCATTGACCAGCTTGACCTGCAGGTCCATCGCCGAGGAAATCACCAGATCGGCAGTTTTCAGACCTGCGTCGGTTTCCCGAATGACACGCTCATAGATATCGAGGGACTGCAAGTCGCTATAGGAGATGGCAATCCGGGGATTGGCGGCCTGAAACGCGGCGATCAGCGGTCGGGAGACATCCTCATCGAGCGATGAGTAGACCGTGAGCGTGCGTGCCGTGTCCTCCGCACCCTTTGCCGGGAACAGCGTTGCGGCAACCGCAACGTGCGGGACCCAGGTTGCGAGGATGATCAAAAGCAGAATGCGCATGGCGTAACTGTGCCCTCGAACTTTCAAGTTCACAAGTGCCAGCGACGCTTCTACCATTGGTTCGGGAGGAACGATGCGTATTCTGGTTGTGGAGGACAATCGAAAACTGGCCGATGGCCTGAAGCGCCTGCTGTCGGAAAGCGGCTATGCGGTCGATTGTGTCGGCAATGGGGACATGGCGCTCTCAGCCGTCCATGCGCTGAATTATGATCTGGTCGTGCTTGATCTCAGCCTGCCTGAAATGGACGGGCTTGAGGTGCTGCGAGACATGCGCGCCGGACGCATTGCGGTGCCGGTGCTGATCCTGACGGCGCGCGATGGCCTTGACGACCGGATTCGCGGACTGGATCTGGGGGCCGATGATTACCTAGCCAAGCCGTTCGAATGGGGAGAACTCGAAGCCCGCATTCGTGCGCTGCTGCGCCGCTCGACGGCGGTCAAGACCTCTGTCGTCGAAGCCGGCCTGGTGAAATTCGATCTGAAAAGCGGTCAGGTCACCGCCGGCGGCACCGTTCTTGAGATCCCCGCCCGTGAGACAGGCGTCCTGCGCGCGCTGCTGCTGGCCAATGGCCGCGTCCTGTCGAAAACGCAGTTGATCGACTCGCTGAGCAGCTTCGAAGAAGACATCAGCGAAAACGCCGTCGAACAATATGTCAGCCGATTAAGGCGGCGCCTGGCCGATTATGGCGTCTCCATCCGGGTGGCGCGCGGCCTTGGCTATTATCTGCGCTCGGACGATAAGCCCTAATGCCCTTACAACGCCCCTCCTATTCGCTGCGCCGCAGGCTGCTTCTTTGGCTGTTGCTGCCTCTGCTGGCGATCGGTCTGGCGGCCTTGTTCGACGCCTATCGCGCGGCGCGGCTGACAGCAGACGAGATTTCGGACCGAGTGCTCGCCGGCTCCGCGCTGGCGATCGCGGAACGCGTCTTTGTCAATGATGACGGCCAGTTGGAAGTCGATATTCCCTATGTCGCACTCGACATGCTGACCTCCTCGGAAGAAGACCGGGTCTTCTACCGGATCGAGGGGCCGCAATCGCAATTCATCACCGGGTATCAGCAGCTTTCCATTCCGCAGGAATTCGCCCGTTCCGAACGCAATTTGCACTATGCCAATTCGCAATTTCGCGGCGCGCCGATCCGCCTTGCCGTGTTCTCGGCAGCCGCGGCATCGGACACCGTATCCCTGGCCTACCGGGTCGCGGTGGCCGAAACAACCAATGCACGGACCAAGATGGCGCGCGACATCCTGCTGCGCTCGGCCCTGCGGCAGGCGATCCTCATCATGGCCGCGGCGCTGATCGTCTGGTTTGCGGTAACCCGAGCGCTGCGGCCGCTCTACCGGCTTGAGGAGGCAGTCGGGCGGCGCAGCCCGGAGGACCTGCGGCCGATCCGCCACCGGGTGCCCAGCGAGGTTGGCGGCCTTGTCAGAACGATCAACGATCTGGTCAAACGGTTCGGTTCGTCACTGACGGCGCTGCGCAATTTTACCGCCAATGCCAGCCATCAGCTGCGTACGCCGCTCACCGTGATGCGAACGCAGCTTGAACTGGCCCGCCGGGCCGACAACCAGGAGGATCTTGCCCGGGCGCTGAACGAAACGGATGACGCCATCGGCGAGGCGGAACGGATGATGTCGCAATTGCTGGTTCTGGCGCGGATCGATGCCGCCGCACAGGAGGATCTTTCGCAGCAGACATGCGATGCCGCAGCCATCAGCCGGCAGGTGTGCGAAGATCTGATCTCCGCCAATGCTTCGCCGCAGGCCGATCTCGGCTATGAAGGCCCCGACCATGCGACCGTGCGCGGCGATCCGGTGCTGTTTCGGGAGATGCTGCGGAACCTGGTGGAAAACGCCATGCGCCATGGCGGATCGCCGATCGAAATCCCCCTTCGCACCCGGTGCGAAGGCGGCCGCGTCATCGTTGAGGTGGAAGACAATGGGGTCGGCATCGATCCCGACCAACGGCCGGCGGTGCTGGAGCGGTTCCGGCGCGGCGCCGACAGCAGCACCGAAGGCTCGGGACTGGGATTGGCCATCGCCGGAGAGATCGTCACGCTGTTCGGCGGCACTCTTGAGCTTGCAACACCGGCGAGCGGTCGGGGTCTACTTGTCACGATGGCGTTCGAAGGCATCGATCCGGATCGGGGTCAATCCGGGTAAAGGTCCTGCAAAAGAGCCTGCGTCGACATGATGTCCTTCTTGAGTTCGGCGGTTGCGCGGGCCTTGTCGCGGGCAATGATCGCCTCGACGATGGCCTTGTGACCGCGCAGGAACGGCTCATGCTCCCGCATATCGCGTTCGACCTCTTCGGACAGCACCCGCATATAGGGACCGTAGCGCAGCCACAGGCTGTCAATTAGCGCCGGCAGCACGTCCGACCGCGCAGCATTGTAGATCGCGAAGTGGAAATCGCGGTTCTTCTGCAGCATCTGATAGACGTCCTGGCGGCCGGTCGTCGCGGTGTGATCGGCTTCCAGCCGGACCAGCGCATCGATCTCGGTATCGCTGATATGCTCCACCGCCAGCTCGGTCGCCATTGTCTCCAGCGCAATGCGGGCCCGGCAGATATCGTCCAGCCGGGCGCGGCTGACCTTGGGCACATAGGAGGAGCCGTTCGGCCTTGATTCCAGCGCCCCTTCCGCGCCCAGCCGCCGCAACGCTTCGCGCACCGGCATCTGGCTGGTCTGGAACATCTCGGCAAGAGCGGCGATGGTCATCATCTGACCTGGCTCGAAACGGCCGACAATCAGCGCGCGGCGCAGATTCTGATAGACCGTGTCAGCCACGGTCGCGCGGCCCATCACGGGCTCCAGCTCAACTCCGAGAGATGACACGGCACATTTTCCTTCGGCGGTTGCGATCTGGCGTCTAGATAGACGCTATCGCGACGCAAGACCAGCGTGTATTCAGGCCAGGTCGTTGAAAAACCGGCTCATCCGATCCATCGCCTCATCCAGCCTTTCGGCATTCTGCGAGCCGAAACAGACCCGCAAATGCCCCTCGCCCGAAGCGCCGTAAAAACTGCCGGCTTCGACCACCACACCCGCTTCATCGAGCAGACGGTCTGCTGCCTCCTGGGCGCTGAGCCCCGTGGCCCGGATATCGGGAAAGGCGTAGATCGTTCCCTCGGGCGACTTGCAGATCACGCCAGGCATCTGGTTGAGGCGCGAGACCACCAGATCGCGGCGCGCGCGGTCGTCCTCGACCATCTCGTCAAGAACCTCGGGCGGCCCCGTCAGGGCCGCCAGCGCCCCATATTGAATGAAGGTGTTCACATGGGTGACTTCATTGGCGGTGATTTTCAGCAGCGCTTCCATCATCGCGGCATCGGCGGCAAGATAACCCAGCCGCCAGCCATCCATGGCGTAGGCCTTGGTGAAGGCAAAGGTTGAGATCGTGCGCTCCTTCATGCCCGGCAGCGACGCGATGCTGATATGGCTGGCGCCGTCATAGGTGATCTGTTCATAGACCTCGTCGGAAACGACGATCAGGTCATTTTCGATCGCCAGATCGGCGATGACCTGCAATTCCTCGCGGCTGTAGACACGGCCCGTCGGATTGCACGGATTGACAATGTTGATCATCTTGGTGCGCGGCGTGATTTTCGGTTCGATCAGCTCGCGGCGGATGGAAAAATTATCAGAGGCATCGAGCGCGGCCACCACCACTTTCGCACCGGCCATTTCGACCTTGCCGATATGCTGCGGATAATAGGGCTCCAGAAGGATCGCCTCGTCGCCCTCGTCCAGCCAGGCCATGAAGGCGGCGAAGGACGCCTGCGTCAGCCCGTTGGTGACGATGATCTCGCCGGCATCGACGTCCATTGCATTGAGGCGCCGCAGTTTTTCGGCCATGGCTTCCCGCAAGGGAGCGATGCCCTGCAAATCGCTGTAATGCACGTGCCCTTCGCGGAGCGCCCTGATCGTCGCATCCTTGATATGGGCGGGCGTATCGTGCACCGGCATGCCGAGTTCCAGGTGAATGAGATCGCCGTCCCTGCCCAGTGCCTTGACGAACATTCCAAAGTTCTTCTTCGATGTATCGGTGATGCGGCGTGCAAGTTTGGGCATGAAATTTTCTTTCTTTCTGCGGTCCGGGAGATTGCTCCATGGGACCGTATGTTACGCGTAATGCCATGCGGAGGGGGTCTTATGGGTCGATATGATGCGCAATTCCGGCTGGACATGATCGCGGATCTGCCAGCTGTCCTTTCCCGGCGCGAGGCCGCGGCCAAAGCGGCACTTGCGGCCTTTCCGGCCCGACGCTGGCTCGCTTACGGCCCGCATGCGGCGCACCGGCTCAATCTGTTCGTGCCGGATGGCGCGGCCAACGCACCGGTTCTGATGTTCATCCATGGCGGGTTCTGGAAATCGCTCGATGCGGATCTGTTCAGTTTTCTGGCACCCGCCTTCGTGCCGCAAGGGGTGATTCTGGCGGTAATCGATTATCCGCTGATGCCGGACTCTCGCATGGATCAGGTGGTTGACGCCTGCCGTCTGGCGGTCAGGTGGCTGCACGCCCATGTCGCCGATCATGGCGGCGATGCG
>JGI12316J14372_10004866_pt1 | contig 11078 bp, 9 predicted proteins | sample MarCyaLeptolynsp_FD_14372 | JGI IMG/M metagenome (IMG submission 14372) | reverse complement strand
TTCACCCCGGCCTCTTGGTCGTTGAGCGGGACCTTGCCGCACTCAACGCGGGAGAACCCCTCGTCGCGCTTGCTGGTAGTCCCGCCGTTGGAATTTCGGATGCGATGTCGGACTTGGCGCTGCGTATTCGCCGTCAGGCCCCCGCAACAGCACTTAGATATTCACGGCTCGGCGTCCATATGGATTCCGGAAACGATCTTGGCCGAATGATCATCGCTTCGGTTCTCGAAGGTGTCGACCGGTTCGAAGAGGCCATCATTGAACTTCGGTCCGTCGCGTCCGCTTCAGTCTATGACTGGGATGCCCGGATCGCCGTCGGCGAAAACCTCATTCGTCTGTCGCGAGATGAAGAAGCGATTGAGCATCTTGAGACCCTTGCGGAGGAGCGACCGGAAGACGTTGAGGCGCTTCGTCAGCTTGGATACCTGATGCGGCTTCGTGAAAGGTTCGAGGAAGGGTACGAGTATTACGACCGGGCGCTCGACCGCGTCGGCGGCGATAGTCCTGACGACTGGGCTTTGTTCTACAGCCGCGGCATCACGCTGGAACGGACGGACCGCTGGGAAGAAGCTGAACGAGACTTCAAGCGCGCCCTGGAACTCAAACCCGGCGATCCGCTGGTGCTGAACTACCTGGGTTATTCCTGGGTCGATCAGGGCGTCAACATCGACGAGGCGATGGAAATGATCCGCGAAGCTGTCGAACAACAGCGCAACAATGGGTTCATCGTGGATAGTTTGGGATGGGCGCACTATCGGTTGGGCGAGTTCGAGGATGCGGTGCTCCAACTGGAACGAGCCGTGCAGCTGGAACCGGGCAATGCCATTGTGAACGACCATCTGGGAGATGCCTATTGGCGGGTCGGCAGGCGTTTCGAAGCCCGTTATCAGTGGGAACGTGCGCTGAGTCAGGACCCGGATGACAAATTGCGTGAGACGATCGAACGCAAACTGGATGAAGGCCTCGATGCCGTTGAAGGCATGTCAGACGGCTAAGTTTTCCGCAGGATAGAGATGACATTACCCGAAGATCCTATTCGCAAGCTGGCGCCTGCGAAGGTGAACCTCAGCCTGCGCATCACCGGTCGGCGGGACGACGGGTATCATCTGTTGGATAGTCTGGTCGCCTTCACCGATTTTGGCGATTACGTCGCGGTCTCCGAAGCGGAATCCCTGACCCTGATCGTGGATGGTCCATTTGCCGCGGCAATACCCAACGATGAAAGCAACATCGTTCTCAAGGCTGCACGCGCGCTGCAAGACCATACTGGTGCCGAAAGCGGGGCGGAAATCAGGCTTACCAAAAATCTCCCCGCCGCGGCTGGCGTCGGTGGTGGATCCAGCGATGCCGCCGCGACACTATCGCTTCTGAACCGTCACTGGAACACGGATCTGGCCGGGGAAGAAATCGCTGATCTGGCGCTGACACTTGGTGCCGATGTTCCTGTCTGTCTTGCTAGACGTCCGTGCCGGATGCGGGGGATCGGAGACGTGATCGACCCCATCCACACGCCGGAATGCGGTATTGTGCTGGTCAATCCCTTGGTACCGTGCTCGACAGCGGCAGTATTTCGGCGCCGCGCTGGAGAGTTCAATGCGCAGACAGACGACCTTTCAGGAGTTACGTCGGTTGCCGAACTCGCGCAGGCTGTCGACACTCTCGGCAACGATCTCTTGGAACCGGCTCGGCAGGAATGCCCGGCGATAGGGTCAGTGCTCGCCATTCTGGCAGGCGTCCCTGGGGTTCTGGCATCGGCGATGTCGGGCAGCGGTGCTACATGTTTTGCGTTGTTCTCAGATCGGGATGCCGCGGCAAACGCCGCACGCTACCTTGATGGATTGGATGACGCGACGGGTTGGTGGATACAATCGGGAGGGCTTGGCGGTGACGGGTGATGACAAGGACATACGGCTGCTGGTCTGTGTGAACCCGATCGGTGGAAACAAGCCTTGTTGTGGTGGGGATCGTGGGTCTAAGGAGCTGGCCGTCGCGTTGGAGCGCGGCATGAAGCAGCGCGGGATCGCCGCGGAAGTCGAACGGATTCATTGCCTGAACCGATGCCTAAAGGGGCCTGCCATGCGTATCGCACCAGGTGGGAAATTCTTCTTGGAGGCGACGATGGATGATGTGGCGTCAATCCTGGAGGAAGTTCAGGCCGTTGCAGGCCTCAAAGGGGAGAACGACGAACCCGATCCCTTCGCGGGCCTCGATGGCGCGGTGCCAGGCGGTTAACCTTCTAAAGGTCGGTTGGGAGTTGTGCCATGATGGCGTCCCACAATTTCGAGGCCGGCGTGTCGAAGACCAGGTCTGCATCCGCGTCCGCCGTGATCCAGTCCCCACGCGCGAATTCACTCTCCAACTGACCCGGTCCCCATCCGGCATAGCCTAGCGCCAAAATGCCTGTGATTTCCGGGGTGTCCTCTCCCCGTAGCGCGAGTGCCTCAATCGTATCGATCATGGCGATGCCATCGGTCACTTGGAGCCCGCTTTGCGTGGCCTCGCCAGAATGGAGGAGAAGCACCAACATCTGCTCAACCGGGCCGCCTGCAACGACGCGAACCGGCAGATTAGACTGGGTTGCTACATCTGGCATCTGGCGGGCAATCCCCATGTCTCGCAACACGTCGCCCAGGGGGCCGGCACTTAGCTGCTGGGTAAGCGTAAGGCCAAAGGCACCACTTTCGTCGTGATCAACCATAAGGATCACCGTTCGGCTAAACGCATTCGCCGGCATATCGGGTGATGCAAGGATGAACCGTCCGGCCGTCGATTCTTGGGCGAGCACGGGCGATTGCACAAAGCACAGGATTAGAAGCGCAAGGAAGAAAGCTTTGATGGAAAGTCCTTTCTTCAACGTTACGCCCTATTCCAATTTTAGTTCAGTAAATTGTCCTCGAACGGATATTTCGTCAGGTTTTCGAAGCCCGTTTCGGTGACAACAACCTGATCCTCCAGCTTGATGCCGACGCCGCCGCCGACCTTGCCGGCATAGACTTCGATGCAGAGACACATTCCAGGTTCGAGCTCACCCGGATATCCGCTCGCCGTCCAATCCTCCGGATAGAAGATTGCCGGGTACTCATCGCACAAGCCGACGCCATGCATCTTCACGCCATAGCGCAGGTCGCGATACTCTTCCGGCAATCGGTGGCCCAATTCCATCAATTCCTGGAAGCTGACGCCGGGCTTCACGAGTTCCATGTTGGTCGTGATGTGCTCAAAGCCCATTTTATAGGCCTCGCTTTCATTCGGTGTTGGCTTGCCGCCACCGATCTTGAACGTGCGGGACAGGTCTGCGCAGAAGCCATAGGGGCCGACCATGTCGGTATCATAGGCAAGAATATCGCCCTCTTGCATGACGCGGGGGCCGCATTCCTGGAACCACGGGTTGGTGCGCGGACCGGATGAAAGAATCCGCGTTTCGACCCATTCACCACCGCGAATATGGTTTGCGTGATTCATCTCCGCCCAGGCGTCGACCTCTGTCATGCCGGGGACGGTTTTGTCCTGCATGGCGCGCATGGAGGCTTCGCACGCCGCGATGGCGCATCGCATGGCATTCAGCTCATCTTCGCTCTTCACCTTGCGGGCGTGTTCCATCAGTTCTTGCCCGAGCGACAGCTCGAACCCGCGCTCCTGCAGCGCCCAGCTCATAGCCAATTCGGATTTGTCGAGTGCGAGGCGCTTGTTGTCGCCGACATGCTCACGAACGAGATCCTCGAGTTCGGCGGCGAATTTCTTCGCCCGTTCCGGACCGCGATCCCCGGCATCGAAGTAGAAGACGTCGGCACCGTGGCGGACCTCTTTCACCAGCGGCAGGTGAGCAGAGAGATGGTCGCAGGAGTGAAAATCCCACAGAACCATATGTCCGTCTGCCAGCACGAGACAGGCGCGGCACATGTTATGCGTCACCCAAAGCTGCATATTCGTCGAGTCGGTGGCGTAGCGGATGTTGAGCGGATCGAACATCAGGACACCGGCGACGTCGCGCTCGTGGATGTGTTGAACAATGCGGTCGAGGCGATATTCGCGCATGCGTGTCAGGTTCGGCAGCGTCAGCCCCAGGGCCTTCCATTCTTCAAAGGCCAGATCGGTTGGGCCGATTTCGACGCGGTTATAATCGTTCGGAGAGCCGTCTCCGAGAATGTCCAGTTGAGAGACCCGGCGGCGATAGGGGTCGATCTTGCGATTGGACCCAATGACAAAGGGATCGTCCGGCATGAAAGAAATCCTTCTCGAAAAAGGGCGGGGCTGCCCTCGCATTCCAAGTTCACGAAATCTTTTCAGTAAAACCTTTCGTGGGTCAATTCGGATTGCGGCGTGTCGAAACCGGTTTCTGTTCAGGACGCGTCAATTCGCGCCGCACTGCACGATCCTTGGATCGTCACTCGCAGCGTAGCGAGTCGATAAGAATAGACGCTGCCTTTAGGGACTCACTTCGTAGGTGATCAATCCCGCCAACAGCCGCTGCTGATTCCGAACTGAAGTAGAGACCCATGAGCCCCGATGCGACGGTGTCGATGCGCACAACATCGGCCTTCGCGAATTCCTCTGCCAGAATCGTCCTGATGCATTGGCGAAACAGACCAATCCATTCGCGCATGGCGCTTGCGATCTGAGGGTCCGACCCGGCCGCGGAAATCAGTGCCGATCCGACCAAGGCTTCCATCCTGTCGAAAGCGGCCGGATCGAAGAGCCATTGAACCAGCGTGAAGGAGCGGTCTTGGTTCGGGAGAGCCTCGGCTAGCGCATCCATGTCGCGGGCCGTCGTTTCTTTTAACCTAGCCAGAAGCGCGGTCAGAAGCTCTTCGCGATTTCCTATGTTGTGTCGGATCAATGCCCGCGCGAGCCCCGCTTCCGACGCTATGCGCTCAAGCGTGGCTCCTTCGACGCCATGACGCGCGATGCAGCGCGCATACGCATCCAAAATTTCCTTTCGGCGCTGATCTTTGAGTGACGGCCTCGGCATAAAGAGAGTTATATATTATCAAGCTTGACAATCAATGATTATCACCTCAAGTAAATTATCAAGATTTATAATTTACGCATAGAAGGAGTTTTAACCATGGAATGGCTCACAAGGCCGATATCGGAATACGCCCTCTACGATTGGGGAACTCTGGTCGAAGATTGGGTCTTCGTCGCCGCAATTGGCCTCTTGCTGTTCGAATTGCTGCGCTATGCGGCGAAGCGCCAGCTGAGCTGGACGATGATTGGCGATGGGCTGACCAGCTACATCACGCTGGCAGGCTACTTCGCAATTCTGATTGCTGGGCTCGGCACGCTCTATGTTTGGGTCTACTACTCGGCCGCTGAATTCGCATTCTGGGATATTCCGACAAATGCGCTCACTGTGGTCGTGTGTGTTCTGCTAGCCGACTTCGCCTATTACTGGGAACACAGGTTTACCCACAGAGTGGGCATTGCCTGGGCGACCCACTCGGTTCACCATTCCTCCCCGCATTTCAATCTTTCCGTTGCGAACCGCTTCGGTCCGATGGATGCGCTGTGGCCCATTCCGTTCCATGTTCCGCTTGTGCTTATCGGGTTCGACCCGCTGATCGTTTTCTTCGCGGAAGCCATGGTTCTGGCCTACCAAACCTTCCTGCATACCGAGGCTGTGGGTCGGTTGCCCCGTCCGATCGAATTCCTGTTCAACACGCCGTCTCATCACCGCGTGCATCACGGCAGCAACCCTGAATACTTGGACCGTAACTATGGGGGTGTCCTAATCATATGGGACCGTATGTTCGGTAGTTTTGCAGACGAACGGTCGCCGGTAACTTTCGGATTGGTGGAACCCTTGAACACCAACAATCCGCTTACTGTTTGGTTCCATGGATTTGCGCGGCTTTTCCGAAAGTCCGCGCAAGCACCATCTCCGCTTAAAGCAATTCAGGCGATCTTTCAGCCTCCAGGCTAAGAGAGTTCAGAGGAACTTTCTCAGAACCGACACAGGTGGCTAAAACTGGACAGTTCCGGTCGCGGGGTGAGAACACGCTAGGCGCGGGGAGGGACATTCTTTGCGGCTAGGTCATGTCCTTTAAAAAATTCCCCGGAAGGTTCCAAATCCCATGAAATCTCACGCTCAGGCGGTCGTCATTGGCGGCGGTGTTGTCGGTGTTTCCGTTCTTTACCACCTGACTAAGCTCGGTTGGAAAGATGTCGTTCTGATCGAACGGTCCGAACTGACCTCTGGATCGACTTGGCACGCAGCGGGCGGTTGCCACACGCTGAATTCCGATCCGCAGGTCGCAAAACTTCAGTCCTACACAATCGATCTCTACAAGGAGATCGAAGAGATTTCCGGCCAAGAGACAGGATTTCGGCTGACGGGTGGTGTTTTCCTGGCGGTGACGCCGGAGCGTATGGAACTGCTCAAAGTCATGCAGTCGCAGGAAAGGCTGCTGGGGATCGAGACCGAACTGCTGACACCTAAGGAATGTGAAAAGATCCTGCCGATCATGGATCCGAACCAGTTTCTGGGTGCGCTTTATACGCCGATGCATGGGCACCTGGCGCCGGCGGACGTGACCCACGCCTACGCCAAGGCAGCCAAGATCCAAGGGGCGGAGATCTACTTGCGGAACCGTGTGGTAGATACGGTTCAGCGTGAAGACGGCACCTGGGATGTCGTGACCGAGCAAGGCACCATTCACGCCGATCATGTCGTCAATGCCGGCGGGCTCTGGGCGCGGGAATGCGGACGGATGGTTGGTCTGGAACTGCCGATCTTGGCCATGGAACACATGTATCTGATCACCGAGGACATGCCCGAGGTGGCGGAAGTCAACCGCACGACCGGCAAGGAAGTGCTGCATGTCGTCGACCCGGACGGCGAGATCTACATGCGCCAGGAACGTGGCGGTATGCTTATGGGGACCTATGAGAAGGGCGGTGTGCCGTGGTCGCCGAAAGAAACCCCCTGGGATTTCGGACACGAACTGCTGCAAGAAGACATTGACCGTATCGCCCCCTCTCTCGAGGTCGGCTTCGCGCATTTCCCACCCTTCCAACGCGCTGGGATCAAGCAGATCATCAACGGTCCCTTCACCTTCGCACCGGATGGAAACCCGCTGGTCGGACCGATCCGTGGCCTTAAGAACTACTGGGTTGCCTGCGGCGTGATGGCTGGCTTTAGCCAGGGCGGCGGGGTTGGTCTTTCGCTCGCGAGCTGGATGGTGAACGGCGATCCAGGTTTCGATATCTGGGGCATGGATGTCGCACGCTTCGGCGATTGGACGACCATGGCTTATACGAATGCGAAAGTGCGCGAAAACTATTCGCGCCGGTTCAAGGTAACCTTCCCGAACGAAGAACTTCCTGCCGCACGCCCATTGCGGACGACGCCGATTTACGAACGGCAGAAGGCAATGAATGCGGTCTTCGGTGTTGCCTATGGGATGGAGCAGGCTCTTTGGTACGCGCCAGAAGGCATGGAGCCGGTCGAGAACATCACGTTCCTCCGCTCCAACGCGTTCCCGCATATTAAGGCCGAAGCGCAAAATGTGCGCGAGAATGTCGGTGTCTGCGATATCTCATCCTTCGCGAAATACGAGATCACCGGCCCGAATGCGGAGAGCTGGCTCAACCGTATGCTCGCTTGCAAGATGCCGAAGGCGGGCCGCATGACCCTCGCTCCGATGCTGAACCATCAAGGCAACGTGATTGGTGACTTCACGCTGGCGAAACTCGATGATGAACGCTTCTTCATCTTCGGCTCTGGCATGGGCGAGATGTACCACATGCGCTGGTTTGAAGAGAATCTGCCGGAAGAAGGCGGTGTCGATATCAAGGCGTATGGCATGGGACTGTTGGGGCTTTCCATCGCCGGACCAAAGTCGCGGGCTCTGTTGGAAAAACTGACCGGTGAAGATTGCTCGAAGGAAGCCTTCAAGTTCCTCGACATCAAGGAAATGTCGGTTGGGATGGTCCCGGCCTTGGTTGGGCGGGTTACCTTCACCGGGGACCTCGGTTACGAGATGTGGGTGAAGCCAGAGATGCAGGCGCGTCTGTTTGACGACATCCTGGAAGCCGGCGCTGAGTTCGGCATCATGCCGTTTGGTTCGCGTGCAATGCGCTCCCTGTCCCTGGAAAAGAGCTTTGGCTCCTGGGCAACGGAATACCGGCCAATATACGGCCCTTATGCCGCCAATATGGGCCGCTTTGTCGATCTCACGAAAAACGACTGCATTGGTCTGGAAGCCGCCCGACGAGAAAAAGAAGAAGGGCCGGAAAAACGGCTGGTCACCTTCACAATCGATGTGAACGAAATCGACGTTATGGGGAACGAGCCGATCTATCGCGATGGTGAGATCGTCGGATATGTCACGTCCGGCAGTTTCGCTCATTACATCGATAAGTCGGTTGCGATGGGGTATGTCCCGAATGATATGGCCGATGATGAAACTGACGGTGCGTTCGCCATCGAAATCTTTGGCGACATGCGTCCGGCGACAATCTCTTCCCAACCTCTTTGGGATCCGAACGCTGAGCGCATGCGTGGATAGTCGATCATCCTGATCTTCGATTAAAAGGGCCCGTGTTTTCACCGGGCCCTTTTTCTATGTGTCCGAAAACCCACAAAAAAAGCGTGGTTGAGAGGAATTAGGCGTTGTGGGATTGTTATCGGAACTATGGAGGAATCCCCATGCACGGGCAGTCCAGATCGGGACCAAGATACGAGTCCAGAATACCATTCCAAGGCAGCCAGCGATCCGTCAGTATTGAGCGGATGTGGCGGTTCGAACGCGAAGTCTCGCGCGCCCGACAGGACGTGGACATGAGCGTGGAACGCAGTCTTGATTGGCTGGTGATGCTCTCCCTTGCCCGCGACTGGTCGCAAGGCATTGTCCCAGATGTGGCATCGACAACGGCGACGGTCGAGTTGCCGCGTACGACGGTGAAGCGCAGTTTGGATTCGCTCTTGGACAAAGATGTTGTCGTGATCGAGCGGTGCCGTCGCGACGGTCGGCGCCGGCTCATTAAGCCTGGAATGCGTTTCGATGAGGTATTCGATCCGCTTTTCGAGAAGGTGTATGAACTCATCGAGGAGATGGGACATTCGCTTGGGCAGGCTGTGAACGCTGTCGTCGATACGATGAGCGATGCCGTGCTGATCACCAGCGCGCCGCCGCCCGGCGAGTCGCCGCGCATTATCGGCACAAACGATGCGATGTCGGAGCTGACCGGATACTCCTACGACGAAGTAATCGGAAAGTCGCCGAGCATGCTTCAAGGGGATGGCACGTCCGAAGCGGCACGCCAACGACTGCGGAAGGCGATCGAAAAGCGTGAAGGGACGACGGAGACGCTTGTCAATTATCGCAAGGATGGATCGACATATCTTTGTGAGCTGACCCTAACGCCGCTCCAGGATGAAAACGGTGCGATCCAGTACTTTATGGGGATCGCACGGGAAGTCGCGGCCTAACCCAATTTCGACGGTATGATTTAGTTTCAGGCGGCTTGCGAAGATTGCGAGAGCCGGCCGAACTTCGTGAGCAAATAATCGATGTTGTCCGCACCGAAATCCTCAACGATGTCCTCATTCTCTGTCAGAACATGCTCAAGAATTCGTCGCATGCGCTGTTCAGGATCGGCGTCGATGCGCTCCAACTCCGCGTTCTTCACCATCTCCAGAGCAGAGCGGTAGGCAGGCAGTAGACCAGCCGGCATCCCCGCCTTCTGATACAGAGACTTGAGGCCCAGCGAGCCTTCGTCGTGAATTAGCACGCGCGCATTCGCCACTGGGACTCCCGCAAGCGCGGACAGAGCGTGTTCGAAGAAGCTGAGATCACCCACGCACAGTGCCCGTAAAACAATGGACGGGGTCAGCCGACCGTTGTTGAGAAGCTGATCGACCAGGGCTGCGATTTCTTCAGAGCTTCCGCCGCTGAGGCCCAGGGTCGCTTTCTCCCGGCTCTGCAGAATAAGGTCGGCCGCGGTTTGCTCAGGCAGCTCGTGGTTTGCGACAAGATGCGCCTGTAGATGCTCGGCCACTTTGGTGACGAGCTTCTCCGCAATCGTGACGGGCAGTGTCGGACGATGGACGAGCGGCTCCTGCATTCGGACGGACTCGCCATAGGTTTCTACGACCTGATCCAGTGACTTTTCACTAATATCCGCGCCGGCGTTGGAAACCAACGCGACGACCGCATCTTCGTCACCATGCGTGACAATGGCGTCGGATACCGTCTCTGAGACGCTAGGGCGCTGCGCGACGGCGGCCGTTCGCGTGCTGCCCTGCTGGCGCACGATTTCCACCAGATCGGCATCCGTCAGCGCCTCGGAGAATTGCAGCATCGGCAGCGCGACAGAGTCCGACAGGTCGTTCGCCAGGGACTTCGCGATATCGCGGCTCAGATCCGGTGCGTTCTTCAAATGGTTGGAAAGCGCGCCGCGTACACGTTCTTCCGCATCCTTGATCATCACTTTGAAGATGTCTTCGGCGATGGCCCGTTCGGAGTCGCTCAGCGATCCGTTCCCAAACTCGGACGCGATCTTGTCCGCCGCTTCTGCGCGGTTATCCGCTGAAGGATCGGTTAGAAGTCGTTCGACATCCGATGATGAAAGCTTGTCTGACATGTTACCCTTATGAACTTCGTCCGTCGTTTCCCAAAGATATCATACTCGTCTGCACACCGGTAGTGCGCCAAGAAAAACCGTCGCTTCAAATCAAATCATGCTCGAGAAGCGGTGATTTGCGGCCTAAGCTGTTCATATCATATTAAGGGCTCATCATTCGCTGGACAAACAAAGACCTTATGGATGCGGACGGAATGCGACGAAATTTCTTAAAATTCATTCTAATTTCGCCAATCGCTTTATCGGTTGCGATGCCTGCGGGAATGGGCGCTTGGGCGGAAGATGGAGTCATTACATCTCAACTCGCTTACGATCAGCTGCAAGCAGGCGGCCTCACAGTGATCGACATCCGTCGACCGGACGAGTGGCGGGAAACCGGGATCCCTCAGGGTGGGTTTGCGATTACCATGCATGATCCGGAAGGGCAGGAGGCGTTTATGGCCAATGTACTTGCCGCGTTGGATGGCGACCGCACCGCGCCGATCGGATTG
>JGI12316J14372_10004862_pt1 | contig 11084 bp, 12 predicted proteins | sample MarCyaLeptolynsp_FD_14372 | JGI IMG/M metagenome (IMG submission 14372) | reverse complement strand
GCTGGAAAAGGGAAGGGCCCGGTCTGAGAAAGACCGGGCCCGTTCGGACTCGCCGCGTGGGGAGAGAGGAGAGAGAGGAGAGAGTACGCGGGCGTGTCCGAAACTCGCTAACTTAGAAGGGCAGTATGATATCTACGATCTGCGTGCCCCATCTGGGTTGTTGGAAATCCGTGATATGGCCGCGGCCGCCATAGGCAAGCCGGGCTTCGGCGATGTCGTTGTAGCTGACGGTATTCGTCGACGTGATGTCTTGTGGTCGAATGACGCCGGCGATCTGCAACTCGCGAACTTCATAGTTCACAAGGGTCTCTTGGCGTCCATGGATGACGAGGTTACCGTTCGGCAGAACCTGTGTGACCACCGCAGCAACGTTCAGCGTGATTGTCTCAGACCGGGTGATCGTTCCGGTGCCGGCATTGTTCGTGGCACCGGTGATGCCTGCCAGGGTTCCGGGGTTAACCGCTTCNGGTAGAATGTTATCCAATGCGGCTTCATATCCCAGAAGGGAGGTCACGCCGGATGCTTCCGATGTTGTGCGCGTTCGGGCCGTCGAGTTCGATACGGAGGCCGTATCCGCGATTGCGACGGCAACGGTGACAATATCGCCGACATCATCTGCACGCGAATCTTCCAGGAAAGCGCGGCTGCCGGGGCGCCAAAGCGAGTTGGCGCGGGCGACGGCTTCAGTGGGTGCCGGCATCGGCATGCTAACTGGTTGATAGCCGTAAGTATGGGTTGGGTTTTCAACCGGGCTGAGTGGCGGTTGTTCTCCCATACTGGCGAGACGCTCCAGGTTGTTGCACCCCGTCAGGATCGCGGCGGATAGTGCCAGCGCGGTCGTCATCCGAAGAGCATGCCGACGGGACTTGTTCTGATTGGTCTTCATCTAATCGGCTCCCTTAATTCGTCTGCATGGCGAGCGACAGCGGCAGATCCACGCGAGCGCGGCCATCCCCTGTAACGACCGCTTCGATCACGGTATTCGAGTCTGTGTTTTGGACCCGGATAATCTCGTCCAAGGCGCCGTCATCCAATGCACGGCCCTGGATCGTGAGGATCATCGTCGGTGCTTCCAGGGTCACCAGGACGGTGCGGTTTTTCTCAACCAGTACAGGCGGCTCGATATCGTTGGCGCGAACTGGCTGACCGGCGCTCAGCGCCCGCTGGACGGACATGCCGATCAGCATGTCCGGGTCACTGATCAGGTTGGTTCCAAGGCTGCGTTCGCGCAGGCGGACCATCACGATGTCGTTTTCGCGAATGATGTGGTCACGTCCGAGGCGCGAATTAGGAACGGGCATTTCGGCCAAACGATGGAACTGTCCGGAGACGTTCACGCGTTGCAGAGGGGTACCTTCTGCCGGCGATACGACGGTCGCAGTGAACCGACCGGAACGCTGATCCAAATCGAAGCGGTCGAGCCGAGCCGATGGGGCAACGGTGAGCGGCAGATGAATGGGACGCAAGCTGCCATCCGCTTCGAAGTCTACCAGATCGTCTTCACCGGTCCGCAGGAAGTAGGCGTCCATCAGGATCGATGCGATCGCGTCTTCCGTCACTGTGGCGCTGGGGCGGGTAACAGTTACCGTGTCTTCCGTGCTCAGTGGACGCCAGTCGATTCCGAATGTCCGCGCTGTGCGCCATAGCCATACCGCAGGAAGGATAATCTCTTCACCCGGATCCGGGGCGCGGGCAATTGCCCGGTCTGCATAGCGATCGATTGGTGAGAAGACGTCGCCGAGCAGAATGTATTCACTCTCCAGCTCGACCATCGGGATGATCGCGACGGCGCCGACGGCTTCTTCGGTGTCGGAGTCCGATGCATTTGCTGACTGGACCGTGAGCGCAAGCAGCATTGCGGACAGCAGCAGCGCGTAGATCAGACTGATCGTCGGTTTCTTCAGGATTTGCATCGCCTTCACTCCTTGTTCTCTAAGCCTCAGGGATCAGCGGAGGTTGGTTAGGGTCGACATCATCTGGTCGGATGTCTCGATAACCTTGGAGTTCATTTCGTACGCGCGCTGGGCGGTGATCAGGTTGGTGATCTCCTCCACCACGTTGACGTTCGAGGTTTCCAAGAACCCCTGTTGGATAGACCCAAACCCGTTCGTCCCCGGGTTGGCTGTCGTTGGGCTGCCGGAGGCAGGCGTCTGCAAGAACAGGTTGTCACCAACGGCGAGCAGTCCTGCTTCGTTCGCAAAGCGCGCGATTTCGAGTTGTCCGATATTCTGTTGCGCCGTCTGACCGTCGATAGAAACCAGCACCTGGCCCGACGCGTTGATCGAAATATCAACGGCGTTTGCCGGGACCGTGAGGCCGGGCTGAACCGTAAAGCCATCGACAGTGACGATGTCTCCGTCGCCGTCCAACTGGAACGAACCGGCGCGGGTATACGCGGTTTCGCCATTGGGGAGGCGGATCTGGAAATACCCCTGACCGTTAATCGCGACGTCCAGCGGGTTTTCCGTAAGGGTCAGGTTGCCCTGTTCGGTGATCCGATAGACAGCGGCGGTCTTAACCCCAAGGCCAACCTGAACGCCAACAGGCACGGTTGTGTTTGAATCTGAACTGTCGGAACCAACGCGACGAAGGTTCTGATAAAGGAGATCTTGAAATTCCGCGCGGCGGCGCTGGAACGACGTCGTGTTCAAGTTCGCAATGTTATGCGAGATCACTTCGACGTTAAGCTGCTGGGCCAGCATGCCGGTGGCGCCAATGCTCAAGCTTCGCATAGTTCAACCCTCCTCAATTGCGCGCTGAAAACGTTGAGCGCGCATCGTGTTCATTACGCCTGTGCCGGTCGGCCAACTCGGTCGATCATGTCCTTGATGCGGTCGTCTTCCTGCTTCAGGAAGCGCGAGACGCTGTCATGGGTCCGGTGGATGGCCATCATCCGTGTAAGCTCCAGGATCGGCTGCACATTCGATTCCTCGATCATGCCCTGAGCCAGTTGTGGGTCTTCGATATCCTCAGGCTCAACATCCGGCGGCGTTGTATAGAGGCCATTTGCGGCCTTTTGCAGCAGTTGCGGGTTCTCGAAAGTCACAACGCGCAACTGACCGATCGTGCCTTCCGGGTTTGAAATCGTGCCGTCAGCGGCGATGGACACTGGGCCTTCTTCGCCGTCGATCTCGATCTCACCATTGTCACCTTGAACGGGGTACCCGGAACTCGTGACTAGGATACCGTCCGCGTCGAGCTGGAACCGGCCATGTCTTGTGAAGCGTTCACCAAGTGGCGTGTCGACCACGAAGAAACCTTCTTCTGTGGTGATCGCAACGTCCAGAGCGTTCCCAGTCGACACCAGCGGACCGTTGCTCGTATCTCGTGCTGTGCCGACATCCTCGACGAAGGAAAGCTGCTCACCGGTATCGGGGGTCGACAGGAACTCGCGGAATATCATTCTTTCGCCCTTGAACGCCGGTGTGTTGGCGTTGGCGATATTCTGAGCCACGATATCCATCTCGCGGCGCAGGCCGATCTGACGGGATAAGGCGATATAGGTAGTATTCTCCATGGCGTATTACGCCTTTCGCTCTCTCCAATTCGCATCCGCCGGTTCTCCGCCAGGGACGCCTCTCAATTCTCTCTCGCCTCGGATAACAGCAATCGGCGTGCCATTTTAAAAAAACCAATAAAAACAAATATATAATAGGATTTTGGACTTCACTGAGAGACCGCAGCTGCGTGGATCTGCGTGGGAATTGCGGAAGAATTTTCACAACAGGGGACAAATCATGCTAGGGGTTGGGGCAGGATTTACCGAGCACCCTGCATCTTGAATGCTTCGGTTGTTGCCGGGGGCAAATCACGGTAGCGGATTGAATTCGATAGTTTTAGGAATCTGCGTATGAGCGAAGAAGACGACGACGGTGAAAGCGGCCCGCCGAAGAAGAAAGTAAGCGGCAAAAAGCTAATCCTCTTTATTCTTTTGCCGATCATCTTATTAGGCGGCGCAGGCGCGGCCGTGTTTATGCTGGGATTGCTCGATCCGCTGCTCGGTGTCGAACAGGCCGAGGAGGAAGAGGCCGTCGAGGAAGAGGTTGTGGCTGAAGTCGTTCCGCCTGGCGTCTTCTATGAAATGGAAGAGATGACGGTTTCTCTCAGCGGAACCGGCAATCGACGAAACTTCTTGGTAGTCGGTGTGCAGATCGAGATGGAGGATGACGCTGGCGTCGCCCGCATCGAAGCGGAGCGGCCGCGGCTCGTAAGCGAATTCAATATCTTCTTGCGGGAACTGCGTGTCGAAGAACTAAACGGCAGCGAAGGGGCGTATCTCGTTCGCGAGGAACTATACCGCAGGGCGTCTCAAGTCCTAAGTCCGACACCGGTGCGAAACCTTCTGTTAGAGAAGTTGCTCGTTCAATAGCGAGCGTTGGATACCGTCTTTCGTCTCGGTTGGTGTGCCGCATATATAAAGTATAAGGTGCCTTCCTTACATATTGGCCCCGATATTGCTTGTTCCGTCTACGGAAAGAGATGAACCTGGACGGATCAGGAGAGGCAAAGGGATATGGCTGACGATCAAGACGCGATGGCCGAAGAGTGGGCCGCAATGGCCGAGGAAGATGTCGGCGGTGGCGACGATCTTGCTGCGGAATGGGCCGCGATGGCCGAAGGCGGCGGCGAAGACGGCGGCGGCGGCGCGGCCCGTGTACTGAATCAGGACGAGATTGATAGTCTTCTTGGTTTCCAAGAGGGCGGCGATGACGACGGCCAGAAATCTGGGGTCGAAGCGATTATCGATTCCGGCATGGTCTCGTATGAGCGCCTGCCGATGTTGGAAATCGTCTATGACCGGTTGGTCCGGATGATGTCCACATCGCTTCGTAACTTCACCTCGGACAACGTCGAGGTGAGCTTGGACAATATTACGTCGATCCGTTTCGGCGATTATCTGAACTCCATTCCGCTGCCGGCCATGCTGACGGTTTTCAAGGCGGAGGAGTGGGATAACTTCGGCCTGATCACCATCGACAGTTCACTCATTTACTCGATTGTGGACGTGTTGCTCGGCGGTCGGCGCGGGACGGCGGCGATGCGTATCGAAGGTCGGCCTTATACGACGATCGAACGCAATCTAGTGGAACGCATGATCAGCGTTGTGCTGGCGGATCTGTCCGCGGCCTTCGACCCGCTGTCGTCGGTGACGATGCGGTTCGACCGCCTGGAGACGAATCCGAGGTTTGCAACGATCGCGCGGCCTGCCAACGCGGCAATTCTGGCGCGCCTCCGGATCGACATGGAAGATCGCGGCGGTCGGCTTGAACTGCTTCTTCCCTATGCGACGCTTGAACCGGTTCGTGAGCTTCTGTTGCAGATGTTCATGGGGGAGAAGTTCGGACGGGACTCGATCTGGGAAAACCACCTGGCGACCGAGCTTTGGTTTACCGAAGTGCCGATCGAGGCTGTCCTCGACGAAGTCAGCATGTCTCTTGGGAACGTTTTGGATTGGGAAGAGGGCATGTATCTGCCTTTACAGGCGACGCCAGAATCTCCCGTTCAGCTTCGGTGCGGCAGCATGCCTATGTTCACGGGTACAATGGGCCGAAAAGCCGGAAACATTGCGGTCCGCATAGACAAACGCGCCGAAGTCGAGTAGTCCCGCGCGATCCGGCGAATCCTGTTAGCGTTCGCTTGTGGTAAGGTGTTCCCGGTCCCATCTGAGGGAAGTCGGCACCTGGCAACCGTGGATGAATTCGTATGGTCGGTAACATGCTTGGCATAATCCTGGACATCGCGCTGATGCTCATGCTCGGCGTCGCGGTGTTCTATGGAATCCGCCTGAACCGCCAGGTTGCCGCGATTAAGTCGGGCCGCGAAGAGCTTGAGAAGCTGATCCAAGAATTCGGGACGACAACGGACCGTGCAGAATCCGCGCTTCAAGAGCTAAAGTCGAACGTCGGTTCCACGCTGAATGAGGCGCGCCAAACCGCACATAAGGCCGCTGAGTTGAGCGACGACCTCGAGTTCCTCATCAAACGGGGTGAGCGGGTCGCGGATGCACTTGAGATTGGCGTGCGCGCGGGTTCCAAGCCCGGTCGCGGTTCGGCATCCGCCAAGCATGATGAAGAGATCAAGAGCGGCGCTACCTCCAGGCGGGATCTGACGGTTTCACCGGACGACCGTCCTGACGATCAACCCCAAGCGTCGAAAGGGCAAGGAGCCGGTAAGAAGGCGGCCGCCAAGTCCAAGTCGGAGTTGTTGAAGGCGCTTCAAGACATGCGGTAAACTGTGTGTCATAGGAACACTATCGAAGACTTAAATGATGAAACTGCGTCTGATCCCAACTGTGATTATCCTTGCCGCGCTCGGACTGACCCTGCGCGTCGGATCGATTTGGGACAGCTTTTCCGATTCCGCGTCGACCGACCGTCCTGGCACGGCTGCGGCGCAGGATGCCGACGCGGTGCCGCCTGTTCCCGGGGACAGCGGTGAGGAGATGACGCCGCTTGAACTGGATGACAGCGAGGTCCCGATTATCGATGGGTCGGAAGATATGCATCCGACAGAAATTCGGCTCGCGAACAGTCTTGCCCAGCGCCGGTTGCAGTTGGATGACCGTGAACGCGTGCTGGAACAGCGCGAGGCCGTGCTGATGGTTGCCGAAGAGCGGCTGGCCGATACGCAACAGCATCTCGAAAGTATCCGTGACGAGATTGCCATGCTCGTACAGCAGTTTGAAGCGCTCGAGGATGAGGAAAGCGCACGCTTGCAGCGCGTGTACTCAAACATGAAGCCACGGCGTGCCGCGGCGATTTTCAACACCATGGATCTTGATACCGTGTTGAATGTCATCCGTGGGATGAGCGAGCGGAAGCTTGCGCCAATCCTGGAAGCAATGGATCCGGATCGCGCTGTGCTCATTACCCAGGAAATTGATGCTAGACAGGATTTGCCGGACCTAACGCAGTGAGCGGCGATATGCCGGGTGTAGCCTCGGTAAAATTCCTCACGCGGTCGTTAACCTCGGGTAAAGGAATCTCCTATAAAAGTTATTGCGTGAGACAGGTACGAGAGTACCTTTCTTGGATCGGAATCGATTAGGATTGCCTTGGGTCGAGGGAGAGCCTCGTTGAGGCGCAGGTAACAACAAAATGGTTTAGTGGAGCACGGCGATGGCAGTCGATATGAACATGAACGTCCTTATAGTGGACGATTATAAGACGATGTTGAGGATCATCCGGAACCTCTTGAAACAGTTGGGGTTTAATAATGTCGAAGAGGCATCCGACGGCACCGAAGCGCTCACTAAACTTCGTGGCGGCAATTTCGGTCTGGTGATTTCCGACTGGAACATGGAACCCATGACGGGGTTGCAGTTGCTGCGCGAAGTGCGTTCGGACGAAAAGATGCAAAACCTGCCGTTCATTATGATTACGGCAGAGAGTAAGACGGAGAACGTCATCGCGGCGAAAGAGGCGGGTGTGAGCAATTACATTGTGAAGCCTTTCAATGCAGCAACGCTGAAGGCGAAGCTTGTTACCGTGATTGGGAATTTCTAGGTCCTGGGCTAGTACGGTTCAGAGGATCGCGTTTTAAAAAGGGGGCGGCTCGCGGTTCGACGCGGGAGCCCCTTTTTGCTTAGGGTGCTGCGGCTGGGAGAACGGAGATGATCGATACCGAGTTCGTGAAGACCATGGCGCGCTACAACCGCTGGCAAAATGAAAACCTCTATCAGGCGGCAGATGACCTCAGCGAGACGGCACGCCGCGAAGACAGAGGCGCTTTCTTTAGGTCGATCCACGAAACACTCACGCATATTCTGTGGGGCGATGGGATGTGGATGAGCCGTTTTGCCGGCTTACCTAAGCCCGACTGCCCAATCGCGGACTCTGGATCCTATATCGAGGATTGGCAGACTCTGTGCACGGAGCGTAAGGCGATGGACGAACAAATAATCGATTGGTCGCGATCCGTGGCGCCGGATTGGTTCGCGGGAGAGTTACGCTGGCTTTCCGGTGCCACAGGCCGAGAAATGTTGGAACCGAAAGAAAAACTGGTAACCCATTTTTTCAATCACCAGACGCATCATCGCGGGCAGGTTCATGCGATGCTGACAGCTGCAGGTGCGAAACCGCACGACACCGACCTGATGCTCTTGTCGGATTAAAGCAGCGCTGCAGGTGTCATTCGCTTCCTAACGCCCGGTTTTATTGCTGAAAGGGCGGAGAATCCGGCATATTCAACGCAATGATCGCCGACGATGACATAGAGGATCAGGTTTCCGACCCACTTCCGGTTCGTAAAGAAACCGGACCATTGCTTTTTTTAAGCCTTTTTCTGCTGCTCCTCGCTTTCTTCATTTTGCTGAATACCATTTCAACGCTCCGGGAAACAAAGTCTCGGGACGTATTGAGTTCGGTCGCGGCAACGTTCCAATCCGACGCTGATCCCGACACCAAGGCAGAAATCCTCGTCTCGACCCTGGGTCCTGTTTTGGAGCCTGAAGAGGTCCTCGACGAAGTGGAGCGTCTTTGGCTCAGTGAGGTTCCATTCGTCCAGCTCGACCGGGTTACGAACGGTCGTTACATGATCGTCGAATTGCCCACGATCCAGCTCTTTGTCGGCGCGGAAGCGCGGGTCCGCAGCGACCGGCGCGACCTGATGGCTGCGACNGCTCACGTCCTTTCGGCGCGTCTGCCCAATCAGGTTGTTATCATGCAGGCGATCCTATTCGTCGACGAGCTTGATGATGTCGGGATAGCGCTGGNTGCGGGACGGGTCGAGGAAGAGCCCGAAAGNGATGAGGCGGTGGACCTATCCGACCCGGATGCTCAGTTTACCGTTNCTCCGGAGTTGGAAGTCTCGGAACTGTCCTTCGCGCGCGTAGGCGTTCTGGCTCGTGAGCTGATTGAGGGGGGAACCCCATCGGAAAATTTTGAAATCGGCGTCCGCGAAGGGAATTCGTCGCGGGTTCGATTTCGGTTTTACATCCGCGACATTGATGCGGCACGGATCACATTTTCCGAGCCTGATGAACCGGCCCCTGATGCGCAAGGCGCAGAGGAGGGGCTGTGAGCGACCAATACGGCGATCGCGCCGGAAACTCGAACGAGAATGGGGATGATGAAATCCCAGAAATGTTTCGCGGCAAGGAGGAGCATGATTCCGAGGCACTCATGCATCTGGAATCGGTCGCGCTGGACATCGCGGATATTCCTGAGGACGTGGTCGAAAAGGCGCCGATTTGGCTCATCACCTTTGGCGATGTCACCGCGCTTATGCTCGCTTTCTTTGTGATGCTGTTTTCCATGTCGCATCTCCAGTCCGAGGAATGGGACGCGATCATTTCCATCATGGCGACACGCGAAGAGCCGGTCACGGAGGGAGACCCGCGACCGGTAGGGGAGCGTACGATCTCCCGAATAGATTTGGTTGCAGCCCTGCCGGTGGGCTATTTGGAGCGCATTTTGCGGGAGAAGCTGGCTGCAGAGCCGGATTTGGCAGACATCCCAATCACTGGTCTGGATGAGCAAATCGTCCTGTCGCTGTTTACCGACGAGCTGTTCGGTGGAGATGCGACGACTTTGTCCGCGCGCGGTGAACGCGTGATATCCCGGTTATCCGTTGTTTTCAGACAATTCGGCAACACGATGCTGATCCGCGGTCATACCGATCCGGATCCTCCACCCCGAGACCTTGGTTTTGAATCGAACTGGGACCTTTCTCTAGCGCGGGCCCTGACGGTCGCACGTGGGCTAAGCGAAGCAGGTTATATCGGTGATTTCACAGTGTTGGGTCTTGGGGACTCAGCGTATCGTCATATTGATCGAGAGATACCCGAACCGCGCCGTTATCAAATGGCGCGCCGGGTGGATATCGTGATTTTACCGGAGGCGAGCGGACAATGACGCGCCGCCCGACACTAAGAACGTACCTGGCAGCGCTGGCTGGACTCGCGCTGGCGTTCTTGCTTNTGCCAAGTGNCTGGGCCCAGGAATCCGTTCCGGTGCGTTCGTGGCAGCATTCCGATTTCGCGCGCCTCGTTTTCGATTGGACGGCCCCGGTNGAGTATTCCGCGTCGGTNCAGGGACAAGTGTTAACCGTNCAGTTNGATCGNCCNCTTCAAGCNGCCTTGTCGGACCTCGCGCAAAGGCTGCCNGACTACGTGACCTCTGCCGCGGTAGGNGCGGACGGCCAAAGTGTCGTCATGAATCTGACGCGGCCTATGACGGTTGGTGACTTTACGAANGAAAATTCGATCGTCATCGATCTACGGGTTGATCCNAACGCAACGGCGCAAGCCGCACCGGCAGCGGTCGAGGAAACACAGGCCGCGCCGGAAGCGACGGCACAGCAGGCACCCGTTCAACAGGCGCCGGCGGAGACGGTTTCTGTCGCGGCGCCCGCTGATGCCATCGCTCTTGGCGTGCGGGTTGGCGATCACGCGGATTATACGCGGGTTGTTTTCGATTGGCCGGAACTCCCGGGTTATAGCATCAGCCGCAACGGGCGGGCTGTCACGATCGAATTCTCACGGGCAGCAGATATCAACGTGGCGGCGTTGTCGCAGCAATTGCCGGCCGGCATTACGGTCGCGGCGGTGCTGCCTTCTGAGACCGGGACACAAATTACCTTCGCGGTGCCGGACAGCGTTACGACGAATGATTTTCCGCTGGAATCTCGGGTTGTTCTCGATTTTCAAGGGGATTCCGCGACTCGGAACACAGCAGGACCACCGCTTCCGGATGGAGCCATACCAAGCGCGCCGGAGCAGGTTGCGCAGGCGGAGGCTGCACCTGAACCGGAACCCGCGCCTGAGCCGGAACCCGCGCCCGAGCCAGCGCCAGCACCGGAGCCAGAACTCGAGCCTGCTGAGCCGGAAGCGGCGCCCGAGCCGGAAGAGGCGCCCGAGCCGGAAGAGGCCGCGGCACCAGAGCCAGAGCCTGAAGAGGAGCTGGATCCAGAAGCGCAGGCCGAAGCAATTGCCCGCGCGCAGGACGAAGCGCTGGCCGAAGCTATAGCGGACGGAACCATCGAATTTCGCCGCGGATTGACAGCAAACTTGGATACCGGTGAAGATGAGCCAGTCCCCGTAGCAGAACCTGAGGCGGAACCGGCAACGCGAGAAGCGATCCCGG
>JGI12316J14372_10004856_pt1 | contig 11092 bp, 12 predicted proteins | sample MarCyaLeptolynsp_FD_14372 | JGI IMG/M metagenome (IMG submission 14372) | reverse complement strand
AAAGACGATCTGGGCCCGCCATTCCTGCGCTGGACCCGCAGTGGACATTCGGCTGACAGAATTTGATGCGCCCACGTGGTTGACTTCCGCCTCACAACCCATCATTAGACGCGTTTTCGAGATTCAGCCCTTAACAAAAGGCGCACCGTCATGGCCAAACCGGCAACGATAAAAATTCGCCTGAACTCAACTGCAGGCACTGGTTTCTTCTACGTCACGAAGAAGAACCCACGCAACATGACCGAGAAAATGGTCAAGCGGAAGTATGATCCGATTGCGAAGAAGCATGTCGAGTTCAAGGAAGGCAAGATCAAGTAAGGTCTGGCCTCTAAACTGATCAAGAAAACCGGGCCTGGTGCCCGGTTTTTTTATGCCGCGAGTTTTTCGATCCGATTGCGGCCATTCTCCTTGGCCTTGTACAGTGCCTGATCCGCGCGGTGCAGCAGATCCGCAAGCAGCGCATCCTCGCCATAATGGGTGGCGACGCCGGCGCTGACGGTCACGCTGATGACTTCGTCATTCCGTTCGACCAGAAACGGCTCCGCGGCGATGGCATGTCGGATCCGTTCAGCCCCGATATAGGCGAGATCACCAGGCGTTTCTGGCATGATCACGAGAAACTCTTCCCCACCCGGTCTGCACGCAATATCCTTCGGGCGAATGTTGGTGCGCAGGCGTTCAGAGAATTCCTGCAGGACAAGATCTCCGGCCTCGTGTCCATGCTCATCATTCACCTTCTTGAAATGATCAATGTCGAACGCCACGACGGAGACGGGCTTTCCATCGACAGCCGAGCGTTGCATCCAAAGTTGAAGGCGCTCCAGCATATAGCGGCGATTGTACAGGCCAGTCAGCTGATCGATCACGGACAGCTCGAGGCCGGTATCCACGCGCTTGCGCAAGATCTGGATATAGCGCTTGCGGCGCACCTGCGTGGCCACGCGGGCTTGCAATTCCTGCAGGTCCAGCGGTGTCTGGATGACATCTGAGGCCCCAATGCGCAGGCCCTCTGCCGCGCGCTGCTGATCTTTTTCATCGCAAGTGACAATGATGGCAAAATCCTTGGCCTCGCGCAGGGATCGCATTTGCGCGCACAGTTTCAGCGCGTCATGTCTTTGGCCAGACAATGCCAGGATCACCAAGTCGATTTCCTTGAACTTGATGCCACCCTTCTGCGCATCGATCCAGGTCTCTGCTTCATGCCCAACTTTGTGCAAGGCGGTCGCCACCCGGCGCGCTTCCTGATTGTTTTGATCGACCACGAGGATGCTTGCCGGCTTGGACAACGTGCCCATCTCGTGTTCGCTGAAATTGGCGGTATGCGGATTGGCCGCCTCTCGCGTGCGCAGCTCGTCGGCCACGGCATTGTAGCGCGACAAGGCTTCCAGCCGCGCAAACAGCGCGAAATCATCAACAGGTTTCGACAAGAAGTCATCCGCGCCCGCTTCCAGACCGCGCAAGCGATCATCACGGTCGGTCAATGCCGTCAGCATGACAATCGGGATATGCCGCGTGGCGATATTGGATTTCAGCTGACGACAAACCTCATACCCGTCCATGCCAGGCATCATTACGTCGAGCAGGATGATATCCGGTTGCTGGTGGATGGCGCTGGAAATGGCATGTTCGCCGGAATGCGAGAGCATTACCGTATAGTATCTCGCTTCCAGCTTGGCCTCTACGACCCGCCGATTGGCCTCGATATCGTCGACAACGAGGACGCGTGCAGTCATGACGAATTGCCTTTGGGCATGAGATCATCGACGGTTTTCAGAAATGAGCGCACCTGGATCGGCTTGGAGAGATAGCCTTCGCAGCCAGCCTCGCGCACGAGGATTTCATCCGTCCGCATCGCGAATGCCGTTACGGCAAGTACCGGAATCGCAGACGTACGCTCATCATCCTTGAGCCAACGGGTCAGATCCAGTCCTGAGACATCCGGCAACTGGATGTCCATGATGATCAAATCGGGCTGTTCGTCCACGGCCAGGGCGGTGGCTTTCTCTCCATCGGTGCATTGCAGGGTCTCGTAACCGCTCGCTTCCAGCAAATCGCTGAACAGGCGCATATTCAGCGCATTGTCCTCGACGATCAGGACCTTTTGAGCGGTTTGTTTCGCCATATTCGCGATTCCGAATCACCAGGGAGTGTCTTTGCCCCGATTCTTTTTACCGTCCGCTTCGTTAACGTTTCTTTTCCAATTGCGCCTAATCGCGGAACATGGCATGAACATCCATGCCCTCCCTGTGCCGAGACTGCGATGCCGAGGTCTCCGATCAATCGGATGCATGCCCGAATTGTGGGTCGTATCGCATCATATCTCACCCGGAGCTGCACAATCTCTCCATCGCTCACATCGATTGTGACGCGTTTTTTGCCGCGATTGAGAAGCGCGATAATCCAGACCTGAAGGACAAACCGGTCATCGTCGGGGGCGGTAAGCGCGGTGTCGTCGCGACCTGTTGTTACATCGCCCGTCTGAATGGCGTGCGTTCGGCGATGCCCATGTTCAAGGCGCTGAAAGCCTGTCCGGAAGCCGTTGTCGTAAAACCTCGTCGCGAGGCTTATTCTGCGGCGTCTAAGCAAATTCGGGAGAAGTTTGAGGCACTGACCCCGAAGGTACAGATGCTGAGCGTGGATGAAGGCTTCCTCGATCTTAGCGGTACGACGCGTATCAATGATGCCTACCCAGCCATGTCCCTGTCACGCCTCGCCCGCGAGATCGAAGCGGATATCGGTATTACCATCTCAATCGGCCTCGCCGAGAACAAGTTCCTGGCCAAGACGGCCAGCGAGCTGGACAAGCCGCGCGGGTTCGCTGTGCTGGCCAAGGATGAAGCGGTCGAAATGATGGCCGAAAAAAAGGTTGGCTTCCTGCATGGGGTCGGCAAGCAATTGGCTAAGAAGCTTGAACGGGATGGATTTCGCGTGGTTGGCGACCTCCAGACCGCCGAAGCGCGCGATCTGATCCGGCACTATGGCGAGACTGGTCTGTGGCTGCATCAACGCTCGCTTGGCATCGACAATCGACCCGTGCGCACGGATACAATCCGCAAATCCGTATCAGCGGAGCGAACCTTCAATGAAGACATGTCCGACTACAAACTTCTCGAAGACCGGCTCTGGCAGGTCTGCGAGGAAACATCCATTCGCGCCAAGCGCAGCAATGTTGAGGGCTCGACCATTACGCTGAAACTGAAATCCAAGGATTTCCGCAATCTGACGCGATCTATCACCATCGCGACGCCAACTAACCTCGCTAATGTTCTGTTTCGCCACGCCAAGCCGCTACTGGAGAAGGAAACCCGGCAAGGCCGCGCCTATCGACTGATTGGGATCGGTATCTCGCATCTGGAAGACGCCAGGTGGGACACGCGCGACCTGGTCGACCCGGGCGTTGAAAAACGCGCTAAGGCGGAACGCGCGAGCGACGCAGCGCGCTCAAGGTTCGGCAATGCCTCGGTCGTTACCGGCCGGGCCATAAGGCTGGCGCAAAGCAAATCGCGAAAATCGTAATTGACCCTTGCCGCGGCGGGGCCAGAAGCGGTAGCACGAACCGACAATTACAGGAGACTTCATGTCATCACCCGAGTCCCGCCTGGCTGAGTTGGGCATCACCCTTCCTGAGCCGATGGCACCCGTCGCCAATTATGTACCCTTCGTCATTTCCGGGAACATGTTGTTCATTTCTGGTCAGGTCAGCGCCGGGCCAGATGGTCTTGCGCAAGGCCGCCTCGGCGAGAACCTGTCGCTGGAGGAAGGCAAGGCCGCCGCAAAGCTGTGCGCTATCAATCTGATCGCGCAATGCAAAGCCGCGGTCGGCGATCTGTCGCGAATCCAGCGGGTCGTCAAACTGGGCGGTTTCGTCAACGCACATCCTGATTTCACCGACCTTCCCGAGGTGATCAATGGGTGTTCCGACCTGATGGTCGAAGTGTTCGGCGACAAAGGTCGCCACGCCCGCGCTGCAGTCGCGAGTCCGGTTCTGCCACGCGGTGTTGCGGTAGAAGTCGACGGCATCTTCGAAATTGGCTGACGCGTTCAAGCTGTCTGACTTTGTCTACGCCCATCGCGGTTTGTGGACGGAGAGCGGCTTAACCGAAAACAGCCTGGAAGCGCTGCTCGCTGCGGCGGAGGCCGGGCTCGGCATCGAGTTCGATGTCCGCCCGGCTGCAGATGGCGTGCCGATCGTCTTTCATGACCCTATCCTTGACCGAATGACCGCGGAGACCGGCAATGTGGTCGACCGCCCGAGCACAGAGCTGATCGGTACCGAGCTGAACGGTGGCGGTGAGATCATCGCGCTGGAGACGCTTCTGGCGAGGTGGCCTGTTCGGACGCCTTTGCTTTGCGAACTCAAGATTGATGGCGAAACAGACCCGCAGCAATTCGCGACCAGGGTTGGCGAAATGCTGCTCTCCTTTTCCGGCCCGGCGGCGGCGATGAGTTTCTCACCGCTCGCCGTCGGCGCCCTGCCCCGCTCTCTGATGCGCGGCCAGCTCATTCTGCCCTCAGAGATGACGCACGCGCCCAACCTGACAGATATCGCGCCCGGTCCGGTCGACTATTTCGCTTGCCATGTGACTGACGCCGCACATGCCAGCCTGCAGGCCGCGCGCAAGCATACGCCGCTGGTCACCTGGACCGTGAAGGACGCGGAAACATGTGTTGCTCTAGCGTCGATCACGGACAGTCAAATCTTCGAGGCNTTCGATCCAGAGCTCGCAAAACGCCACATTTTGCATAAATAAGACTCTCATGGACGACACAGCCCTCACCGCGCGCATTGTCACCGGCATGCGAGAGATCGACCCCGCCGCGTGGAACGCCGTGGCGAACCCTGCCGGGTTGCCGTTCGATCCATTTCTAAGCTGGGAATTTCTGGAAGCGCTGGAGGCGTCTGGCGCCGCCATTCCCGAGACCGGATGGTCGCCTTGTCATGTGGTGATTGAAGACCCGAACAATTCTATCACCGCCGCCATGCCACTTTATGCCAAGACCCATAGCCAAGGCGAATTTGTATTCGACCATAGCTGGGCAGAGGCCTACCAACGCGCCGGCGGTGACTATTTTCCTAAGCTCCTCGCTGCGGTGCCGTTCACGCCGGTTACCGGGCGGCGCCTCCTGACCCGGCCCGGGCCTGACCAGATCCGGCTGAGCAATGCACTCGTCTCCGCCGCGATCCAGGTGGCGGCGCAAAACGACTTGTCGTCCCTGCACGTGAATTTCATTGAACCGGAACAGGCCGCGCAACTCGACGAGCTCGGCCTGCTCATTCGCAATGATCAGCAATTTCATTGGCGCAATGACGATTATGCCAGCTTCGACGATTTCCTCGCCGCTTTATCCTCCTCCAAGCGCAAGAATCTGCGCAAAGAACGCGCCAAGGCGCAAGCCGGCCTAAGCTTCCAGCACCTGACTGGTGATGACATCAAGCCGCATCACTGGGACGCGTTCTTCGAATTCTACATGGACACAGGGTCGCGGAAATGGGGCTACCCCTATCTCAATCGCGAGACGTTCACCCTGCTCGGTGAGCGTATGGCTCAGCATATCCTGCTCATCCTCGCCTGTGAGGATGATCAACCGATTGCCGGCGCGCTCAACCTGATCGGATCAGATACGCTTTATGGCCGCTATTGGGGCTGCACAGCATCGCGCCGCTTCCTGCATTTCGAGACCTGTTATTACCAAGCCATCGACTTCGCCATCGCCAACAAGCTGGGCGTGGTCGAGGCAGGCGCTCAAGGCGGCCACAAGCTCGCCCGCGGCTATGCCCCTGTCACGACCTATTCAGCGCATTGGATCGCCCACAAGGGCCTGCGTGAGGCGATTGACGACTATCTCTCCCGCGAACGCCAGGCGGTGGAGCATGAAAATGCTTATCTGACGAAGCGAACTCCGTTTAAGAAGGACAATCTATGACCCTCCACGCTGATTATGATCCGGACAATATCTTCGCCAAGATCCTGCGCGGCGAGATGCCGAGTGTGAAAGTCTATGAAGACGAAGTCGTCCTCGCCTTCATGGATGTCTTTCCGCAAGCCGAAGGTCATACACTGGTCATCCCCAAACAGGTCCAGGCGCGCAACCTCCTCGACATGCCGACGGAAGCGCTGGGCGATTACATGGAGCGGGTCCAGCACGTCGCCCGGGCTGTTGAGAAGGGTCTGCAGCCAGACGGTGTGGTTGTGACGCAATTCAACGGCGCCCCCGCCGGACAGACCGTGTTCCATCTTCACTTCCACATCATCCCGCGCTGGCAAGGAAAGAGCCTGGCTGGACATGCAAGCGGGACCATGGCCGAGATCGCGTATTTGGAAGAAATCGCCAACAAAATCCGCCCTTTTACTCAGTAATGTGCTAATGTACCCCCTGCGAGGGGACAATGCAGACGCTGGAAGGATTTATCGAACGCACCGAAGCGTGTGATAGCGAACACGATTTGTTTCGTGTCTTCGATGCTTTTGTCGCCAGTTCTGGCATCAAGTATGGCGCCTACTTTATTATGGCCAAACAATTGCGCGCCATTCCTCCCGAAGCTGGCCTGGTTCGTCAGAACTTTCCTCGCCAATTTGCCAAACGCTATATTGAAGGCAACTTCGCCAAGTTCGATCCAATCATTTCACGCTCGCTGAAAGAATCCCGACCGTTTCATTGGGGCGAAGTCGCCAGGACTCAGTCATTGAATGCCCAACAAAAGCAGGTCTTTGACGCTCACAAAGAAGCGAACCTGATCGATGGACTGGCTGTGCCGGTGTTCGGGCCGATGGGCACTTTTGCTTTGTTCAGCATGGCCAGTGAAGGATCCGAACTGAACCTGTCGAACGCTGAATTGATCGCCATTCAGTTTGCCTGCCTTCAGACTCATAACCGCTATTGCGACCTGGCACAGATCAATGATGAGCCCCCTGTCAAACCCCTTAGCCCGCGGGAGACCGAAGCCCTGACATTGGTGGCCGCTGGTCTGGCGAATAATGCGATTGCCGAGCGCCTGGGCGTCACCGAGAACACGGTCGATACGATGCTGCGTCGGATCTACAGCAAGTTTGGCGTCAATAATCGCATCAGCGCGGTGCTAAAAGGCATCGGCTGCGGGGCGCTCCTGCCTTAGACGCTAGACGCCGAGTTTTTCCCGCAGGATCTTGTTCACCGCTTGCGGGTTGGCCTTGCCGCCGGACGCTTTCATCACCTGGCCGACGAACCAACCCATGGATTTCGGCTTTTCCTTGACGGCGGCGGCTTGCTCCGGATTGGCTGCGATCACCTCGTCGATAATCGCCTCGATGGCGCCCGTATCGGTCACCTGTTTGAGGCCGTGCTTCTCGACAATGTCTGCCGGGTCGCCTTCACCATCGATCATGCGCTGGAACACATCCTTGGCAATCTTGCCGGAAATCACCTCACCACTGATCAGATCGATCAGTCCGCCCAGCTGAACCGCGGAGACTGGTGTTTCAGAAAGTTCGAGCTCGGCCTTGTTGAGATAGCCGAACAGTTCCTGCGTCACCCAGTTGGCAGCAAGTTTCGGGTCGCGACCTTTGGCAACGGTTTCATAGAAAGTCGCGCTTTCGGCATCCGCAGTCAGAACACCTGCATCATAGCGTGACAGGCCATATTCGCTCTCGAACCGTGCACGCTTCTGGTCAGGCAGTTCTGGCAGGTTCACGCGAATACCTTCGATGAAGGCGTCATCAATCTCGAGCGGCAACAGGTCCGGGTCCGGGAAGTAACGATAATCGTGCGCATCTTCCTTGGAGCGCATGGAGCGAGTCTCGCCCTTATCCGGGTCATACAGGCGGGTTTCCTGATCAACGCTGCCACCGCCCTCGATGATTTCAATCTGACGCCGAGCCTCAAACTCGATCGCAGCCTGAATGAAGCGGAACGAGTTCATGTTCTTGATCTCGCAGCGCGTGCCCAGCTCACCGAAGTCACCGGTTTCACGAAACTTCTCGTAAGCGCCAGGCTTGCAGACCGACACATTGACGTCCGCGCGCAAATTGCCCTTCTCCATGTCCCCGTCACAGGTGCCCAGGGCCACGACGATGGATTTGAGCTTCTTCACATAGGCAGCCGCCTCGAGCGGCGTGCGGATATCTGGCTTGGAGACAATCTCCATCAGAGCAACGCCAGACCGGTTCAGATCAACATAGGTCGCGTTTGGATCCATGTCGTGAATGGACTTACCGGCATCCTGTTCCAGGTGCAGACGTTCAATCCGAACCGGGAAAGCATAGGCCGGGTCACCGTGAGACGGCTCAACATCAACCTCAATCACGCCTTCACCCACAATTGGATGCTCGAACTGGCTGATCTGATAGCCTTGCGGCAGATCCGGGTAGAAGTAATTCTTGCGATCAAAGCGCGAGACCTTGTTGATCTGGGCGTTCAGGCCCAGCCCGGTCCGCACGGCCTGTTCAACGCAGAATTCATTGATCACCGGCAGCATGCCGGGCATCGCTGCATCGACCAGAGAGACATTCTGGTTCGGCTCAGCCCCGAACTTGGTCGACGCGCCAGAAAACAGTTTGGCATTGGAGGAAACCTGCGCGTGCACTTCCAGGCCGAGAACGATTTCCCAGTCTCCAGTGTCGCCTTTCAGCGTATATGTCGGGCGCTCACTCATCGCCTGCATCCTCTTTTGAATCATTTGTGTCTTTACTGCGCTTCTGCGCCGCTTCAACCCGGGCGCGGCGTTCCGCCATGCGCCGGTCGATGGCGTGCTGTTTGCTGCCGATCAGCGGCATGCCGGCGAGCAATGAGGTCGACCCGCTCTCTTCTCTGGCATCGAGAAAACGCCCCAGGATCATCGCAACACGGATGGAGGCATAGGCCGCCGCCACCAGGGACAAAGCCCAGATATGCCGCGAACGCGGATGCAGCGGATCGGCTCCGACGCTATAGGCCGTCAGCAAAATCAATCCGCAACTGATGACGAAGGTCACCAGGGTCATGATCCAGAAGCGCGCGCGGCTGCTCATGGCCTCAGTCTACCACCACTTGTCCGGTTTCGCGACAAAGCCCGCCGCCTCTTCCAGCGCGCCAGCGACGCGGAAACACGTGGCTTCGTCCAAGGCTTTGCCGATGACCTGCAAGCCAAGGGGCAGGCCGTCATTATCGACGCCGGCGGGAACGGAGATGCCGGGTAAGCCCGCCAAGTTGGCGGTGACCGTAAAGATGTCGTTCAGATACATCTGCACCGGATCATCTGTCTTCTCACCATAGGCAAAGGCAGCGCTTGGACAGGTCGGTGTCAGCAGAGCGTCGACATCAGAAAAGACCGTTTCGAAATCCTGCAGGATCCGCGTCCGCACTTTCTGCGCGCGCAGATAATAGGCGTCGTAATAACCGGAGGAGAGCACATAGGTTCCAATCATCAGACGGCGCTGGACCTCTGCCCCGAAGCCGCCCGCACGTGTGCCTTCATAAGTTCCGGTCAGGCCGTCGCCATCCACGCGCGCGCCATAGCGCATGCCGTCATAGCGCGCGAGGTTCGAAGAGGCTTCTGCCGGCGCCACGATATAATAGGCAGGCAGCGCGTATTTCGTATGCGGCAGCGAGACATCAACGATCTCTGCGCCCATATTCTTGAGCCATTCAATGCCGGTCTGCCAGAGGTCTTCAATCTCCTGCGGCATGCCGTCGACGCGATACTCTTTCGGGACGCCAATTTTCATGCCTTTGACGCCCTTGCCGACGTCGCCCAGCCAGCCTGGCGTCTCGACGTTCAGAGAGGTGGAGTCTTTTTCGTCATGCGAGCACATGATTTCCGTCAGCAAGGCCGCGTCAGAGACGGTCTTGGCGATCGGGCCTGCCTGGTCCAGCGAGCTGGCAAAAGCAACCATGCCGTACCGCGATGCACGGCCGTAGGTTGGTTTGACGCCAACAGTGCCGGTGAACGCAGCCGGCTGACGAATTGACCCCCCCGTATCCGAGGCAGTCGCAGCCAGGCACATGTCGGAAGCCACCGCAGTTGCGGAGCCACCGGATGAGCCACCCGCAGTCAGGGTCGCGTTGCTGCCGCCGCGCCGCCACGGGTTGGATGGCGGGCCAAATCGCGAGGTCTCGTTCGAAGACCCCATGGCAAACTCGTCCATATTGAGCTTACCGAGCATCACAGCGCCCTGGTCCCAGAGATTCTGCGTCACAGTGCTTTCATAGGTCGGCGTGAATTCGCCGAGAATGTTTGAGCAGGCCGTCGTGCGCACGCCCTTGGTGCAATAGAGATCCTTGACGCCGAGCGGCGCGCCATCGAGGCGTCCAGCATTTCCAGCCGCGCGCCGGGTGTCTGATTCAGTCGCCATGGCCAGCGCTTGGTCCGGCGTCTTCACGACATAGGCGTTCAAGGCGTCGTTCGAAGCTTCAATCGTGTCGACAAAGGCCTGGGTCAGCTCAACCGCTGAGAATTCGCCTTTGTCGAGCCCGCTGAGAGCTCCGGTCAATGTGAGATTTGTGAGCTCGCTCATGCGATCTCCTGTGTCCAGATATTTTGGCGCTTTCGTATGCCGCCTTCACCCCGTGAAGCAAGTGTAAATCGCGGTAGTTTGATGAGATTGTTGTCGATCGTTCATCTGCGCTGTGATTTAGTGCTGACAGGGACGCACCAACGACAATTAGCAGCAGGAGAGACTATGCTCGCTCATCGTACCGCCTTCGCCGTCCTTTTATTCGCCGTATCCGCTTGTGCCACGGACACTTCGCCCGAAGCTGTCGCTGAGCGAGAGCAAGAACGCGCCGCCCAGGTATTTGCCAATGATGTCCGCCGCGGAGAAGAAGTCGACCGCGTCTGCTTCGCCAGCTCGATTGATGGATTCGGCGAAACCACGCGCCGTGCCGTCGTCATCCGCGAAGGCGGAGATCGCTATCTGGTCGAGACCTTTGGTGGATGTTTCGACTTGGACTGGGCGCAATCTCTGGCCATCGATTCCTTCTCAAGCTGTCTGACAAAAGGCGACCGGATTTTTGCCTCGGACAGCGCCTTTGGCTTTGACAAGTCTGGCATTCGCCAATCTTGCACGGTCAAAGCCATCTATGAATGGGATCCGGATGCGGAAGATGCCGAGAATGAAGACAGCGAGGCTGACTCAGA
>JGI12316J14372_10004848_pt1 | contig 11104 bp, 10 predicted proteins | sample MarCyaLeptolynsp_FD_14372 | JGI IMG/M metagenome (IMG submission 14372) | reverse complement strand
AGGCAGATGGCGTGGTGATATATAAGATCGATCGCTCGGCGCGGAACTTCTTCGATTGGGACAGGATCGGTAAACTCGCCGACAGCGGCGTCGATGTTCACTTTGCCACCGAGAGCCTTGATTTCTCTTCGCGCGGCGGGCGACTGTCCGCCAATATCCAGATGGCAGTGGCCGAAGACTATGTGCGCAACCTCAGCATTGAGGTAATAAAATGCCAGCGCAATCAGCTTGAGCGCGGCCTCTATCCTTTCTCTGCGCCGATAGGATATCTGAACAACGGTAAGCGGGAACTGAAGACCATCGATCCGGTGAAGGGACCGCTGGTGAAGCAGGCCTTCGAACTCTACGGTTCGGGGCAATACTCCCTGCATTCGTTGCGGCGGGAGATGGCCAAGCGGGGCTTCACAAAACCCTCGGGAGAGCCACGGTCAAAGGGATGCTTTGAAGCCTTCCTCGCCAACCCCTTCTACACCGGCATCATCCGCATCCGGAACACCGGCGAAGTGTTCGAGGGCGCGCACGAGCCGCTGATCTCGGTCGAGCTGTTCGAGCGCGTTGCCGAAATCCGCGCCGGAAAGAGCGGCAAAAAGATCACCCGGCACAATCACCTGTTCCGAGGACTGTTCGCCTGCGGACGGTGCGGCCGCTCCATGATCCCGGAGCGGCAGAAAGGCCATGTGTATTATCGCTGCCAGTTCCGGGAATGTCCGCGCAACTGCATCCGCGAAGAACCGCTCACCGACAAGATCGTCGAGGTGCTATCCGCCAATCCGCTCTCCGATCAGGTGATCGCGGCGATCGACAAGAAGGTTGCAGCATGGGCGAAGAAGCATGACGGCTCGGACGATACCCGTACCCACGCCATGCGCATGGCCCAGCTGGACGCCCGTCTGGAGCGGCTTGAGGATGCCGCCATCGAACAGATCATCGATGCGGACAGCTTCGCCAAACGCAAGCAGAAGGTGCTTCTGGAGAAGGCCGCGCTCGAAACGGCACGGCGAAAAACAGCACGATTTCATCAAATTCCGGGCGTGATCCGGAAATTTCTCGAACGCCTGAAAAACCTTGCGGAGCACTATATTTTCGCCGAACCGGCCGAAAAACGCGAGATCGTTGAAATCGCGACCTCGAACCGGACGGTCAAAGACAAATACGTGTCTGTTGAGCCATCAAAATGGCTAAAAGAGACCCGAGATGCCTTGGCTGTCCTCTCATGTCCACATCATCGTACCACTTCTCGAACCGATCATAACCGGACACAGGACGAAGAGGCCCATCTGGAACGTCTGGCGGAAGTCGCAGAGTCGCCGGACGTGGCGCGGCTGTTCGACCTGTTCATGGACGGCTATCGGAACGCGGCTGTCGATAAAGGGGATTGCCAGCACGACCACGACAGCCCGTGAAGCCCATCAGCGAGGTCGTCACCACGATCGCCAGAACGCGGGGACGGCAGCCGGAACGACTGTTCGGCATCCGGCAGTCCGATCGCCTGTTCCATACATACATCATCGGGCAGACGGGAACCGGAAAGTCCACGTTGCTGTCTCAGCTGATCAGGCAGGACATCGCACATGGTCAGGGCTGCTGCCTAATTGATCCGCATGGGGATCTGGCGCGTACCGTGTCCGAAGTCGCCGGCGACGATGCACTCTACTGGGACGCTGCCGATCCGGCCTGCCCGGTCGGATACAATCCGCTCACCTTTGTCGCCGAGCAATACCGGCCGCTGGTCGCTTCGGGCCTCATCGAGACGCTGAAAAAACAATGGGCCGATGCCTGGGGCGCCCGCATGGAGCACCTGCTGCGGCATGCGCTCCTGGCACTGCTGTCGCGGCCCGGCTCGACGTTCCAGGACATCATTCCGATGTTCCTGGAAACGGGCTTTCGCAAGGAGGTCCTTGCAAGCGCCACCGACGAACAGGTCCGGCATTTCTGGACCGTGGAATACCCCAAGATGAACTACAAGACCGCCGCCGACGGGGTTGCACCCATCGCCAACAAGCTCGGCGTGTTCCTGGCGCATCCAACCGTCCGGAAAGCAGTCTGCGCGCCACAGGAGCCGCTACGCTTTCGAGACATCATGGATCAGGGGCGCACGCTGATCGTCAATCTGGCCAAAGGCCAGCTCGGCGCCGATGTCGCCAATATCCTCGGCGGATTGATCGTCTCCTCCTTCGCCCTGGCCGCCTATAGCCGACAAAGCCAGCCCGAAGCCGAGCGTCGTCCCTACCTTCTATACATCGACGAGTTCCACTCCTTCACCACCACGGCCTTTGCCGACATGCTTTCCGAATTACGCAAATACCGGCTCGGGCTGGTGCTCAGCCAGCAGCACACCTCACAGATCGATGCGACGGTGCTCGACGCGATCATGGGGAATGTGGGGACGTTGATCGTGTTCCGCGTCGGGGCGACTGATGCGGCCATTCTGGCGAAGCAGCTGGCAAGCGATGTCCCGGAGCCGCCCGATCTGGTCAACCTGCCGAACTACGAGGCCTACATGAAGCTGATGGTCTCCGGCGTGCAGACAAGGGCGTTTTCGGTGAAGACGGTGATGGAAGAGAGGGGTTGCGCTGAAAGGCCTGTGGTTAAGAGGTGATTACGCAAAGTGGGCCGCGATTGACGCGGAGGGAAGGCGCTAGATTCGACTATGTTGCGCCGCCATAGTTTTCCGCTCCGAGCCCTTTTTACCGCCAGCAGCTTGACGGGTTTAACCTAATTGCGACTTCACCTTCTCACCGGAGAGCTGGGTCGCCCTATGCCTCAGAGATAGCTGGGTTTAGGTGTCTGGTGCAAAAGTCATGACCTTCGCGACACCGCCCAGCTTTGATTATGACTCAAGGCGGAACCTATCACAGGATATTCACCATCTCTGAAACACTCGGTTTTTAGGGTTTATATCTCGACTTTCATTTCAATAATCCAATGCAGATATAGATTACAGTTATGTAAGCATACATTTCCTCAATACCTACACCCAAAAACGCTAATGCATAGATAAAGGCAAGACTGAGATAAGCGAGTTTGGAAAAATTTGACGATGTCACTTTCTTGTTCATATGAGTGGCTCTTCCTAAATGGTTGAGCGAGGGCCCGCGCTAAGATTTTCCGATTTGCGCAGTGACAGTTGTCGCAGCTAGTGTGCGGTGAGTCGTTGATGAAAAGTTGTGGAACTGTAGGTTGTCCAGCGATGTCCCTTTTGGTGTGGTGTTTGGCGAATTAGTGCGGCGCTACCGCCGAGCGAAGAAGCTCACGCAGGAAACACTCGCTGCGGAGGTACTCGGCAGTTCAGATCGCAAAGGCGATATCTCTCGTCTTGAAAATGGGAAGGTTCGTCAACCTCAGCTCTTCACCGTCCGCCGATTGGCTGAATATCTTGATATCTCTTCAGCCGACATAGATGAGCTGTGCGGTTTAGCGAGAGAATTGGAGGTGCTCAGGCAAGAGTGCGGCACACTTGCGGCGTCTCTTGGGCATGTAAACACACTAAAGCGACGTCAACTGCAAGCAATTGCCATCCAGTTTGAAATTGAAAATGCACTCACACTTCCCGAGCAAAAGCTTCGTAAACTAATTCAATCAAAGTCAGAGGAATATCGTGCTTATAGGGATCAGATTGATCTAATTGATGAACGAAGCGTTCAATCGTCGAATCTCAAATATGCTGCGAGTAATGCGGCCGAAGAGCTTGATTTAGTGGAAGTTGAGCGCCTTTGTTTAATAGCCCATTCCCTGGAGCTAGAACTTGCTGAAGAGACGGCTGAGCTCCGAATCAGAAACGCTCTCTTGCGTAACCGCGTACAACAGGCCTTTCAAATTATCTCAGCAACTGCTGCGAGTTTCTCGTCAGTAGATTCACTTGGTCGAGAACGGAAATGGCGGGAGCTGGGCAAACTGTTATTCTTTCATGGGACCCGATATGGTGGAGATGCGCATGTGCTTCTCGAGGGTGTTCTCCCAACTTGTCTTGATTTCCCTGTAGAGGAAGATCGCTCTCTGTGGGGTAACTTGCAAAATAATCTTGGCCTTGTTCTAAGCTATAATGGGAGCAGGTTGGGCGGAAAAGTCGGACAAGATCGCATGCTTCGTGCGATTTCGGCATTTGAAGCTGCACTGGAGGCGTTTTCCGTTGAAGGTTATCGCGATGATTGGTCACGCGCGCAAAACAATCTCGGCAATGCCTACTGGGGCATCGCGGCTAGAGCGTGGGATCCTCAAATGCCCAATTCGTTGCTTCTGGCGATTGATGCTTATGAGGCAGCGTTAGAAGTAAGAAATTTTGAAACGCATCCTGAGGAATGGAGCCGCACTCAAACTAACTTGGGCATTTCACTTCTTCTTCACGGTAGCAGAGTCGATGAGAGCGCGCGAAAGAACTTCTATATGCGTTCAATTCAAGCTTTTACCGACGCTCTAAGAGTTCGCACACGCGAGGCGACACCGGAATTGTGGGCAGAGACACAAATTCATCTTTCGCGGGCTGAAACTAAGTTATCTGAACAGCAGGAGAAGCACTATCAGAAAACACTTGTTCGACGAGCGATCGGGAGACAAAAATGCGCCTTACGTGTATTGCGGAGTCGACAGGAACCAATTCTCTACGGGTTGGGGCAAAGTGCCCTTGGTGAAACTCTAAACCATTATTTCATCTTACTGTCTGAAAACAAACGTGAAGCACGTCTTTTAGAAGCAAAGACTGTGTTGATTGAATCGCAAACCAGAATAACAGTTGATGACTATCCTACAATGTGGGCAAAAATAAACGAGCAACTATCTGTTGTTCAATTAAGAAACTGTGTTTACTTCGACCCTAGTCAAAGAGAAAAAAATAGAGAAATTGGAATAAAATACGCAAAAAAGGCCTTAAGCATATTTTTGAAAGAAACAATGCCGTTTGATCACAATAGGGTCATGGATATATTGCGCGACCTCAAGAATGCGCCACTTAAGCGGTGAACCAAAAATCAAAAAGTTCCATAATGAAATTTGGGTCTCTATCTGCTCTGATTGCGACCGAAACCGATGGTCTCAAATGTCCGCATAGCCGTAGTTCGGTAAGGAAGTTGAGCGGGCTCCGACCGAACGGCCGTTTTTGGGTACTTCGAAACCAGCGGCGGAACTGCCCGCGAGTGGCAGCTTTGGCCGATACTGCCTTTCTGTTTGATCACCTCAAGATTGCTCGACTGCATTGATCTTGCAATCCGCACACCCCGCCCGCGACCACTCGTCGTCGAGCAGCGAGGGCAACACCGTCGGCGGCTTAAAATACCCCCCAAATGCCTCAACCGTCTGGAACAGCTGATAGGTGTTTCCGTTCGGCGCCAACTCCCCGAGCAGCTTGATCATAGTCTCCATTGTCCGCTGCGAACTGGTGACATTCAGCACCAGCATCCCGGCCGTCAGCCCCAGATGCTGCTTATACAGCCCCCGCCCGACATACTCGCGGTATTGCAGGAATGTCCGCAGATGGCTCTTCCGGTTGAACTTCGATGCCTTTGTCGGCTCGGTCGCGCGGTCTGCCTCAACAAGGAAGAACCGATAGAGCCTCCGATTTCCATTGGCGTATTCCAGTCCGAAGAGCGCATCCGGGATCAAATCACTCTGCACCTCTTTCTTTGTCCTCGGATCAATGAACGGCACCGGATAGCGCAGCCGCGTTTTTGCCCGCGCAAGGATCGCGGATTGCGGGATGTATGTGAGGGCCGGGTCGTTGAGGGTGGCCAGCTCTATTGAGGCGGTGATGCAGGCAACCATGAAGCGGTGCTGCCAGGGGCCAGCATGGGTGCCCGCGAAGTCGCTCCAGAGGCCCGCCGCCCTGAGCGCCCGTTCTCCTGCGGGCGCGAGGTCATAGACCAGCGGCTGATACCGCGCATCGAAGGTACGGAACTGGTGAAGGGGTCGATCAAGATAGGCCCCGCCATGCGGTGTCTCGGTCTCATTGAAGAGGTCGGTGAGCCGATCCCGCGCACGTTTCTCGCTCCGCGCGATGTGTTTGGAGAAGGCGTGCAGATAGACCGACGATAGCGGCCCATGCTCGTGCAGCTTCTGGAACCAGAGAAGATCGCGCGGCTGCGGCGTGATGCGTTTGCCAGTTGAGCGCCGCCGGTCGCGCCTGCGACGACCAAGGGTATCGTGGTCGGGCTTTGGCGCCACACGTCACCATTTCGGGCTTGGATCGGTGTTCGGGCGATCCGGGTCGTCGGGTTCTCGCGGTTCCGGTGTTTCGGTGTTGTCGTCACTACCGTCCTGATCATTGCTTTCGCTGTTGGCCTCCGGCGTTTCGCCAAGCAGCTCGCTATAATGAACCGCGTACCTTTCCCGCATTCGGGTCTTGAGCGCGGTCCATTCCTCCGAACTCATCCGCTCCATTTTCTCCACATGCCCAAACGGGAACGACAGCGAGACGGCCCCCTTGGTCAGCCCGCGCACGGCAGAGGCGAAGGCGCCTTTGGGCTGCGCCTCGATCATCGCCGGGTCACACGCCAGCATGGGCGCCAAGGCCCTCGCGTCGCGGTTTGAGACACCGCCCGCGAACTTTATCGACGTGTTGGCGGCAAAGGCCTCCTGGAGCTTCGGGTCGAGCTGCCCGAGATACTGATGCGCCAGGATCATGCCCGTGTTCTGTTTGCGGGCCTGGGCAAGGATGATGCCGATGTTGCGGTCGAAGTAGTCGGCAGCCTCGTCGATATAGACAAAGGTCGGCAGACGCTTGTGTTTGGGCAATACGGCACGCTCCTGGGCGGCCTGGGCAATCAGCGCGATGAAGAAGCGGCCGAAGATCTGCGTCCCGTTTTCCTTCAGCAGGTCCTTGGCGGTGTTGATCAGGATGATCTTGCCCGCATTCATTTCCGAATAGAGATCGAGCTTGGAGCGGGGATGGGAGAACATGCGTTCGAAGGACTGGTTTTCCAGAATGCCCCAGAGCCTTCGGAGCACCTGTTTCTTGGTCTGCTCGAACTCCTTGGAATTGAACTCGGTCTCGAAGAAGTGCTTGGCAGTACCGGTCAGCCCGGCGATCGACGCGGCGAACTTCACTTCGCTCCCCGGTTCCATCAGCTCCCGCAGCGTATGGATGGTGGCGTCGGGGATATGCAGCATCAGCCGTGTCACATAGCGGAAGATGACCGACTGCTTCTGCGTCATACCCGCGTCGAGCAGGCTGCCGAGCACGAAGTCGTATAGCTCCAGAATGGAATTGGTCAGCCGCTCGCGCTCCAGCATGGGATAGCTGGCAAGGCGGTCCATGCCGACATCGAACAGGTTGAGCGACACCGGGTATTCGACATCGGTCGGATCAATGAGCACGATACGGTCATGGAGCGGTTCGCCAGGTGCGAATCCCTTGAGACCGGCGATGGTGTTGATGAGATCGCCCTGGCTGTCGATGACGACGACGGAGGCTTCACCGCGCGCAACGGCTTCAAGGTCGCTTGCGATCAGGTATTGCAGGGTTTGCGACTTACCGTGGCCGGTGCCCGCAACGATGTGGTGATGTTCGAAGCGTAGTGTCTCAGGAATGGTGAACGCGACGTCCCCATCAAACAGCTTAGTCAGCGGCGTACCACCGAGATAGGTGCCGACCAGTTGCCGCCGGTCGGTGATGTCGGACTTTGAGGGAAGCCGTGGCATCCGGTTGAAGCTGGCCGGGTCGGCCGGATTGCCACCGGACGCGGCGATCACGTTGCGCTCCAGCCGGTCACGCAAACGCGGAAAGAGGCTTGCATCCTCGACGGCATCGGCGAACACGGTTCCAATCAGCCGGTCGAGCAGGTTCGGCATGTCCTGCATCAAGTCGAGCTGCTTGGTCGCCACGCGAATGGCAGCACCGGCTGCGGGGCCAGGATCGCGGGACGGTGCCGCTTCGGCCGTGCAGAACAGCAGATTGGCGAGCGCGTCGCCGATCGCTTGAAGCGTCTCGGGATAGTCTTCGACCAGGGACCGCTGAGCGAGGATCGTGTCGCGGAGGTCCCAATATTCCGACGTCGACCGCCGCCGCGCCCACGCGATGTCCGGCAGCATGAACATCTCCTCGAAGTCGAACAGCGCCCGGACGATATCTTCTACCTGGCTGCGTTCGAATCGCTCTTCAACGCCGACGGTGGTGTCATGCAGCTCGCTGCCAATCCGCGCGATCAGGCCATCACGGTCTTCGCGGCGTATGAGACCATGCCTATGGAACAGGGCTTCCGTCTCGTCGAAGGCCTCGCGGGCAATCCTGTCGTCGCCCGGCTGAAACAGCCCGTAGAGGAAGGCATGCAGTCTGATGCCTCGTGGGAACATGCCGCCGTCACAATCCGCGTATCACCACGTATTTGGCTTCCTGCTTGGAGAGCGCGTCGATCGGCATGGCCTCGGTGCCGTCCCAGTGTTTGGCGCTTTCCATCACCTGGCGCAGGAAGCTCGTGACGATCCCAAGCCAGGCCTCCTTGCGAACAAGATCGATGATGCTCCCGCAATCAAAGAACCGGCCATGGATCAGATCCTTGACGAAGATCGTTTCGCGATTGCGATCGAAGTAGAGCCAACCTGCGGCAAGGCCGCCGAGGACGCCAAGCGTCCCCGCCAGCTGCCATCCGAAATCCGCCAGAACCGCAACAACAACAGCCATGAAGATCACGCCGACGAGACCACTGCGCCGCAGGAGGCTAGGCTGCGACCTCTCGATGAGTATCGCACTTTGAAAGCTGTATCGCTTGATGATTGCCTCTTCGTCGCCCTCGAATTCGAGTTTCGCCCAGAGTTTGAAAACCGGCCGCCCGAACGTCGTCTTGGCCTGGCTTCGCCGAAGCAATAATTGCATTGCTCGCCCCCATACTTCCCCATGGTTGTATACAGAGGGCGGCCTGCCAAATGGTCAAGGACAGCCAGTTCTCCAAACAGCTCACTGGTCTTCTATATGGATTGGAACTGGTGAAGTCGTGACGAGGGGCTGGGAATTGACGCTATGCAGTGACGTGCAGCGTGTCGCTATGTATGTGGACTGGTTTTTCACCCGGATGGGGATACGGGCGGTACAGGCCGTGGTACGTGTCTTAGGAATGAGCATCTCAAGGCGGCGGCTGCCCAGCTGGCCATATAGACGGGAGATGTTAAATTGTTATCTCAGAAAACATAGAAATAAAACTGCATCATATTGAGCATATCAGCAGCAGAAATTCGATGTCTTATTTATAAACCCAAAAACTGGAGACAAATTGACAATATAGTCATATCAATATATTGTTTCGGAGAGAGCATGAATAATATCGACGTGGCGACACACTTCAACGGAGAATACGAGATGCTTCGTATCGAGATCGACCAGGAGGATGACGGTCGCTGGATTGCCGACATCCCGATGCTTCCCGGCGTCATGGCCTACGGGACGACGCTCGAAGAAGCCAGGGGAAAGGTCGAGGCACTGGCCTTGCGCGCGCTTGCCGATCGCCTGGAAAACGGCGAGCAGGTGCCCGAGCTTGGTGAACTGTTCACTGTCGCGGCATGAGCGAATGGCGATCCAGTCGTGCCAAACGCGTCCTGGCGGCGCTCCAGACCATCGGCTGGCGTATAAAGCGACAGCGTGGCTCACATCGCGTTCTCGCCCGCGAGGGATGGCCGAACTATGTCTTCGCCTTCCATGACCGCGAAGAGATCGGGCCGAAGATGCTGGCACGCATCAGCAGACATACCGGGCTGACGCCCGACGATCTTTAAGGCCACTATTTCATGCGTCATTGCTAAGCACAGGGACGGCAGCAGAAAAGTTGAGGCTTAATTCAATATGCCCGAAAGTGGCTCAAAAATTATTTTGTTCTCCAGAACGTCGTTGATCACAATCTTGCGGGACAATCTACCAAGCATAGAGTTTCCTAATTTTTGGGATCTTCCGGGCGGAGGCATTGAACCCGGTGAAACGCCACGCGAAGCTCTTTTGCGTGAAATCAATGAAGAGCTCGGACTAATTTTGCAGGCTGATGATATCGTCTGGGAAAAAGAGTATTCAAAAGCGACAGGTTTTGCATCCCACTTTTTTGCCGCTCCCATCAGCACCACGCAAATCAATCAAATTCAATTTGGTGATGAAGGGCAAAAGTGGGAGCTAATGCCAGTACATATATTTTGCAATCGCGATGATGCTGTGCCTCACTTTCGGCCTCGCGTCGAAGAGTTTTTCAAATGCTATGGTTTCGTGCGTTGATTAATGAACTGATGATAGAATCTTAAGATTCCTATGGCCGCTTTTGTACCTTTGTGCGTTTAGACCCAACCTCGGCCGTAAGGTCGCGGAGCGGCCGCGCCCCTTTGGGGGGAAAAGAGGGCTGCCCTGGGGGGCAGTTCGAGACAGGAGTTGAAGAGGCGGGGCGATTGCTCGGCCTCTGTTTTTTTGATGGCCGCCCACCTTACCCAGGCTATTTCTTTTCAACCAAAAATCGCGCATCCGGTCATTTTCCTTATATGATTGCATTGCCCGGGGCTTGTCACCCACGGGGCATCGCGATGCTCCCAACGCGGGAGCTATCGTGATGAGGATACTGTCGAAACGGGACGTGAAGGCGCTGGTTCTATACTCACCACAACACATCGCGCGCCTGGAAAAGGCCGGCCAATTCCCAAAGCGGATACAGCTTGGCCCCAACAGGGTGGGATGGATTGAGGACGAAGTGCTGGACTGGCTCCAGAAGCGCATAGACCGTCGAGGCGAGCCTGAACGACACTCCTGAAGACAGGAGCGGGGTGGTGCCTTCGGGTGCCACCCCAACTGCGTTGTGGCAGGCGGGAAACCGTAGCATCCCATCTCGCACGCCGGAACAACATTCGGGACTGCCGACACGACGCTATTTGGCGTCCGATTTAGCCTCTGCCTGGCTCTCAACGGTTCGAAGCGCGGCCTCCACCGACGAGCACCCAAGCGCATCGGCAATCCGGCCGAGCCCGGACCCACTCACCACATCTTTGCCGCGATGTTCCGTTCCTCCGGCCCTACCGCATTGGCGTATATGGCGGTCGTGGAAAGCTGTGCGTGACCGAGCCACTTCTGGATCATGGTGAGGGGGATGCCGCATTCCAGGGCATGAATTGCAAACCCATGCCGCAAGCCCTTGGGCGTTGCGTGAATGCCGGCGAT
>JGI12316J14372_10004845_pt1 | contig 11112 bp, 9 predicted proteins | sample MarCyaLeptolynsp_FD_14372 | JGI IMG/M metagenome (IMG submission 14372) | reverse complement strand
CGATCAACGTAAAGCATCTAAAGTCAGTGATCTGAGTATTAATCTGGATGATGACATTGATGTTGCTAACATTAACCGCCGTGCAAATTTCGCCAAAGTATTTTTAGTCATGGAAGCTGGAGAAATTGATAAATATGTTTTTCCTGTTCATGGTTATGGTTTGTGGTCCACTTTGTATGGCTACGTTACTTTGGAAAAGGATCTGAATACAATCTATGCGCTGAAGTTTTATGATCATAGGGAAACACCAGGCCTGGGAGGTGAAGTAGATAATCTTAAATGGCAAAGTCTGTGGCAAGGTAAAAAAATATTTGATGATAATGACCAGCTTGCCATTAAAGTTATTAAAGGCAATGTTGTTCCGGGAAATGAAAACGAACAGTATCAAGTGGATGGGCTTTCAGGAGCTACTCTCACAAGTGATGGTGTAACGAATATGTTTCATTTTTGGATGGGTGAGCATGGTTTTCAGAAATTTATATATAAAGTACGAACAGGAGAAGTGTTATGAGTGCTAATGCTAAACGTGTAGTACTTGATCCATTAATTGATAATAACCCAATTACTCTGCAAATTTTGGGCATCTGCTCGGCATTAGCAGTAACGACAACATTGAGTGCCGCGTTAATTATGTGCTTGGCATTGACCTCTGTATTGGCTTTGTCAAATGCTTCAATCAGTATGATAAGAGATCGTATTCCTAACAGTATTCGTATTATTGTGCAAATGACAATCATTGCTTCTTTAGTAATTGTCGTTGATCAGATACTTAAAGCCTATGCATATGAAATGAGTAAAACGTTGTCGGTATTTGTTGGCTTGATTATTACTAATTGTATTGTATTGGGAAGAGCTGAGGCTTTTGCAATGAAAAATCCAGTCGGGATTAGCTTTTTGGATGGTGTAGGCAATGGGCTTGGTTACAGTGTTGTGTTAATTACAGTAGCAGTATTTCGTGAGTTATTTGGTTCTGGCACCTTGTTGGGTTATACGATATTGCCGCTTGTAAATGATGGTGGCTGGTATGAGCCAAATGGTTTAATGCTATTGCCTCCAAGTGCATTCTTTATTATAGGCCTCATGATCTGGCTGATAAGAACATATCAGCCCAAACAAGTAGAAAAGCGTGAGTATCAAGTACACCGTATTCACCGTACGGAGACATACTAATGGAAGCGACCATAAGCCTGTTAATTAAAGCGATATTTGTTGAAAACTTAGCTTTATCATTTTTCTTGGGCATGTGCACATTCCTTGCCGTGTCCAAAAAAATTGAAACTGCATTGGGATTAGGTGCGGCAGTGATCGTCGTGCAAGTAATTACTGTGCCTGCTAATAACCTTATATATCAATTTGTGCTTAGGGAAGGTGCGTTAAGTTGGATGGGGCTGCCCGAAGTGGATTTAAGTTTTTTAGGTTTGATTAGTTATATCGGTGTTATTGCTGCTATGGTGCAGATTCTTGAGATGACATTGGATAAATACTTTCCAGCATTATATAACGCATTAGGTGTATTTCTTCCTTTAATAACAGTTAATTGCGCTATTTTGGGTGGTTCTTTATTTATGGTTGAACGCGATTATAACTTTTCTGAAAGTGTCACGTATGGAGTTGGTTCGGGGGTCGGATGGGCTCTAGCTATTACCGCTCTTGCGGGTATCAGGGAAAAATTAAAATACAGTGATGTGCCGGATGGCCTGCAGGGTTTAGGCATTACTTTTATTACTGTTGGGCTAATGTCAATGGGGTTCATGGCATTTTCTGGAATACAGTTATAAACATGGAAGTATTGATATGCTTGAAATTACATTAGGTGTTGCATTTTTTTCTGCCATTGTAGTGTCATTGGTAATATTGATTCTGGTTGCAAGGTCAAAGCTAGTATCTTCGGGTAATGTCACTATTACAATTAATGGTGAGAAGGAATTAACTGCACCTGTAGGTGGTAAGCTACTAGCAACTCTAGCTAATGCGAATTTATTTGTTTCTTCTGCTTGCGGTGGTGGTGGGACATGCGCGCAATGTCGTGTAAAAATTTTTGAAGGTGGTGGCGCTTTACTTCCTACAGAAGAAACGCATATTACAAAGCGGGAAGCTGCACAGGGAGACCGCTTATCATGTCAAGTAGCAGTTAAGCAAGACATGAATATTGAAGTACCAGAAGAAGTGTTTGGTGTGAAGAAATGGGAATGTACTGTCAGATCAAATGAAAACGTTGCTACGTTTATTAAGAATTTAATTTTAGAACTTCCTGAAGGTGAAGAAGTTGCCTTCCGTGCTGGTGGTTACATTCAAATTGAATGTCCACCGTACCACGTAAAATATAAAGATTTTGATGTACAACAAGAGTTTCGCGAGGATTGGGATAAATTTAATTTGTGGCAATATGAATCTAAATCAGACCATGTTGTTACACGCGCCTATTCTATGGCTAACTATCCTGATGAGAAAGGTATTATTATGCTGAATGTGCGTATTGCTTCGCCGCCACCAGGCGCGGGTGCGGATATTCCTCCAGGTATTATGTCTTCTTATATTTATAGTTTAAAACCTGGTGACAAGGTTACTATTTCGGGACCATTTGGTGAGTTCTTTGCTCGTGATACTAAAAATGAAATGGTGTTTATTGGTGGTGGAGCAGGGATGGCACCGATGCGATCGCATATATTTGATCAACTGAAACGCTTAAATTCTGATAGAAAAATATCATTTTGGTATGGTGCGCGCAGTAAGCGTGAAATGTTCTTTGTGGAAGATTTTGATAATTTGCAAAAGTCGAATGATAATTTTGAATGGCATGTTGCATTATCTGATCCCCAAGAAGATGATAACTGGCAAGGATATACTGGATTTATTCATGAAGTGCTTTATGACAATTATCTTAAAGATCATCCTGCTCCAGAAGATTGTGAATATTATATGTGTGGGCCACCAGTTATGAATGCTGCAGTGATTAATATGTTGCAGGGTTTGGGTGTAGAGGATGAAAATATCTTGCTTGATGATTTTGGCGGGTAAATAATTTAATCATGACGACATTGTTACTTACAGTTAGCATATTTTTATTCATGTTTGCCGCAATGATGGTAGGTGTTTTATTTGGTCGCCGTCCAATTCAAGGCTCTTGTGGGGGTGTTGGAAATAAGTGTTCGTCTTGCTCAAAACCCTGCAATAAAGTTAAAAAGGTGCAGAAATGATCCACTCTATTGCCGTTAAAGATTATATGGTAGCTAGTTTAGTTACATTTACACCTGATATGGATGTAATGGATGCAATAGATGTATTAGTTAAAAATAGAATTTCTGGCGCTCCTGTTATAGACAATCATGGAAATCTGGTTGGCTTGTTGTCAGAAAAAGACTGCATGAAAGTTGCAGTGCAGGCTGGTTATTATGAGCAATTAGGCGGCCGCGTTGAAGACTACATGACGAAAAATGTCATTACAATCGAAGCAGAATCAAGTGTGCTCGATCTGGCTAAATTATTTATTGAGCAAAGCCCGCGCCGGTATCCGGTAGTGGAAGATAATCGCTTGGTAGGGCAGATAAGCCGTCGTGATGTATTAAGAGCATTTATGGAGATAAATAAACATACTCCATAATACATCTTGATGCATTTCAGGGTGTTACTTGAAATCCTAGTTTTTCAAGTGTAGTTATATTTTCTTTATCAGTGTTAGTGGGAATATAGCTAAAGGCTTCTTTCGCTCCCTGTTCTACAGCATGTGAAATCATAAGACGCATTAGTTTATTTAAAATCGAACTGGAAGGAAGTGTCTTTTCTACTTCTACGCAGTCGATAACAACTTGGTCTTTTTCTAATGCTAACTCAAGGCCATGATTCCGGTATTTTGAACCTGGCTTGCTTAACCAGCCATAACCTTTTAGTTTTTCATCTTCCATTAAAGTGAAAAGTGTTTCTTCTTTAGAGAACCTTTGTGTCGCATCGTTGAGCAATGCTTGCATCTCATAGCTGTTTGAATATCCTTGATGGATTAATAGGTCGTTATATTTCTGTATATTCAAGGATGATGGATTTTTCTCATTTGCGTCGATTAAATTATAATTTTCTAAATTAATGCGAAACAATGTATATTTAACATCAACATGTTTATTTTTTGCTGGTAGTTTTTTTGCAAGAGACTCTTTTTCTATTCCGATTTTGCTTAGAGTGTTAATTAGACTGGTCTTTGCTTTCTTTTTGCTAATGTCTATATACTTTTCAGTATGACTTGAATATATGATAGGTCGATATAGTGTGTGGTGATCATTACAAAATCTTTCTTTGTATTCATCACCGCCGGGTGTTAGATCTATGTAACGGATGCCTTGTTGTTGCATCATGTCAGCAAGAAAAAGAATAAATATCACACCAGGCGAATGTTTGCTTTCACGTGGATCAAATGCTGTCAGACCAATATAAATAGTATCTTGATCTATGCCTCCAAAATGGAAGGCAAGCAAAGTGTTGCCCATCCATAATGCGCTAAAATGATTCTCTGTTAAATTTGTTGCGCGTGATTGATAAAAGCCATGCTGCAATGGATCTTCTCTGAATGCCAGGTCACCATGGGCTGCGCCATGGCGAAAATTAACCAAATCTGGTATCAAGCTCATAACTTTATTGGCACGATCTATGTCGGTGATATGTTCTAAATGTAGATCGCCTTTTCTCTTTAAGCGATTAATTTTTGATTTAACGCTTTTGCTCTTTTTTATTTTTTTTATTTTCTCTTCGTTATGTAAATCCAAAATCGGTGATGCGACTTTTTCATAGTGAAAATAAATATTTTTCAATTCTTTGTTTGGTGTAATTAACCAGTCCACTTCTGCATGAGGTGGAATGTGTGACCAGCGCCAGGAAGAATATGAAATTTCATGGTTTACTGTGGCGATCGCCTGGCTGATAAATATGTTCTTATAAGATGGGTGGCATAACCAACCACTGTACTCAACTTGTTGTGCAGCAGCATGGGTTAAATTGCCTGATGTTTTTTCAATGGCTAATGGTAAAAAACCAATTAGTTGGTTTTCAGGGTCATGGCCAAGCACCAGAACTGGTTCAAATTCAGGAGCATATTGTTGATACCAGGTATTAACAAAGGCAGGTTCTTGAAAAACTGTGACGTGAGTTGTAATTGCAGCTAATGACTGCCATTGAGCGGTGAACTCAGGCGCACATCGTGTTTTGTGAGCATCATCACCACGGAAAATTGTAACCGTGAATGTCATATTAACTGGGTAGGGAGGTTTAGGCTATTTGCGCAGTAATATAGCACTAATCACAAGTGGATAACTTGACCGTATAGCCAGTTCAATCAACAGTTTGCCACGTTAATTAACAAGGCTTAACAACTAACCTTGCTGGGCTATAGATGATTGGCTTGGAATTAAATTTCGAATCTGGATAGTTGCCTGAGGACAAATTGCTGCGGTGCGTTTCAGATCTTTGCATAGTGCAGTACGAAAGCCGATGTAATCAGGGGCAATTGGCAATAAGGTGGCTATGTCTTCCTGGCGCAGTGAGCCTGCTAGCCCAGTTAATAACTGATGATTTTTAGCCAAGTGTATGAATTGGGATAATTCATTAACTGGTCTATGCAGTAATAAACTGCCTGCATTTTTGCCGGCAGTATCCAGCATTACACCTGCTAAATGTGCTTTCTTGCACTTCTTAATTGTTTGTTCAATATCAAATTCAGTATCTGCAAATAACACAGCAATGATTTTTACTCCTCGTCGTGCATGGTATTCAAAAGTGGGCAAGCATTTATCAATATGTTCTTGAGTGAACATACCAACTTTGACGTAATCCACACCTGTATCAGCTACCTGGCCTATTTTCTCTAAAATAAGTGATACATCCGCATCTAGGTCACCCACAGTAGCGCTAACTATGGATTTCTCCCACAGGTGATCAACAATAGCGTGGATTGAATCAATACTCAGACCGCCTAATGCACCTTGATTAGGGTCTTTTAGGTCAATAATATCAGCACCCTGTTCACTGACGGTGATGGCATCTTGTAGATTATCAACACTGGCTAAAAATCCTGTCATTGTAGTGTCTCAGTTTGTTTGTTCCTAAATTCAGTTACTTTTTCCATCAGCCAACTCCAGGCTTCTAATTCTCTATCGCCTGCAGTTTTATCTAGACCTATGCGCAGGTATTCAATTTCACTATCGATTTTATCGGCGGATAACATATTCAAACGACTGACTAAAATGGCCAGTTCGATAACTGCAAACTGTGCACGATTATAACCATGAAAAGGCCGGTGTGTTTGTTCATGGACTATTTCGCAATAAAAGCGTGGCCGTAACTCGTCGTCCTCATGAGTATGCACTTTAATTTCAGTGTGCGCTAAACAGTCATGCAGGCGGATACCTGTAATGACATCGGTTGGAAATGTTTGCCATTCACGACGGCCGGTTAGACAGCCAGCAAAAATTCGTACATCGTCAGGATAGTTAATCGTCGCAGTACCATCACGCAATAAATTATTTAATGTGGCAGAAGGTTTAAATGGGGCCAGCATTAAACCACGCTCAGTTTCATGCACACCCATGGGGGCAATATGTGCATTACCATCATCATGTAATGTTGTAATAATACTCTCTCGAATAAATGGCATGTTTAAATTTGTTAACAACGGCGTGCGTCGTTCTTTTTGTCCTTGCTTTTTTGCTTTGACTGCTTACGTTTATTTTTACGGTCTTGGCGTGATTGCATAGTACTGCCTTCCTGCTTGAATGTAGTCAGATCTTGCTCATTCTTTTCAACTGCTACACCCCAGCTTAGTTCTTCATCTTGGTCATAACGTTTGCCCAATTGCCATGCAATCTGAGCTCTAGCCAATTCAACACCTAAGTAAAAACCATGGGCACCATCGTCTGCGACATCTAGATGAGGATAAAGGTCGAAGGGATCGGTAGCGTTCCAAATGCCATCGCGATTGTATATGAAGACGCCCTCATCACATACCTGTATTCTAAAATTTGGATCACGGACACTCTCAGAAAATTCTTTGATTTCATTTATGTCATATGGAAAGGGCTTACGCTCATGCAATGCCATTAACCCGTTATCGTAACCTTTAGGCGGAATATGATCCTGTTTTGATGCATACATGATGCGGCGTGCAAGATCAGCTTCTTTAACTGCTTTGCAACAGTGTTCGCTGACTTCGGTGGTTAATATATGTGCAATATCTAGTTCAGAGATTATGCCCATTAACAAAGCATTGGTACCTGCGGTATCGGCATGTGTGAGTTCGGTTAAGTTACCTACACCCATCATGATCTCTATATCTGGGTAACGTTTACGCAGATTGCGATAACGTACAATAGACTCTGTAAAATTAAAATTTATAGGATCCAGAATCGGGTCGGCGATGAAGCGAACGCCTTCAGATATTAGGATGTCGACGGTTTTATACAGCGAGCGCATATTGGTGGGTGGATCCCCGATGATAATAGGTGTGGAATCAACTTTTTCCAATACCCATAGGGATTTATATTGCAAACTTAATAAGAAATCTGCGCCTGCTTTACCACCAGTAACCAGGTCTTCGGCTAATAAAGAATCAACGCTGACTTTGAAACCAGCAGACTTCAGTGCTTGTACAGATTCACTTAAATGAGCAAAGGGTGTATTTGGTAAACAGCCAAGATCGATAACATTTGCGCCATCATGTTTATATTGTTCGGCACGATTCAATATTTGTTCAACAGTCATATTGGGAGCATCAACGATTTCAGCGAAGATATCTGTTGAGTAATGATTCAGATCGGTTCTCTTGGTTTCGTGACCGAAATGTTGTGGTAGATCTTTAAGTTCTTCAGGCCCTCGTTCTACCTCAATTCCTAATACCTGGGCCAATTGCTCTATATCTCCTCGACAGCGTCCGGGAAGGATTACCTTGTCGTAGTCATTAACATTTTTTAAGCGCCGCGCAATTAAGTCGGTAGTCATTAGGGCGGCGACACTGACACCAATTTGATACACATCGTAGCTAAATTCAGTTGGCTGCATGCTTTCAAGTACTTTATGCAAGCTTTTTTCGGCTAGCTTACCGGTAAGAAAGAGTAATCGTTGAGACATTAATATAAATTCAAATTAAAACAATAACTTGTTACAGATATATAGAAATAACTTTATATGTAAATTTATTCACATTTGCATGTGAGATTTGATTTGATGTTGGTAAACTTGCGTCAATGACTTCACAAATTAAACGCCGCGCAGCGCTTATAGAACAACCACTTGCGCAATCCAAGATTCCAGATTTATTGCAGAGAGTATACGCCAATCGAGGCGTCACTGATCCTGCTGATTTGGAATTGGCGATACAAAATATTTTGCCACCTAGTTCACTTGACGGCACCTTAGAAGCAGCAAAATTACTTTTTGCTGCAATCAAGCAAGACCGGTCGATTGTCATTGTGGGTGATTATGATGCTGATGGGGCAACTAGTACTGCACTCGCTTTGAGGGGATTAAAATTATTGGGTGCTCAACATGTCAATTATTTAGTACCCAATCGCTTTGAGTTTGGTTACGGTCTGACGCCAGAAATTGTTGAGTTAGCCGTACAATTTCAACCTGATCTCATTATTACTGTTGATAACGGAATATCCAGTATAGAAGGCGTCAAACATGCACGCGATTTGGGAATTGAGGTGCTGGTGACTGATCACCATTTACCAGGTGATGTTTTACCAGTGGCAAATGTGATTGTTAATCCAAACCAGCCTAGTGACAACTTTCCCAGTAAGTCTCTTGCTGGTGTCGGTGTGATGTTTTATGTACTAATTGCATTACGTAGCTATATGAGAGAGCACGCCTGGTTTGAAAACAATAATCTAATCGAACCTAATTTTGCTCAGGTATTGGACTTGGTAGCTTTGGGCACTGTCGCTGATGTGGTTCCATTAGATAGGAACAATCGTATTTTAGTCGAGCAAGGCTTACGGCGCATACGGGCTGGGCAATGTTGTCCCGGGATATTGGCGTTACTCAAAGTGGCTAATTGTGAGTATTCGCGTACCGTGGCAAGTGATTTGGCATTTTACATAGGTCCCAGGCTTAATGCGGCGGGCAGACTTGAAGATATGTCGATTGGTATCGAGTGTTTATTGTCTCCAAATCAGGAGCCGGCTGAGCAAATGGCGGCTCGCTTGCACGCATTAAATATAGAGCGTAGGGAAATCGAAAGCCAGATGAAAGACGAAGCGATAAAAAATTTGGAAAAAATTGATCTTGGTTTCAATCAAAGTCCGCAACCGTTAGCTATTGGTATATGTATTTATCAGCAACACTGGCATCAAGGTGTGATTGGTATTGTCGCGGCGCGCATAAAAGAAAAATATTATCGTCCCACGATTGCTTTTGCTGACGCAGGTAACAACGAATTAAAGGGATCAGCGCGCTCAATTCAAGGAGTACATATTCGTGATGTGCTTGATACAGTGGCAGCACAACACCCAGATATCATTTCCAAATTTGGTGGTCATGCAATGGCTGCTGGCTTGAGTTTGGATAAAAATAAATACCAGCAATTTGTCGATGCATTCAATCAAGTGCTCTCAGAATGGGTCGACCAAGATGATCTGCGCCAGGAAATTTTGTCTGACGGTGAACTCAGTGATGATCATTTTAGCCTCTCCACAGCTAAATCTTTACGTGATTCAGGGCCTTGGGGGCAAGGCTTCCCGGTGCCGGTATTCGATGGAGAGTTTAGAGTGCTCGATTATCGAATAGTGGGTGAGCATCATTTGAAGCTTACTTTGCAACCAACCAATGGAGAACATTCACTTGCAGCGATTGCATTTAATTATGCGAATTATAAGTGGAATAGTAGAGCATCAATTGTACATGCTGCTTATGAACTGGATGTTAACCATTTTCGTGGAATTGAAACTCCGCAATTACTAATTAAACACCTTGAAGTACGTGCGATGCATTGAGATTTTTGCATTCACTGACGACTTGTGTTCCAGTAGAATACTGCTGCAAATTTTGGGGCCATGATGAGCTATGGTCGATTCTCTTATCTGTCAGGTATGACTAAATCTGAAGCATATAACTCAATAATGGATTAAATAATGGAGTTAGCACCTTATTACACCCAGTTAAAAGAACTTGGCGAACGTGTAACTGCGCTTAGGGGGTATCTTTGACTTTGATACCAAGGCCGAACTGCTTGAAGAAGTTTCTCGCGAGCTAGAAGATCCCAGCGTTTGGAATGATCCGCAACGTGCACAGGAATTGGGTAAGTTGCGTGCCCAGTATGAAGCAGTCGTCGATACTATCCGCAGTACTGAGCAGGGAGTTGGTGAAGCTATTGAGTTATTAGAGTTGGCAGAGATGGAGAATGATGAATCCACAGTCAATTCTGTTATTGAAGACTTAGAAGACTTAGAGCAAAAAGTTGCTCAGTTAGAATTTCGTAGAATGTTTTCAGGTGAAATGGATACCTGTAATGCATTCCTGGATATTCAAGCTGGCTCAGGCGGTACTGAAGCCCAAGACTGGGCAGAAATGATTTTACGCATGTATCTTCGCTGGGGTGAAAATAAAGGTTTTAAAACTGAGCTTATCGAAGCATCTCCTGGAGAAGTGGCGGGAATTAAGAGTGCTACTATAAAGTTTGACGGTGAGTACGCTTACGGTTGGTTGAGAACAGAAACGGGAGTACATAGACTGGTAAGGAAATCACCTTTTGATTCGGGCAATCGAAGACATACCTCTTTTGCTGCAGTGTTTGTTTCACCGGAAGTAGATGACGATATTGATATTGAAATTAACCCTGCAGATTTACGTATTGATGTTTATCGTGCCAGTGGGGCGGGTGGTCAACATGTTAATAAAACTGAGTCTGCCGTTAGGATTACACATTTACCAACAGGAACGGTTACTCAATGTCAAAATGACCGATCGCAACATAAAAATAAAGATGTGGCAATGAAACAACTTAAAGCCAAGCTCTATGAATTGGAAATCCAAAAACGAAATTCAGAACAACAAGCATTAGAAGATTCAAAATCAGATATAGGCTGGGGTAGTCAAATACGTTCTTACGTGCTGGATCAATCACGTATCAAAGATTTG
>JGI12316J14372_10004839_pt1 | contig 11130 bp, 7 predicted proteins | sample MarCyaLeptolynsp_FD_14372 | JGI IMG/M metagenome (IMG submission 14372) | reverse complement strand
GATACGACCCACATGCGTTACACGTGAATCATTCTTAACTGCCCATTGCGCACCAATGCCAGCTTCAGCGTTTTCACACATACTTCGGAATTTAAGTAGCTCAAATGGCTTATTGCCTTGTCCCACGCGAGTTTGCTTATAAAATATCGTGCCCTTACCTTTACTCTCAATAAGGATTGCAACAATACTGACGATTAACAAAGGCATGGTGACAAGCAACATAGAGAAGCTTGCAAACAAATCAAAGGCTCGTGTACTTATTGCTTTGAGGCCATTTTGTCTAAATCCATCTGAGAAAATAATCCAACTAGGATCTAGTAACTCAATATAGACTCGGGACATTTGTCTTTCTAAGAAGGTCGGCAATTCAATTACATCCACCCCGCTCAAACGGCAGTTAATAAGCTCTTTAGTTGGAAACTTCTGTCTGCGCTCGGTCACCGCTACTACAATCTCATCGATACCATTCTTCAATACGTACTCATCTAATGGCAGGTCGGTTGTTATTACACGCTTCTCATCAACACTTAAGTCCTCTGAATCAAGCCCATAAAAACCAACAATAGAAATACCACGCTGATCTGATCGGCGCCGCAAATTATTCACCCATCCAGCTTTTTCACCTACACCCAAAATAAGGACTTTCTTGTTAAGTGTGTGCTTGTCGACCCATGACTCAAAAATTAACCGCGCAATGATTATCCCGATAAAGGCGATAACCAGTGTTAATACAAATAGACCACGCCCGAAATACATCTCGGGGAACATAAAGAAAATAATTGAAAGCACCAAAGAAACAACAATAAACGCCGTTGTTATTCTATTTAGCACATTCCAGATAACTTCTCGGCGTTGTGCTTGATATAAGCCCATCGCTAGCATTACTAATACTATTAAGGTAGCCACTAATATGCTGCTCGCCTGCAATGAAAACACTTCACCATGGGCATACGCCAAACCACCATGCCCATAGAAACGAATACTTGAAGCTGCGAACAGGCTCAAATAGCATATTGTTGCTTCCACAAGCACTAGCAGGGCAACCGGGAAGCTAATATGATGGTTAAATACTTTTATAGAAGACAACAAGCGCCTCTTTGGTAGTTATTATGTTTTCACTGATCTCTAAAACAGCAGCCAGTCTACAAATAAATTTTCACTTGTCCGCGAAAAACATCACTTAAATGAAATTGAGCTTATTGTCGTTTAAAAGCTCGCATACCATTTGTGAAATGCATCTAACTTTCGAGACAACAGATGTTTACGCCATATCTTATGGTATATTTATCAAGTTGCTAGCAAGTTCATAGAAGCGCAGGTAGCTTTTGCACTAAAGTGCACATCAAATTTTAACCATTCATTCAAAGAACCATTTATGTACTCAATTGACAATATTCATATTGGCGTCATTGGCCTTGGCTATGTCGGTCTGCCACTTGCTGTAGAGTTTGGGAAAGAAACAAAAACACTTGGCTTTGATATCAATCAACACCGTATAGAAGAGTTACGTGGCGGCAAAGATCGGACACTTGAGGTCGACAGTGAAGAACTAGGCGAAGCCAAGCAACTCAGTTTTTCATCCAATCTTGACGACTTAAAAGAATGTAATTTTTTTATTGTCACGGTTCCAACACCTATCGATGATCACAAACAGCCAGACTTAACACCTTTAGTCAAAGCATCCACCGCACTAGGTAAAGTGATCTCAAAAGATGCCATTATTGTCTTTGAATCAACTGTTTACCCTGGCGCAACCGAAGAAGTATGCGTCCCTATTATCGAAAAAGAGTCTGGATTAGTTTTCAATAAGGACTTTTTTGTCGGCTACAGTCCAGAACGTATTAACCCTGGTGATAAAGAGCATCGCCTGCCAACTATAAAAAAAGTTACTTCAGGATCGACAGCGGAAGTAGCGAAATTTGTTAATCAAGTTTACGCATCGATTATTACCGCCGGTACTTTTTTAGCCAGCAGCATCAAAGTCGCCGAAGCTGCAAAAGTTATTGAAAATACACAAAGAGATGTCAACATCGCATTAATTAACGAGCTGGCTTTAATATTCAATCGCATGAACATCGACACAATTGAAGTATTAGAAGCCGCGGGAACCAAATGGAACTTTTTACCATTTCGTCCTGGCTTGGTAGGCGGCCACTGTATAGGTGTAGACCCTTACTATCTCACTCATAAAGCACAAGCAATTGGTTACAACCCGGAAATGATTTTATCTGGCCGCCGTATTAATGACGGTATGGGGCCTTACGTTGCTGAATCAGTAGTGAAACTCATGACTCGCAATAAAATTCATGCTGTTGATTCAAGGATTTTAGTTTTAGGCTTCACCTTTAAAGAAAATTGCCCTGACGTGAGAAATACCCGTGTTATTGATATCGTACAAGAGCTTGATAATTATCATGCCAGTGTAGATGTGTACGATCCTTGGGTAGACCCAGAAGAAGCTAAAGAGGAATATGGAATAACTCCAATATCAGAGTTAAATGAAGGTGTATACGACGCTATCATTGTTTCCGTAGCCCACAAGGAATTTGTTGCTATGGGTGTCGACAAGATTAGAACTTTAGGCAAACAAAAACATATTCTATTTGACGTCAAACATATCTTCCCCAAACAAGATGTAGATGCACGTCTGTAATTCAATTTTTTACTAAAAGATAATTTAATGAAAGTACTCGTCACAGGCTCTGCTGGCTTTATAGGTAACAACTTATCAGAAAAACTTCTTAACCGTGGCGACGAAGTCATCGGCATTGATAACCTTAACGATTACTATGATGTGACGCTAAAACAGGCACGCCTGGCTAAAATAGCTGACCACGACAAGTTTATAGAAGCGCGTATCAGTCTTGAGGACAGGGATGCAGTAGTAGATGTGTTCAAAACCCACAAGCCTGACCGCGTAGTTAATTTAGCCGCACAGGCAGGTGTTCGTTACTCATTGGAAAATCCTTATGCTTACATCGATACAAATATTGTTGGCTTCATTAATATTTTAGAGGCATGTCGTCATAACGACGTCGAACATCTAGTCTATGCTTCAAGTAGCTCCGTGTATGGGGCCAATACCAATATGCCATTCTCAGTGCATAATAATGTTGACCACCCGGTAAGCCTTTATGCAGCTACTAAAAAATCAAATGAATTAATGGCGCACACATATTCACACTTATATCAAATCCCAACCACTGGCTTACGCTTTTTTACAGTATATGGCCCGTGGGGCAGACCTGATATGGCGTTATTTTTATTTACTAAAAATATACTGGCTGACAAACCGATCAACGTGTTCAATTATGGTAATCACCGACGTGACTTTACTTATATCGATGATATTGTTGAAGGCGTGATTCGTACTTTAGATAAAATCCCCAGTCCAAATGATGCATGGTCAGGCGATCACCCTGATCCCGCCACCAGTAAAGCGCCGTATAAACTCTATAATATCGGTAACAATCAACCGGTAGAATTACGCCACTATATTGAAGTACTGGAAGACTGTCTGGGCAAAAAAGCTACACAGAACCTATTACCACTACAACTTGGTGATGTCCCCGATACTTATGCCGATGTTGAAGCTTTAGTACAGGATGTTGACTACAAGCCCCAAACAAAAGTGGAAGATGGGATTGCTAATTTTGTTAAATGGTATAGAGACTATTACTCAGTCTAGCTTTATCTATAAACTAGCTCGCAATACAAATTAAAAGAATTCTCAAGCAGCTTTGATTAGCGCTGCTAATCTTTCCACTGCCTCAATGGGTGTTCCATTATACATGCTGGCACGCACTCCTCCGGCATACCTGTGCCCTTGCAAGCCAAGCAAGCCTTGTTTCTCGGCAGTAGTTAACAACTGATCAATTACTTTTTTATCTGCAGAATTAAATGCTACATTAATAGTCGAACGACTTTTTTTGCAGATATCGTTTACTAACTTAGGATTACCGTCGATTGCATCATACAATAACGCGGACCTTTGTTTAGCTTGCTGCACCATCACATTAAGACCGCCTTGCTGAGTTACCCACTCCAACATTAGTTTCGCTACATAACAAGCAAACACAGCCGCTGTATTAACAATTGAATTATATTCAGCATGCAAGTCATAGCGTAACAAGTCTGGAGTGAGATAATTAGCACGCCCTAACAAATCATCACGGATAATAATGACAGACAGTCCGGCGATACCCAGTGATTTTTGAGTGGCAGCATAGAGGACACCAAATTCATTAATATCAATATCCTGCATCAACATACACGAAGTTAAATCCGCAACCACGGGCACTTCAATACGGCCAACACCAACAAACTCAACCCCATTAATTGTTTCATTCGGCGTCACATGCAGATAGGCAGAACTATTATCAACTTGCCATTCACCAGACTCCAAACAACAAACCTTATCGACCGTTCCATCAAGTCCCTGCACATATTTTACGTTAGTATATTTACGTGCAAGCTCTCCTGCTTTACGTGACCAAAATCCAGTATCCAAATAACTAACATGCTTTGACTGCCCCACGAGGTTTAATGGCACAGCATCAAATTGCAGTGTTGCCCCTCCTGCCATAAATAATATCTGATAATTTTCCGGAATCGAATAAAGCGCACGTAACAGTGCACTCGCTTGATCCAAAATATTAGAAAAACTTTCAGAACGATGACTAAGCTCCAAAATGGAAATACCTGAATTCTGATATTCAAGTATATCTTTTTGGATTTGTTGCTTAACTTGATATGGAAGTGCAGCCGGACCGGCACCAAAATAATGTGTAATCTGACTCACAAACTGGAACTAATTACTGTTCTTCCTGAGCATTATCAGATTCCTGGCCTGATTGTTCTTCAGAATCAGACAAAGATTGAATTGCTTCGACTTCGGTAAGCAATTCTTCATCACCTAACCTAATCAAAGTCACGCCTTGAGTATTCCTACCCATGGATGAAATATCTTTTACCTGTGTACGCACTAGTGTGCCACGATCAGTAATCAACATAGTCTCATCATTGCCAGAAACTAATACTGCGCCTACCACCAAACCATTGCGTCCTTTGGTTTGAATTGCAATCACGCCTTGTCCACCTCGTTTTTGCACAGGGAAATCATTTACCGGGGTACGTTTACCGTAGCCATGTTGAGTGCCAATAAGTATCTGCTGTTCAGCATCATCGGGATGAATAGAAATTAACGCAATCACTTCGTCTTTATCAGCAATTTTAATGCCGCGCACACCCGTTGCTGTGCGCCCCATAGGACGTACATCGCTTTCATGGAAGCGTACTGACTTACCGGTATTCGCTACTAAAATAATATCGTGATCACTGTTAGTAATTTCCACCCCTACAAGATGATCATTTTCACGCAACTCCAAGGCAATAATGCCGCTAGCCCGCGGCCTGGAAAAATCCTTCAGCGAAGTTTTCTTGACCGTTCCCTGGCTAGTCGCCATAAACACATAAGCCTCTTGTGAAAAATCTTTTACTGGCAGAATGGCATTAATGCGTTCACCTTCCTGCAAAGGTAATAGATTAACAATCGGCTTACCTCGAGAAGTACGCCCCGACTGCGGCAGCTCATAAACCTTAAGCCAATAGACTTTACCCAAACTTGAAAAACATAGAATCGTGTCGTGCGTATTGGCAACAAATAAGTTATCAACAAAGTCTTCTTCTTTTACTGATGTTGCAGCTTTACCGCGACCGCCTCGACGCTGCGCTTGATACACATCTAACGGTTGCGCTTTTGCATAACCGGCATGCGACAATGTCACCACTACTTCCTCTTCTTGAATAAGATCTTCTATGGTGAGATCAACTTGTGTAGTGGTAATTTCAGTCTTCCTTTCATCACCATACTTTTCTTTTATTTCTTCCAGTTCTTCACGTATCACTTCCATTAAACGCTCTGGACTCACAAGAATAGCAAGCAGGCCAGCAATTAACTCAAGCAGTTCACTAAAGTCTTTGACAATCTTCTCTTGTTCAAGCCCAGTCAAACGATGTAAACGCAAATCAAGAATCGCTTGTGCCTGCGCTTCCGATAAATAATATTCGCCATCACGCAAACCAAATTGCTCACCCAAACCATCCGGACGCGATGCCTCTGCACCGGCACGATCTAACATATTGGTAACCGCACCTGGCGCCCAACCTTTACTAATAAGAGCAGCTTTAGCATCTGCAGGTGTATTTGAAGACTTAATTAATGCTATCACTTCATCAATATTGGCTAGCGCAACCGCCTGCCCCTCTAAGATATGAGCTTTATCCCGCGCTTTGCTCAATTCAAACATAGTGCGACGTGTAACCACATCACGACGGTGGCGCAAGAAGGCTTGCAAGATTTGCTTAATATTTAAAAGTCGTGGCTGTCCATCAACTAGCGCCACCATATTGATACCAAACACACTTTGCATTTGCGTATGCTGGTACAAGTTATTCAAAATAACTTCACTCACTTCACCACGACGTAGCTCAATCACAATGCGCATACCGTCTTTATCAGACTCATCACGCAAACCACCTGGAGAAATACCTTCCAGACGTTTTTCTTTAACTAAGTCAGCAATTTTCTCAATTAGACGCGCTTTATTAACCTGATATGGCAACTCAGTAACGACAATTGTTTCGCGACTGGTTTTTTCGTCAGTCTCAATATGACTGCGCGCACGCATATAAATTTTCCCGCGGCCAGTTTGGTAAGCATCAACAATACCTTTCTTACCATTAATAATGCCCGCAGTGGGAAAGTCAGGGCCAGGCACCAATTCCATAATATCTAAAATTGATAACTCCGGATTTTCAATCATGGCGATACAGGCATTCACAATCTCAGATAGATTATGCGGCGGTATATTTGTCGCCATACCCACAGCAATCCCAGAAGAGCCATTAATTAATAAGTTAGGAATTCTTGACGGGAGAACTGAAGGTTCTTTTTCTGTCTCGTCATAGTTAGGAATAAAATCGACTGTGTCTTTATCAAGATCAGATAAGACTTCATGCGCAATCTTTGACATGCGCACTTCGGTATATCGCATGGCCGCGGGCGAATCCCCATCCACGGAGCCAAAGTTACCTTGACCATCAACTAATACATAACGCATTGAAAAGTTCTGCGCCATGCGAACAATTGTGTCGTACACCGCAGTATCACCATGCGGGTGATATTTACCAATCACATCACCCACCACACGGGCTGATTTTTTATATGGCTTATTCCAGTCATTATTCAACTCGTGCATAGCGAACAATGCGCGCCGATGGACTGGCTTCAGACCATCTCTTACGTCTGGTAATGCACGCCCCACGATCACGCTCATAGCATAGTCCAGGTAGGACTTACGCATTTCGTCTTCTAAATTAACTGAGGATATTTCTTTAGCGATTGAAGCCATTAAATCTACGCAGAGGGATTTAGTTCGTTTATGAACCCGATATTATACCATACCTTTCCCCCAGAAGAGTAAAAGTATAAAAACCAAATTTGGCTAAATAAGGCTGTGATAAAGCGATTTTGCCGTTTCCAGACAACAATATATGCTTAATTTATATGCGGACTGGCGAACAGTTGAGCGATCTTGTCACTGTCTGGTTTCTCTATCACGCCACGCTCTGTCACCAGTACATCCACCAGCTCGGCAGGCGTTACATCAAATACCGGATTCCACACATTAACACCTTGTGATGCCATAATTTTATTCCCCACATGTGTGACCTCTTGACTACCACGTTCCTCAATTTCGATGTCATTTCCAGAAGCTGATTCTAGATCAATAGTGCTCGTTGGAGCAGCGACCATAAATTTCTTGCCCGCATGTTGCGCAAGTACTGCCAGACTATAGGTGCCAATTTTATTAGCTACATCACCATTTGCGGCGATACGATCCGCACCGACAATAATCCATTCAACATCATGTTCACGTAGTGCGCTGGCGGCGGCAGAGTCACAGATTAAATTTACCGGAATATTCTCTTGCTGTAATTCCCAAGCGGTTAAACGCGCGCCCTGGAACCAGGGGCGTGTTTCGTTGGTAAATACATTTTCGATTTTTCCCAGTTCATGCGCACTACGAATAACTCCCAGCGCCGTACCATAACCACCTGTTGCGAGCGCCCCAGCATTGCAATGCGTCATTACATTAGAATTACGCTTAATATACTCAGCGCCGAGTTCGCCCATCTTTTTATTGGCGGCAATATCTTCTTGATGAATGCTATTTGCTTCTGCTTCTAACTTTTTTAGCCAATCGACAGAATTATTATTTAAACATGCTTGCATACGCTTTAACGCCCAATGTAGATTGACAGCGGTTGGGCGTGCGTTGGCAAGTGTTTGTATGTCAGTGGCAATATTTAATTTGGCCTGGTCACCGGCCAAGTGCTGATGACTAATTGCGGATAAAACCACTCCATAAGCCGCGGTAATACCGATCGCCGGCGCCCCGCGCACCACCATATTTTTGATTGCCTCATACACACCCACAACATTATTTATGTGCAAGAATTCAACTGTACTAGGCAATAATCGCTGATCAAGCAAAATAAGTTGACCTTCCTGCCACTCAATGGCTCTATTAGGCAATGTTTTATTCATAGTTAGTTAATTCAGTGTCTGTACTTGTTCTAAACCAGCCAGACAGGTAAGTTAAAGTTATGCGTACTATTCAAACTCTGCTATCAGCACATTACATTGTTACCGTCGATGACAATAATACGGTGCTGAAAAATCACTCAGTTGCAATTGATAACGGCCGAATCGTCGATATCGTACCAACTGAAAATGCAACACAGCTATTCAATGCAAACTCACACATTGAATATGAGCGCCACATTTTAATGCCAGGCTTGATTAATGCCCATACCCACGCAGCAATGTCACTGTTACGTGGAATCGCCAGTGATATTCCACTCATGGAATGGTTACAAAATCACGTATGGCCGATTGAACAAAAATGGGTAGACGAAAATTTTGTCCATGATGGCAGCGAACTGGCAATTGCTGAAATGCTCCGTGGCGGCACCACTTGTTTCAGTGATATGTATTTTTTTCCTGAAGTGACTGCGCGTGTGGCGTCTACTATCGGAATGCGTGCAGTTATTGGCATGATCGCACTTGAATTTCCTACTGCATATGCGTCCGGCCCCGATGAATATCTCTCAAAAGGACTGGCTTTATTCGATGAATATAAAACTGATCCATTAATTCGTAATGTATTTGCACCACACGCTCCTTATACCATTTCTGACACTACGTTTAGTAAAATAAACAGCTATGCCAACGAATTGGATGTACCTATTCATATGCATATCCATGAGACTCAATCTGAAATTGATAACAGCCTGAAAGAATTTGGCGTGCGACCACTTGAACGTCTGGATAAGCTCGGCTTAGTCAATCCAAACTTACTAGCTGTACATATGACTCAGCTTAATGAGCATGAAATAGAACGTATTGCGGAAGCTGGCGTTAATGTAATTCATTGTCCCGAATCAAATTTGAAATTAGCCAGTGGCTTTTGTCCGGTTCAATCTTTATTAGACCATAATATAAGAGTCATCATCGGTACTGACAGCTGTGCCAGTAACGACGACCTGGATATGTTTTCTGAAATGCGTAGCGCAGCACTCCTCGCCAAGGGTGTCAGCCAACAAGCTACGGCATTTCCGGCACAGCAAGCTATTCGTGCCAGCACTATCCATGCTGCTATGGCGCTTGGACTCGAAGATGAAATTGGCTCACTGGAGAAAGACAAGTCCGCGGACATTATTGCTATTAGCTGCGATAACATTGAAGGCCATCCTTTATATGATATATACAGCCATCTTGTTTATAGTACTGAGCGTAGCCGCGTGTCTGATGTGTTTATTAGCGGACGACAATTACTGCGCGATCGCACTCTCACAACCATTAGTGAAGATGAAATTCTAGCCAAAACCGAAAACTGGACAGAAAAAATTTCCAAGTAATAGCCGAGATGGACCTCATATGACAGATAACGAAAATTTTGACCCTGAAGAAATAGCCAAATTTGAAGAATTAGCCTATCGCTGGTGGGATAAAGACAGTGAATTCAAACCTCTGCACGACATTAATCCGCTACGCCTGAATTTCATCGACGAGCGCGCCAGCTTACATGGGAAAAAGGTGTTAGATGTGGGCTGTGGTGGCGGCATACTTGCTGAAAGCATGGCAGCCAAAGGTGCTCGCGTGAAAGGCATCGACCTTGGCAAGGCACCTTTATCCGTCGCGCAACTGCATGCCAAAGAGAGCAACTATGACATCAGTTATGAAATGATCTCAGCTGAAGAAATCGCACAACGAGAAGCTCAAAACTATGATGTTGTTACCTGTCTAGAAATGTTAGAACACGTTCCGGATCCTGAAAGTATCGTGCATGCGTGCTCTCAATTAGTCAAACCCGGCGGGCAGATATTTTTTTCAACTATAAACAAAAACCCAAAAGCATACCTGTTTGCCATTATAGGTGCGGAATACATATTAAACTTACTACCCAAAGGCACACATGAATACAGTAAATTCATTCGCCCTTCAGAATTAGATCATTGGTGTCGACACAACAAACTTAGCAGCAAAGAAATCACTGGTATGAGCTACAACCCTATTACTCAGCATTACTGGTTAGGCAAAGATGTGAGTGTAAATTACCTTGTACATTGCCAAAAAGCCGCACATTCCTCATGATTAAACCCGCAATTCATGCGGTACTGTTTGACTTAGATGGTACGCTGCTAGATACCGCACCCGATCTAACCTTAGCATTAAATAGTCTACTCAAATGCCATAACAAATCTTGTGTAGAAATTAATGATGTACGCAATATTGTTTCCCAGGGCAGTGTTGCGCTCACACGTTATGGATTCCCTGAAGTCACCAACAGTGATGAGTTTGAGCAACTACGCAAAGAATTTCTACAGCATTATCTTAATGCAGTGTGCGTAAACACGAAATTTTTTAACGGAATAGAATCATTACTGCAGACTATAGAGGCAAACGACATCCCATGGGGCATTGTCACTAACAAACCTGCAGCCATGACCGACCCTCTGATAGAAGAATTGTCATTAACTCAACGCACAAAATGCGTAGTCAGT
>JGI12316J14372_10004832_pt1 | contig 11146 bp, 9 predicted proteins | sample MarCyaLeptolynsp_FD_14372 | JGI IMG/M metagenome (IMG submission 14372) | reverse complement strand
TGGTCCTGGACTGTACGCAAGAACAGGCGGATGCGCTGGTCATCAAACTGGAAGACCGCCGCGGTCGCGGAGAGCTGGCCTATGGCGTCCATATGGCGGACCACGCGCTGATGACCTGCCTAGTATTCAACCTGGGCCAGGGCGAACATGTGCACTTCATTGACGGTGGATCAGGCGGGTTCACCTTGGCCAGCCGGGGCTTTAAGAAGCAGTTGGCGGAGCAGGTCTAAGGACTGCTGGGTACCGCTTACGTCAGGGCGCCCTGAGGTTCCAGCGTGGATAGCGGCGATCCAATGGTGCGGCTGCGCTTAGGGGGAGCTGTAATCGAAACCAGCGCCTTGTCTGCGGGATGCGCCGGAACCAGCAGGACCGTGATCCGGTCGGCGGGCTGGTCGAAATCTATGCTGATCGTGCCGCGCAGTCGCTGGGCGTTCAAAACGGCAATTGGCGTCTCGTCGGACTGATCCATCAGAATAAGCGTCGGCACGGGACCGGGGCGTTCCGCCGTCACGATGAGGCGCGCCGGGCGTAACCCGATCCATCCGGCTTCGATCCGGTAGGAGATCGATACCGGTTCCCGTTCGCCGAGGAGCGGTGTTGCATCGTTTTCCGGCAGCACCGTGGGTACGAGTGACGTATCCAGAAGGGTAGAGACGGGATTCGCTTCCGTTAAGACTGGCGTTGGGATTTCTACTGCGGCTGCTTCGATCTCTGCCGCGACACTCGATACCGTCCGGCCATCGATCGTTTCGTGAAGATAAAAGCGTTTGTCCTTGAGTACGGGATGATCCTCGACGAATGATGCCATCTCCGACGTGCTTGCCGCGGGACCTGCTATGCGGGTCGTTAGGCCGTCCAGGGCATCGATCGCTTCGGTTATGTCGCGCATCCGGCTGGCGAGGCGAGCCGCGCCCTCGTGCCGGGCCAATACCGTGTTTTCCCGCCAAAGCTCTGCGGCCATGCGTGTGTCGCCGCGCGCCAGGGCCCGCTCGAAGGCCAGGACAAGTGGCCCGAAAGGATCGCGTGGTGTTGCCGGTTCCGGAAAGGGGTCAGGCAATCCGGCATCCAGTTTCATGCACCACGGACATTCCGACAGCGACGGGTCATGGTGATGATGTGTGCGGTCTTTGCAGACATCCAAATCGGCAAGCGCCGTGCATAGCGCTTCGTACCAGGCGCTGGCGTCGGGGCGATCCGACGGACTCTTGTGACCGGCAATGAAGGCGGTCCGGAAAAGGTTCGCCAGGTCCGGCGCTAGTACATCTGGTGGCGTCATCCCCGGCACGGGACGCAGTCGCGCACCTGGCTTATAGGGCCAGTCGCCGGCGCGGATGAGTTGGTCACGGGGCGGCGGTTCACCGGATCCCATCCATTCACCATTCCAAGGATGCGCACCGATTAGCAATTGGTGGATCAGGACAGCCAGACCGAAGCGGTCGGATTCCTGGTCCCTGGGGCCGTCGGAAAAGGCGCGCCCGATCCATTCCGGCGCGGTATAGCCCTCACTGCCCACAGGGCAGAGATGGGTTGTGCCGGTGAAATCCCGGAACTGCACGGAGTCACAGTCGATGAGTGTCGCCAGCGCCCGGTCATCGATCAGGATGTTTTCCGGCTTCACATCGCCGACGACGATCCCTTGATCGTGCAATCGGTCGAAGAGATAGGCGACATTGGCGGCGACAGCATGCAGGAAATGCCAGTCCATCTCAGCCGCACGTCTTGCGCGCTGCTTAGGGTTGGAAAGCGCGGTCAGGCTGCGCGCGCCTGGTACTGTCGGTATGATACAGCCCGCCGCTTCACCCTTGGCATTGTATACGGCGCTGACAGGCCAGGCGAAGTTTCTATGCCACGGATGCAGCGACGCATCCGATGGGGCGCATTGCGCGATGACACTCAGTTTTTTGCGGGTCGCTTCGGTCGGATCGTGATGCAGCTTAATCAACTGACCTTCGACATCGCCATGGGCGTAAACCGCCGCTTCGCCGCTATTGTTCAGCTTTTCGCCGGGCGTAACCTGGCGGCCGTTTTCATCGTAGAGGGCGATCGATGCGGTCATACGGAGCCCCTAGCTCTGCCAGCCGCAGACCATAAGGGTCAGATCGTCTTCCACGAGGGTCGTCAGCCGGTCGGAACGCAGGAAATCCCGTAGACCGTCATGTACATCGACAGCGGAATCCGTGTTGCGCGTGAATTCGTCTATCGGTGCGAAAAACGGGCGGTGCGGGACGTGACGTTTGGTGTCCAGGACAACCGGCAGCAATCCGTCCGTCGCGGCGCTGATAAATCGTACTGGGCCTGTTTGAGCGCCCAATACGACCCGGTCCCGGGCATCGGCATCCGTAACGAAGCTTGTTTCGTTCACATACTCCCCGCGATCGGGTTCGATCAGCAGCGTATAATCGTCTTTCTCAAGTCGTGTGACGACGAATCCGTCGCCGATCTGCGCTGCGGATACCTCATTCGGTGCCATGGCAAGAACCGTCAGCGTGCAGGCATAGTCCGAAATAACGTGACCATTGTCGTTCGCAGCGGCATTCAACGCGGCCTGCACCACGCCTGTCAGCCCGTCGAACAGGTCGTCGGTAGCCAAGTCGCTCACACGACCCTGCATGCCGGGGTAATCCTGGATGCGCGCTTCCAGCCATTCGCTTGCTGTATTTGCCGCGATACGGGCGCCGACACGGCTGTGTGGTGCGGATCCGGCGCCGTCGGAAACGGCGGCGATGACCAGGTCTTCATGGGGCTGGACAATGCGCCCGTAATCCTGACACGGGATTCCGTCGCGACGATGAGAGGTACCTTGACTGTAATCAATCGCGGCGATCCAGCTCATACCCTTACCTCCGCCCAGCCATGGACCGGCGGCAGGGCCAGTGTTTCCCCGTCGATCCTACTTAGTGAAACGCGGCGCACGCTGGCCGACAGCCATTGGAATAGATCGCGGAACCGCAGCCCCTTTAGCATGAGCGGTGCGCGGTTCGGGGACGCGATCTCCCGCAGAATTTCCATATCCGCCCCATCGACACCAACGGTGAAGAAGGTGATGCGGCCTGTGAGGTCCGCCTCCTGCATACGCATCGCCGCATGTTGCCAGGCAATCCCGTCCGTGGGCGCTCCGTCTGTGATCAGGAAAATCCAGGGCCGGTAGTATGCGATCCCGTTCGCGCGATAGACCGCCTTGCGGGATTCCGTGAGCTTCAGCCCCAANTCCAATGCTTCGCCCATNGGNGTGTCGCCACTCGCTTCGAGGCCCGGCGGCCCGATTTCATCGACCGTCAGAAAATCCTGCACCAGGCGAACCTCGCCNCCGAAGCTGATGATCGACAGTTCGACGCGCAGGCTGGCAAGTTCGTCCANCATGATTTGGTTTTGAAANGACTTCAGACCGGCATTTANTTCCGAGATAGGGTCGCCCTTCATGGACGCAGACGTGTCCAGCAACAAGGTGACGGGNCACCTGTTCTCTGGATTCTGCATAAATTCGGGTTGTCCGAAGCCCATGTCCTGTCGCCCGTAAAAGCCAGCCGCCCTGCCAGGGGCGTAAACCGACGACCAAAAATGCCAAGTTCTGCGAGATATCCGCAGCAACTTTCATGCCATCATAACAAGGTCGGGCGAATAATGAATAGAAAAAATAGGTAATAAAGCCGGTGATCGGTTCAAACCTTCAAAAAGAATAAGGCAGAAAAAAAGAAAACTTAGATACGCCCGACTTCTGCATTTTCTGAAAGATCGTTTCTTTCGGCTTGTATGCGGCGTGGTAGGAAGGGTTGGGCAAGCTGGCCAAGGAAGGTCTTGGGCATGGGATCCGAGATCCCGATATTTGCCGAAGGCCGCTTGGCGACATTGTGATACGTCCCGAACATCAGATCGAACAGCATCAGATTCTCGCCGTAGTTCTTGTTCCCTTCGCTGAGTTTTCGGGAATGGTGGAAGCGATGCAGCGTCGGTGTGTTGAAGACATAGGCGAGCCAGCCAAACTTCAGGTCGATGTTGCAATGGGTCATCATGCCGATAAATGCGGTTAGCGCGCTGGTCATTTTGAAGACTTCGATCGGCGCGCCGGCCAGGAAAAGAAGCGGCTGGCTGAGGATCACCGAAACCACCGTGTCGACGAAATGAAAGCGCCCCGTATTGATGAAACTGAGCCGTGGGGCGGAGTGATGAACCGCATGAAACCGCCAAAACAGCGGGACTTCGTGGGCAATGCGATGCGCCAGATAAAGCCCGGCCTCAATGATGACGAGGCCTAAGAGTACCTGGAACAGAAACGGCCAATGGGTCGGCCATAGGCCGGAGCCGGAGTTCCCGATATGCTCGGCCAGTCCAAAGACTGCCCCGACGACGATCAGAACCTGGACCGCCCCCTTGCTGAGAAGCGTGTGCGCGAGATCGGCACCAATTTGTCCGTCATTGCGAAGCCAGGATCGCTCATAGGGCAGCCAGCGTTCGACAAAGAACAGGAGGACAGCAAAGCTCAGATAGATCCCGTTGAAGATCCACATATCCCATTCGGTCTGGAGACCGAGATAGGTCGCGTATCCACATCCAACGACAATGAGGGGCCAAAATCCCCAACGAAATGCTTCAATGACCAAGGAACGCATGCTTCTATTCCAACCGTATCGTCGCAAGTCATCTCAGTAACGCCCAATTCCCAACCGTTACTGTTACATTTTCACAACGACTTCAAGATAAGCATAGGATCCTGGAATCAATTCGATTGATTGAGTGACCTTTGTGTCAAAAGGGCGGGAACGACGAACAGCGTCGAAAACAGGATCGCGCACATCGCGACGGTCAGCAGCAGCCCCATTCCAGCTATCCCCGGGTTTCCGGCAAGCATAAGGGTCGAGAACGCCGCCATTGTGGTTGCCGCGCTTAATAGGATCGCGCGAAAGGTTGACGACCGAAAGACGCTGCTTGGGTCGCCTGCTTCGCGACTCCGGGCTACGAAGTGAATGCCATTATCGACGCCCAGTCCAAAAATGAGCGGAACGGCAATGAGGTTCGCGAGGTTAAAGGGAACATTCGCGACGACCCCGAAGGCGGCAGTTGCCAGGGCGGCAACGACAAGCGGTGCCATAACCGCGATGACTTCGCGCAGGTTTCTCAAAATGACGCTTAAGAGAAGGGTAATCGCGATGCTGGCGATGGCGACGGCTTGCAGGAAAGAAGTGACTGCGATTTCACCAGTACGCGCCTCAAGTATTGGTCGTCCTGTTGCTTCCGGATGGATTGCCGTGACGGCATCCACGAAAGACGCCAGCGCAGTTGAATCCCTGAGGTCGTCTTGCGGCAGCACCTGAATCTGTACCGCGCCGTCCGGGGCGAAGAACTGCCCGCTGAGATCGGAGGGCAGATCGTCCAGAGTGAAGGCTTCCGCCTTCAGGAAGTCCCGCAATCGATCCATGAGATGCTGCAGAGGTGTGATTATTCTGTCTTCCAGTTCAGCGTGTTTCTCCGGGTTTAAATTCTGCAACAGGGATGCAGTTTCTGCGTCACCGATGGACTCTAAAGCGGCGGACAGCCGTTGTACGGCGTCGACCCTTTCTTCGGTGCTCAGGGGCGGTGCTACAGAGAATGGATCAAGTGCGCCCCAAAGAAGGATCGCCGCGTCTTGGACCGACAGAAGCTTGATGTCCTGCTCGGATGGGACAAGGTTCAGGGGGCTGCGTACGGCGGATACTTGCGGCAACGCCTCAAGCTGATCGCGCGCCGCTTCGGCGTCCTGCAAAGTGTCGAAAACGATTGCAGCGGAGTATGGCGTTAGGAGACCGTCCGACTGCAGGTCCAGGAGTGTCTGGATCGACTCGGATCGCGGATCTTTCAGCGCAATGCTGTTGAAGTCGAAGCGGGCCTGGGTAGCCAGCAATGCCGCACCGATCCCGAAAACAAGCGCAGCGATAGAGATTTCCCGATGGCGACGACGCACAAAGTCCGCGGCGCCGTTGGCAGCGGGCAACGGAATTGTTGGGCGAGTGGTCTTATGCCCTGCGGACAGGAGCGTTAACAGGGCAGGGAGGACAGTGAAACTGGCAACCCATGCCATCACCATGCCTGCCGCGGCGATAACACCCAGTTCCGCCATGCCGATAAAGTCGGTCGGCAGGAAAGAGAGAAATCCGATTGCGGTGCTCACCGCACACAGTGTGAGAGCAGAACCGCTGCCACGCGCGGCCGACTCGGCTTCCTGTTCTTCGGCGTGCCTCAAGGAGGCATGAATGAAGAAGTCTATCCCGAGCCCGATAAACAGGACGGCGAATACAATCGATAGGATTGTCAGTTCACCGACCAGCAGGGTCGCAACGCCGAACGTCCAGGCCAGGCCGATGAGAAGGCACAAGAGACAGGCCGCAATGCGCCCCAGGGACCGGAATCCGATGAATAGGACGATTGCCAGGAGACCCAATGAAACCGAACCGGCCAGTTGGATATCTTGAACCGCTGTTGTGACCTCTTCCTGACTAAGCGGTCCGCGTCCGGAAAGGCGCACGCGATACCCGTTTTCTTCCGTCAGACCGATCTCCACGGCGGCGTCGCGGATCAGGGTGCTCGTGTTCGTGCCGACGTCCGACTCTGCGCCGTCCAGCCGACCTTGTGCCGTAACGATCCGGCGATTGCCGAAAAGAGACTGCCCGACAAATTCCTCCAGCCAAGAGACCGAATTAGGGTCATCCCGCAGCGTTTCCTCAACTGCTTTTCGCAGCAGCTGTGCGATCCGGTCAGATTGATCGGTTGCGCCGGCATCTTCCGCGAGGCTGAAAAGCTCTGCTAAACCACGAAGGCTTGGGTCGGAAGCGAGGATTTCAAGCGCCGGTGCTGCCTCGGCGAGACGGTCCACCGTGTTTTCCAGCTGATCCGTTCCCATATACAAGGCAGCGTTTTGGCGGGTGAAACCATCGCTTCCGGGCGCGCGGACTGCATTGAAGACTGGACCTTCCTGCGAAAGTCGGTCGCGCAGCGCGATCTGGGCGACTTCCGCTGCCTCCGGGCTAGGCCCGTCTATCACGATAATGTTTGTTCGCCGATCGTATGAGAAACGCTCTTTGTAGGCATTGTAATACGTGAGAAAAGGCACATTTTCCGGCAGAAGCGCGTAAGTATCCGTCTCGATCGTCAGATGCCGGAGCGATCCTACAATTGACAGAGCCGCAATAAGGGCGGATATGCCGAGCGCCCGAAGAGGATTTCGGGCCGACATGGCGGCGAGTTTGCCAAGAAACTGAGTGATTGGATGAGTTTCATATGACATTCGACAGGCGTAGGGCGCTCCTACTTGTCATCTCGGGTGCGGCTGGATCAGGGACCTTTGGACTAAGTCTATTCGGGTCGACTGCCGGGAGTCTCGCATCTTCGCCATCGGGACCGGTATCCTTGATCCAGTCTTTGAACACTGAGCTTGGCGATTTGGCAACCCGTGCCGATGGTATGCCACTGAACGATCGGCTGACAGAGGTGGCCGATCTGTTGGAGCGCTACTTCGACCTTTTCCGCGTTGCCGCGGGTACGATCGGCAGCCGGCGCTTCCGCGACCTGGAGTCCGGTCAGCAGCAGCAGTTTGTCGACCGCTTCACGACGTTTATCGTGGCAAGTTATGTTCACCGTCTTCCGCGGTTTCGCGCGGAACGAACCGAAGTGGAAGAAGCCAGAGACGGCCCACCCGGATTTAAGGTCGTGCGCACCTATTATCACAGCGATAACGGGGCCGATCCGACGGTGATCGACTTTATCACGATGGAAAACGCAGCAACCTGGCGGATCGTCGATATGCGCATGGACGGCGAGTTCAGCGAATTCTCACTGCGCCGGTCCGAAGTGTCGTCGATCCTCGAGCGGGACGGATTCGATGGGCTTATCGCGTTGTTGGAACAGCGTGCCGAAGAACTCGTGATGGAATAATGGGACGCTTCCTAACTAATTCCGGCGTGGTTTTGGCGGTTCTATCGCTGGCAGGTTTGCTTGTGAGCCTCGATGATGCCGCTATGGCACGGATCATCGTCTGGATTGAACAGACAAACCCTTACTACGACGGGTTTCGAATCTGGTTCTCGCTTTTGATCCTTGCGGTCTTCCTGATCTGGGCAGGCCGATACATGACCAGAAACCACTCTCAGGGGAGCGAGATCTCTATCGTCTGGTCACCTGTGTTGATCGGTGCGTGCGTTTTGGTGAGCCCCATCTACATTCTCGATCATAAGGATCTTCTGCCGGTTTCCTTGTTCGCGGAAGACGGGATCATGGAGACGCTAACAGTCGTTCTACTGATGCTATCGGCGGGTTTCGCGGGCGCGGTCTTGTGGCGCGGTGTCGAAAATCGTGCGGATCGCACGCTTCTCATGGCTTTCGTCGCCGGCCTTTTGTTTCTGGCCATGGAGGAGATCAGCTGGGGGCAGCGAATTTTTGGGATCGAAACGCCGGAGGCCCTGCGAACGATCAACGTTCAGGGTGAAATCAATCTCCACAATCTCTCGGTTGGCTGGAACGAGATCATCCGCATGGTGTTTGCCTGTTTGATCTCTGCAGTCCTGATCTTGCTGCCGCGTGATGCGGTGCCGGTTCTAAAGGGACGCTTTGAAAACCTGAAGCCGGATACGCGGTTCTTGCCGCTGATCCCAATTCTGATCGCGTCCCATGTCTACGACGAATGGTTCGAGCAGGTAACATCCTACCTGCTCGTCAGTTATGCGTTTCTAATTTACCAGAGGGCTAAAGCAGCCCGACCCGATCAGGCTTCGATCTGAACGTCGATACCGCGGGTCGAGAGCACTTCGTTCAGCTCGCCCGTTTCGAACATTTCCCGCACGATGTCGCATCCGCCAAGGAACTCGCCCTTCACGTAAAGCTGCGGGATTGTCGGCCATTGGGAAAATTCCTTGATGCCCTCGCGGACCGACATGTCGTCGAGAACGTTCACGCCTTTGAAGGCGACGCCCATATGGTTCAACATCTGAACCACGGCGGCGGAAAAGCCGCACTGCGGGAACACCGGCGTACCCTTCATGAAGAGCACGACATCCGAGGACCCGATTTCGCCTTCGATCCGATCTTTTGTATTTACGTCCATAGTCCTAAATCCTCAGTCTTGGCGCGTGCCGCGCGCGTTGTGCTTAGGCGTCTTCCGGCACTGCGGTCTGCAGCGCCAGCGCGTGAAGTTCGTTACCCATGCGGCCCTGAAGGGCGGCATAGACCATCTGATGTTGCTGAATGCGGGTTTTCCCCTTGAACGCTTCGGAGCGCACGAAGGCCGCATAATGATCGCCGTCGCCGCGCAGATCATTGATCACGACTTCCGCATCAGGAAGCGCTTCCTTGATGAATTGTTCAATCTCGCCTGCGTTCATCGGCATCGCATCAACATCCTCTTGTCAGCGCGGTCCTAGGACCATTCTTGGCCGTTCATATAACGGTCCAGCGCGGGTCCATTGGCATGGCGCATCTGATCCGAGGATATGGTGTCACCCCCCGGCAGCGTCAATGAGCCGACTCGCGAGATTCCGACGCGTTGGGCCGGAATACCCGCAGATTCACACGCCTTCAGAACCGCATTTTCGTTTTCTGTGGCGACAACATAGCGCGCCTGATCCTCTGCGAACAGCCATGCCGTCAGGTCAAAGCCGGGCGGTGCCGCGTCCAGGATCGCGCCCATGCCACCTGCGATGGCCATTTCGGCGACCGCGACGGCCAGCCCGCCATCCGAGAGATCGTGACACGCGCTGACGTGACCCTCTGCGATTAGCTGTCGCACAAGGTCCCCATTGCGGCGTTCGACACCCAGGTCGATCGGTGGTGGTGCACCTTCGTCCCGACCTTCGATATCGCGCAGGTAGATGGATCGACCGAGATGGCCGGTTGTTTCCCCAATCAAGATCAACAGAAGGCCCGTTTTCTTGAGCGCGATGCCAATGGCTTTCGACGCATCGTCGATTAGGCCGACACCGCCGATCACGGGGGTAGGCAGGATCGCTTCACCATTTGTCTCGTTGTAGAGCGAGACGTTGCCAGAGACGACGGGGAAGTCGAGCGTCTTGGCCGCCGCACCCATGCCTTTCACGCAACCGACGAACTGACCCATAATACGCGGGCGCTCCGGATTGCCGAAGTTCATGTTGTTCGTGATCGCAAGCGGTGTAGCACCCGTGGCCGTGATGTTCCGCCACGCTTCGGCGACAGCCTGCGCCCCACCGGTGACCGGATCCGCAAGGCAGTATCGTGGCGTACAATCCGTTGTAACGGCGACCGCTTTCTTTTGATTGGGAATTCGAACGATTGCCGCATCCGCCGCGCCCGGTGTTTGAACCGTCTCGCCGCCGATCAGGTGATCGTATTGCTCATAAATCCAACGGCGGGAACACAGGTCCGGCGTGCCGAGCAGTTTGAGAAGAGCGTCACCGGGACGCATGCTTGGGGTGACGTCCCCAATCGGCTCCTGTCGGGGGGTTGGTTCCCACGGGCGTTCATACATCGGCGATGCTTCGACCAGCGGCTTAACCGGAATATCGCCGACGGTTTCGCCGTCCCAGGTCAATGTCAGGTTCCCGCTGTCAGTCACCCGACCGATTACCGCGAAGTCCAATTCCCACTTATCAAAGATGGCTTTCGCCTCGTCCTCGCGGCCGGGCTTAAGGACCATTAGCATCCGCTCCTGACTTTCAGAGAGCATCAGCTCATACGGGATCATGCCTTCTTCGCGCATCGGAACGCGGTCGAGATCCAGGGTGATGCCGACGCCGCCCTTATCCGCCATCTCAACGGAAGAGGAGGTCAGGCCGGCTGCGCCCATGTCCTGGATCGAGACGATGGCATCGGTCGCCATGAGTTCCAGGCAGGCTTCCAGCAGCAGCTTTTCAGTGAAAGGGTCGCCGACTTGAACGGTGGGGCGTTTCTCTTCGGAATCTTCCGAGAATTCCGCAGACGCCATGGTCGCGCCATGAATCCCATCGCGGCCGGTTTTGGATCCGACATAGACGACCGGGTTCCCGATCCCAGACGCTTTCGAGTAGAAAATGTTGTCTGTGCGGGCGAGGCCAACCGTCATGGCATTCACGAGGATATTGCCGTTATAGGCCTTGTCGAAATTGACTTCCCCGCCGACGGTCGGGATGCCCATGCAATTGCCATAGCCGCCGATGCCGGCGACGACGCC
>JGI12316J14372_10004831_pt1 | contig 11149 bp, 13 predicted proteins | sample MarCyaLeptolynsp_FD_14372 | JGI IMG/M metagenome (IMG submission 14372) | reverse complement strand
TGCAATTTCACGGCCATCTATAATTTTGTATAGTTTCATAAAAGGAAAAACTCCATTATTTTTCATTTTAATTCGAGTCAAATCTTTTGGTTTTTTATTTAATTGAGGGCTAAAGAGCCCATCACCTTTAGCATCATCTCCATGACAAATAGCACACGTATCAATAAATTCTTGACGCCCAAGTTCTATACCATTTTTTGAGGTTCTTAATACTCCTTTCTCATCTTTTATTTTTTTTACATCTGATTCTAATACTTCAGCTTGTGCATCTAGAATATCTTCAACATCAGCTGGACAGATATTACTAGATGTTAAAAATAAAACTAGCATTGATGAAATAACTGCGCTCTTACATACATACATAATATATCCTGATTATAAAAATTAATAATAAAATTAAATAATACTCAATAGTGAAATACTTGTTTATATACAACGAAAAATAGAACACCCAAAATTAAAAATATAGTAAATCATAATTGCAATAGCACTTAGTTATATAGCCATACAACCTTAAGTACTAACCTAAAGTGCCAACAAGTTATGTAGGCTTAAACACTAAATTAAGTAGCTGTCCGGTATTGATAGAAAACAGTCTTGAACTTATTAACCATTGCAGATATATATCAGAAAATATCATTGAATATTTACTGACAGCTTAAAAAAAGAATTTTGATATATAAAGCAACTCGGTCAAATTGGTTTGGCAAGGCCATGCAACTATTCAAGAAGTAAAGAAACTTATAAATCAGTTCCAATCACTTTTTTCTCCAACTTTCATGCTTACGCCTGCATCATTATGATGTCATAAAGCTTCCCATTTTTCCCATGATTTCATTGGTCCTGTAATGGGTGTAGTCATCGATTGATAATGATGACTCTCAGGATTATTGCACCACCCCAATGACTCAGAATAAACAGTATTTTTATCTTCTGATACTCTACGCATACCTCCCCAGTATCGACAGGTTGCACATACACCATCGTTATCCGCATTGATCGCAACTGAACGAGAATGTTTGCGTTTGTTCATTTGTACCTTATGCTCTGACGCTGACGCATTTGTTCCAATACTAGTTAATAAGCCAGTACCTAACAAAATTCCACTGCACTTAATTAAGGTTCTACGCTTTTCGTTGTGCATAAATCACCTTTATCTAATTTATTTCTTGCAGTTTACTTTTATAAAATTTAGCAATCTTGATACAAATCAAAAACTATGTGATTACTAATATTTTGAGAAGTACTACTATGCACTTATTAAACTCATGATAAAAAATATTAGATGTTAAATATCGAACCAAAATCGCGTTCGCATACTGAAATTAAGAAACTAAAAAATCATAATAAAGATACCAAACAAGCTTGCTATAAGTTAAGATAAATCAATATATATATAGCCATCATAGAGTCACGCATAACAGCCTTTATCTATCTAGGTTACTCACTCAAAAATAATTAAAAAATTATGGATTGGAAGATATTTGCAACTATATTTATAGCAGTTTTTATAGCTGAGCTTGGCGATAAAACTCAGCTGGCTACAATGTTGTTTGCAACGGATAAAGAAATAAGCAAATACACTGTATTCTTTGCCGCATCGGCAGCATTAATTGTTGCAACCGCAATTGGTGTATTAGCAGGGGTTTTGTTTTCGGAATTCATTAATGAAAAATACCTGCATTATATTGCTGGTATTGGTTTTATTCTGATAGGTGCTTTTACTTTATATAACGCTTAAAATTCATGTAATAAACTGTAAAGGTTCCTATTGCGTCTAAAGCGGGCATATTAACGATAAATTAATGCACGTTTAGAGGCTATTGATTGAAGCAATAGTTAATACAAAGATAGACCGGAATTTTGCCGAAATAGGCACTTTTCGGCAAAATTTTAGTGTCTCTCTACAGAGACAAGACTCGGTGGCGGAGAGAGGGATTACTCAGCACATCCATGTGCTTCGCCCTTTGGGCTTTCGTCGCTGCGCTTCGAAATTCAAAATCGTTCCCGACGATTTTGTCGAACACGGATTCTGAAATCTTACTCCCTACACCGCATAAATAAAAAGAACTCCTTAAAAGGAGCTCTTTTTATTTATCTGGTGGTGGTTGGAGTCTGGAGCTAACTGTACTCTCATTAAATTTCCCTGAATGAGATATTTCGGCGCCTCGAGCTTTGATCGAATCCCAGAGTTTTCTATACCTAGTTATTCTATTATCTGGCTGAAAAGACAAATGACCTAATAACAACCATAGTTTGAATCCAGTTAAATTGAGTAGAATTAATTTTACAATGTAACGAAGCGCTATAATCCTTGACTCGTCAATTGAATTAGAGGAACTAAGTCAATTGATTCCCGAAAGTTTACGGCCAATTGGTAACTTATCTTTTTCAATATTGAATACAGTATTGACCTTAGCGACATCTGTAGTCATATTAGATTTCAATTATTTAGCCCAATACTATATAAGTCCTATTTGTCAATAACTTAGCTTGTTATATTCATTATTTTTACGATTATTTATTAAGATTGAATATAAAATTTAGCACTTTCCATATCTAATGAACCAAATAATAATGGCTATAGGAAGAAAGACTAAAAACGAAGCAATGTAATCAAGCATACCTTCTTCAAGCAGCGCAATAAACAAACCAAAGACCGTAGTAATAGAAATCAAGCTAGGCACTACAAAAATTCTCATACATTTATAGATTGTTTTATGATGAACTAATTGGAGATGGATTATCCAAAATCATAGCTTTATTCGATTTTAATCCATTCCTTATGACCCACAAAACCAAACCCGATATTAAAATAATAATAGTTATTAATGTTAGAAGTGCCCATATAATTTTCAATGGTACTCCTCCATAGTTACCAAAGTGTAATGGTTGCGAAAGAGATAGAATTTTTGCATACCAAGGCATTTCCCTCAAACCCACAAATTCCCCTGTGACAGCATCAACTAATACAGGTGTAATCAGATGAGATGTCAAAGGCGTATTACCATGAAGAAAAATTGCGAAATGTCTATTTGTAGAATATGGACTCCCAGGGAATGCAACAAATTGTAATGTCATATTGGGCGCCGCTTGCGTCGCTGCTGCAACTGCAACATCTATAGAACTAAAGCTTGTAGTAACCGCATCACTTTGGTGAGTATTGACCAAATCAGCAAGTTCTTCTGACTGCCATAGATTAACTATCGGTACTGCAAGTGTATTGATCACACCGGTTAATCCTACAACTAGTACCCACGCTACCGTAATTATGCCTAACAAGTTATGGTAATCAAGCCACTTAATTCTCATCGAACGCCCTGTTCTTATCGAGCCAAATTTCATACGCCGCATATAGGGTTTATAAAGAACAATACCTGATAATGTAGCCACTACAAATAAAATACCCATGACTCCAAGAAATAGCATACCTGGCAAACCTAAAAATAGATCTGTATGCAATTGCAATAAAAAGTGCATAAAAGCTTCACCTCTATTTTCTGATGACAGAAGCTCACCATTCGTTTGATCATAGGAAGCAAAATGCATATTTTTCTCTTGCGAATTTGCACTAGGAGCTGTAGTTACATTTATAACTGGACGGTCTATATCAAAACTCATAAATACTGGCACTTCTGAAGGACGATTGTGCAAAGCATTTATAAGGATAGTATCCAAATCAACTAGCTCACCTTCAGGATTAGCGGGCACCCATTCTTCGTTATTAAGCATCTCGTCAATTTCATCATGGAAGATTAACGGAAGCCCAGTTAGACAAAGCATCAATATAAAAAGTGAACATACCAAACTACTCCAAGTATGAACCCATGACCAAACCTTAATAGTATTGGATCTCATCTTGTAAATACTTCTACACAGTACCTAGTTATTCTAAAAATCAAATGATGCTGAAAATATTAAAGTCCGAGGAGCTCCTTGTACGAGATAATTTGCACCAGGAAAACCACCAACTGAAGACCAATAATTCCGATCTGCAACATTCTCAATTCTTCCACGAATAACTACGTCAGTATTCGCAATTTGTGTTGTGTATCTTCCTCCCAAATCGATCCGAGTCCAGCTGGAAATATCTTCTGTGTTAGAAGTATTTATATATTGTTTATCGGTATAGACCATGCGACCGTCAACAGTAAAACCTGCGAACATGGGAACATCCCATTCAATATTAATGTTGGCTTGTCTATCTGGCAAACCAATAGGTGTGTTACCTTCATCAATACTACCTGCTGTGTTTTTCAATTCTGCATCTAGAAAAGTCAAACCTCCAAGCACTCTAAGACCTTGTGTAGGTTCACCAAAAACAGTTAACTCAATACCCTGCGACTCTTGCTCTCCAGAATCAGAAAAAATTCCATTTTCTACAATGGAATTAGGCCTACTGAGTTCAAACGCCGATAGCGTCATTCCATAATCAATATGATCTATTTTAAAGCCAAATTCTAATTGCTCACCACGAAATGGATCAGTTTGTTCACCTGCATTAATAATTGGGGTAGCGCCACTAAATGCTGGTGCAATAGCACCTGGTTGAATACTTTCTGCATAATTTGCGTATAGAGATAACCACTCATATGGTTTGATAGTCAACGCTCCGAATGGTGTATTTTCGTAGTCACTATAGTCAGTGAGTTTATCACCAGTATTAAAGTCAAACGTCCGTGTATCTATTGATTGACGACGGATACCAAGTGTTGTTAGAAGCTTTCCATCAAAAAACGACATTACATCAGCTACTGCAATACTACGGTTTCTTAATGCTTCGGTTCTTTTTGGATCTGATAAATCACCACCCGCGAATAATCCGGCTGTTGGTAGTGGAACATCTACTGGGTCATAGAGATCATTAGTAAAAGGTGTTAGATAAAATTCAAAAGCATTATCCGAGTCTGAGTTGATACCTGAAGCTGAGACCGTAAGAACATGACCTACATTCCCTGTTTCAAAGTTAAATCGAATACCTGCATCGGCAGAATAAACAGTATCTTCACGATAATTATCAAATCTGTTTGTTGACGTAACACCGATTTCATTGGTACTTGGATTACCGAGACGATTATCTTCTTCGCCATATCTGCTGCCAAAGGCTAACCACATAGTCACATCATCTGTAATATCAAACTCCCCTCTCACAGCACCAAATAACTGTTCTTCCTCTGTAAATGTCCATGGTTGCGCATAGTTATCAGATGAATCTGGTGCACTTGGTGCATTACCAAATGGTGTGACCTGGGGTCTTGGGTCATCAAGACGCTGATCTTGATAGCCAATATCAGCATAGACTCTTAATCGTTCACTTTGATAATCGGTCGCGATTGAAGCCACTTTTAAAGATCTTTCTTGATCATCAATTGACATTTCGCCTTCACGGCTCACCAAATTTAATCTGGCGCCAAAATCATTATTTGATCCAAAACGACGACTAAAATCAAAAGCACCACTGAACTGACCATCAGTTTCAAACCCAGGGGTGAAACGTGTCAAGGGTTCATCACCAGCGCGTTTAGGCACAATATTAATCACGCCGCCTACACCACTACCATTTCCTCCGCCAGGTGCTGCTCCATTCAAAAATGCATTGGCCCCCCGAAATACTTCAACACGTTCAATTAATTCAGCAGCTAAAAACTGTCTTGGCAATATTCCAAATACACCATTGTAGGTTAAATCATCTGAGAAAATCGGAAAGCCACGAACTATATATACTTCCTGAAAATTACCAAATCCTTTTGCAAGACGAACAGTAGGATCATTTTGTAATACGTCGCCTACACTCCGTGATTGTTGATTCTCAATTAATGTTTGTGTGTATGAAGTCTCACTGAAAGGTGCGTCCATAATATCTATGTTGCCAAGTAAACCTGCTCGCCCTCCACTTGCAACTTGATCTCCAGAATATGAATCAAGTAATTCAACTTGTGAGCCCTCTCCTGTAACTACAATTGGACCCATTACTGATGAATCATCTTGGTTGGCTATCAAGCGATAACCCCCACTTATACCCTCTACAGCAGTAAGCCCTGTATTTTCAAGTAAGGCCTTCAATCCATTCTTGACAGTATAATTACCGACAATTGATCTGGAATTTTGTTGTTTTACTAATTCAGGATCAAAAGAAAGCGTTATACCTGCTTCACTTGCAAATCGATTCAAAGAAGCATCTAAGGGGCCGGCAGGTATTTCATAATATTTTTGCTTAAGATTATGATTATTAGCATCTTCAGCGAGAATGGTTGAAGGAATAAATAAAGCAGAGCAACACAATAAACACACCAAAAAACCGACTATAGAATTAATCCTATTAAACTTTCTTAGTACTAAACCGAATATTGGGGTACTAGATTGGNGCAAGAGTATTTTATTNTAAAACGGCATTACCATTAGCTCCTTATGCAAATATTTGCTTGTTTCTAAGGAACTTGCCGAACGACTTTGAAAAAAGGGACAAAAAAACTAACTGACTAATCAGACAGTCATAATCTAGCTAAAAAACTACGTTAATGTTCAGCTTTTAGGACTAACAATGACAAAAAATTCTGTCAATTTAGATACTTTCACAGGTAAAGTTTCAGAAATTATACTCAGTGCTAACTCCGTATTATTTGTTTGAAAAACTCCCGAAATTCGCAAATTTTCAACAAGTGGATCGCAACGCACTATGCCTTTACGATAACGGCTTATTTCTCTAATAAATTCTCCAAGCTTTAAGTCATTCGCAATAATTTGATTATGTATCCAGGGAGGGTCTAGATCTGTTAAACGCCCTGGCTTTGAAATCGACTTACTCGTAAAACTAATTTGTTGGCCTGAGTATATTTGAATTTCTTTTTCGGTGGATTCAGGATTGATTTTTATTGCATCTTCAAACACCTGAACTTGGATCTCTGAGTAATTACCTAATTTTTTCTCGTATACACTAAATCGAGTACCCAAAGCGTGTATGTTACCCTGGCTAGCATTGACAACAAAAGGGCGGTCATCAGCAGGTAAATGATGTGTAGTTTGAACAAGTATCTCTCCAGTATGTAATTGAATTTTACGAACACTATCTGAGAAAGCAATGCTAACAGCGGTGGATGTATTTAATTTCAATTGAGTGCCATCTGGTAGTACAACACTCTTCTGTTCACCAGCAACCGTTGTGTAGTCAGCGAAAAAGACAGGCCAGGGTAATTTTGTGTAAGTAAACCACCCGGTCGAGACAGCAAATGATAGCCCAATAAATGATTTCAATACTAGACGGCGATCTACACGTTTTCGACTGAGCACTCGCTTACTAAGATCGGTAGGAACTGAATCGAACATATGTTTGAGCTGCAATGCTGCATCCCATGCACGCTCATGTTCTTGACTTTGTTCTCGCCAAAGTAAAAGCTTTTGTTGCTCCGTATTACTCAGTTCACCGCCCTCGATTCTCGCTACCCATTCAGCGGCTTGTTGTATAATTTCTTGACGTGAAGTCACTGAATTTCCCTGTTAATAGTCAAAGCAAAATATTCAGACACTCACATACACCTCGTTGCATATAACGCTTCACAGTTCTTTCCGAAATACCTACATACACAGCAATCTGTGAATACTTTAAACCCTCGAGTTGCGACATTAAAAATACTTGTCTAACTTTAGACGGCATTTTATCAAGCATAAGATCAATACGAGATAAAATCTCTAAGATCGATTCTCGATCTTCAGGTGAGATACTCTCAGGCTCGGGCAAAGTAGCAAGTGCTTGCAGATAAGCTTGTTCTAATGATCTTCGTCGAAAGTAATCAATGGCTAATCCTTTAGCCACAACTCTCAAATATGCTCGCGGCTCTTGAAGATCAGGTAATTCCCTCATACCCAACAAGCGTACAAAAGTATCTTGCGCTAAATCCGTTGCGTTTTGAGTACAGTTCATTTTGTAACGGAGCCAACTCACTAGCCACGAATTGTGTTGTTTATACAGTAATTCAATAGAGTAATTTTGATTCATAGACTAACTAAATTGATATTTTTTATATGATTATTGCTAGATATTGAAAGCAAGTCGCCTAAGATTAATGAGAATCATTATCAATTAGAATGTCCTTTATTGCAAACAGATTATTAGTTTATTAGAGGATACTTATGCAAGATTGAGTCGTACACGAAAGCTTGATTTACTTTTATTAGTAGGATTGGTCAGTAAGTTTGAGCCCGACTCGTATGACTACGCATTCTGAGATTGGCATAAATAAAGTAGTCATTATGTGAGCCGACACCATGAATAAAAGACCCTACATTATTTGGGAATCATTATGACTAACATTAGAAAGGCTTATTATTAAAATGATTCTAGTATTTTTTCACCCTTTTCTGTCAAAGAGACAAATACTTTCCTACGATCATCATTGTCATTAATGATAATGAATTAATGATTTCTCATTCAATGAACGCACTCTCCGCGAAATAATGGCACGTTCTTTTAATAAGTAGTTCGCGATTTCAGAAGGTTGAGCTTTTTGCTTGAGTTTGATGGTGTATAACACTTCAAGTTCACCTATAGACAACGCTGATGATTTATCAGCTAAATCTGCTCTAAAGATTTCAGGAATACGATAGTCAGGCCGAAAACTATCCGCACGTTCAACGTCTGTTTTGTCTGGGTCCACAATTTCCAAAGCCCATTTAGCTTGTCGGAAGTGATAGGAGTAACCTAAGACATAATGTCGGTTAAAAAGGATTTGATCAGTGGCAGGCATCCCATATCGCGATTCATTTCTTAGACTGGGCAATTCGAACATTGAGGCGCTCCAAACAATGGATGAATTAATAAATGAAGTTTATATTATCGCAGTTTCGTTATCTCCCAGTCTAATACATTGCATACACCATTAAGCAACCCGTATATTGATGATTAGAATAAATCGAATCTTTAGAATCAAATATCAAATAGCCCCTGAATAGCACATAAAGCATTTAACTTAATTTAATTTCTTCTTTAAGAAACTTAAGAATTGTTGTTAGAGAGTTTATTTATCTTTAGTAGATTTCATATAAGAAGGTGCTCTTACTGCCCTGCGAATCATTGTTGCAAAAGCAGTAGCATCTATATCCCCAATTCCCTCTACACGAATATGACGTACTTGTTTCCCTTTCCCACGAAGCAACTTTTTTGGATCATTCAACGTTGCACCTGCGAAGAACCCTAGTTGAACATGATCTTTTTCTGTATGGATATAAATTATTGGCAAATCACCCTTCAACCAGACTCCATTTGTCCATTTGCTAGTTTCGACCAGCCTCGGGGCAACCTCACAAACCAATTTTCGAAGCCTTGATATTATTCTTTTGTGCTTCAGCGACTGATCTCTATACCAACTTCCAAAAGAATCATATGTTTTCATAACTACCTAAAACTCAAATATCTACTTTCAGCACAAAAGCGGTCATTCACTTTACTAACGAACTGTTAAAAATACGCCAATCGCCATCAGAGATAATCCAATTACTCTTTTGAGCGATATTTCATTGACAATAGCGCCTAACATTCCGTAATGATCAATGATGGTCATTGATAAGAGCTGGCCTAGTAAAACGAAAGCCACAGCATTACCTACACCAAACCTAGGTGCAACCCAGGTAATACTTAAAATATAAAATATTACAAATAAGCCGCCAAAGTAAGAGTGAATCGGGGCATTTGATGCAAATTTCAACTCAAGAATACTTCCGAATGATAGTAAAAATATTAGTGATGCTATAACTCCAACGGTCAGTGATATAGTTGCGGCTAGTGCGGGATTTTGCAGCTTTGATCCTAGCTCTCCATTTAATGCTGCAAAAATTGGTATTCCTAACCCAGCAATAAGCATCAATAATCCATAAAAGAAAGGGTGTTGTGTATTTTCCATTTATGTAAGTTCCTATAGATAACTATTAAATATATTTTTATAGATTTAACTTTCGTTATTTCTTGGTGATATTAACTCTGCAGGTTAATGTGAGGAATGTCTGCTAAGGGTCGAAAGCAGTCATTTAACAATATATTGCGGACATCTTCTATGATGCCTCCTTTCATTCGTGCATCCATGCACTCAGGTTCGGAACCGGTCATGCAAAATGAAATGTTTCCTGCTGACAAGCGAGATTTTATACGCTATTGAAAGCCCCTATGGTGATAATCTCTGTTAAAAAAAGATATTCACGCCAATCACCAAAGTGTGACGCGTAATGAAATCTCCCTGAATACGAATACGGTTATGGCGATAGCCCGCTTTGACCTTTGTATTATCAATCGGGAAAAAGGAAAGCCCGAGCGTGGTCCAGTTGGCTTCAACCCAGTCATTGCGGGTGCTGTAAAATATTTCGTTTTCTACGAAGGGCTGCATTTCTAAAAGCGTGAGTTTGAAAGGTGCGGTTGCGGTAAATTCTTGGCGAAGGCGAACATCATTTTCGCGCCAATCAGGTTGACGAAACTCGATGCGCGAACGGCTGGTTAATCGCCAGCCATCATGCATGCTGCCATAATAAGCTTCGACCATAGGCCGCCTTTCCGTGCGCCAATTCTCACCAATCCGAAAGCGTGCAACCCGGTATCCGGCGCGAAGGCTCCATTCCTTGTTAATTTGATAGCCAAGGCTGGCACCTGTATAACCAAGGAAAAGCTGTTCATTATCGCGGCGTGTTGCCAGATTCGAGCGTGAAAGCAAAAACCATTCTTCGTTTATCGCCTTTTTCACAAGTAGATTATAGCTCGACCCCCAATCATCTTCGGCTTGCACACCAGGCACCAAAAGAACAATAAGAAGCAAAGTCAAAAAAAGCTGAAATCGAAACTTCATATTATTACTCAAAAGGAATTATGTGTCATATAGCCTCTTGCTACACACCCTAGGTTCTGTGACCGATTGTTGTGTTTGTTAGCATATACAAAAACCTGTCGGGTTCCTGGTCAATGATGCGTCGCGATAGTTCCCAACATCAAGCTACTGTTGTGAATAATATTGCCTTCATCATCAGGAGTTATGCGAAAGACTGCTCCGGGTCGAAAGCTATCATGGACTAGGCCGAGTGTGGCAAGTCGCTGAATTTTTAAATGTCTAAATTACTCATTCAAGTTCATACAAAATTAAATAACTCAAAGTTAATATTTATTCGTCATGTTAAA
>JGI12316J14372_10004814_pt1 | contig 11179 bp, 7 predicted proteins | sample MarCyaLeptolynsp_FD_14372 | JGI IMG/M metagenome (IMG submission 14372) | reverse complement strand
TGCCGCCTGCGCCATCTGGCGCCCAACTTTCAGCGCGGTGTCGAGCCCGACGGAATCAGACACTTCCAGCGCACCCATTGGCATGCCGGACTGACGGCCAACATTTTCGATAATGGCCGGTTTGATGCCTTCAGCCAGCATCGCCATACCTTCCTGGGTGTAGGTGCCGAAGCAACGAGAGGTGTAGAACCCTCGGCTATCATTGACCACGATCGGCGTCTTGCGGATCGCCAGGACATAGTCGATCGACTTGGCCAGGGTCTCTTCACTGGTCTTTTCGCCGGTGATGATCTCAACCAGCCCCATCCGCTCAACCGGTGAGAAGAAGTGGATGCCGATAAAGTTCTCAGGGCGCTGAGACGCTTCAGCCAGGCCCGTGATCGGCAGGGTCGAGGTGTTCGACCCAAACACCGCATCGGCGCTCAGCACGTCTTCGGCCATCTTGGTGATCTTGGCTTTCAGCTCTGGATTCTCGAATACAGCCTCAACCACAAGGTCTGCCCCTTTGACGTCATCATAAGAATCCGTCGTGGTGATCAGGTCGAGCAGCTTATCGCCTTTCTCCTGAGTCGACTTGCCGCGCGAAATGTCTTTCTCGACCAGACGGCGCGAATAGTCTTTGCCCTTCTCGGCATTCTCTTTCGAGACATCGACCAGAACCGTTGGGATCCCGGCCTTGGCCTGGACGTAGGCGATGCCAGCGCCCATCAGACCAGCACCGATAACCGCGATCTTTTTGAACTCGGTCTTCTCATAACCGGTCGGGCGATTGCCGCCTTTGGACAGCTCCTGCATGGACAGGAAGAGCGAGCGGATCATTGCTTTCGCTTCCGGACGCTGCTGGGTGTTGATGAAATAGCGCGTCTCGATGCGCAGACCGGCATCGATCGGCACCTGGGTGCCTTCATAGACGCAAGACAGAATATTCTTCTGGGCTGGATAATTGCCATAGGTGTTTGCTGCCAACATGGCGTTCGACATGGTCGCCACCTGGCCTGCGCCTGGACTGCGATGCACGACACCGCCCGGCATCTTGAAGCCTTTTTCATCCCATGGCGCTTTCGCATCTGGGTTGGCTTTGATCCATGCTTTACACTTGGCGACCGTGTCGGCACCCGGTGCGAGTTCATTAACAACGCCCATCTTTTGGGCTTTTTCGGCGTTGAAGCTCTTGCCTTGCAGGATCAGCGGCAGGGCTTCCTGAACGCCGATCAGACGCGGCAGGCGCTGCGTGCCACCAGCACCTGGCAGCAAGCCAATCTTGGCTTCTGGTAGGCCGAACTGGATCTTTGGATTGTCATTCGCCGCGACGCGGTAATGACCTGCGAGTGCGACTTCCAGACCGCCGCCAAGCGCCAGACCGTTGAGCGCGACAGCAACCGGCTTGCCGCACGTCTCCAGCTCACGCAGCGTCTTGTTCAGCGCAAATCCGCGCTCAAACTGCGCGGCTTTAAGCTCGGCTTCGGACATTTCCGCCGCTGGCTTACCGCCGCCACCCGCGCTTTCATTCATTTCGCCGAGATCGGCACCCGCGCAAAAGCCGGACGGCTTGCCCGAAGAGAGCACCAGACCGGTAATCTTGTCGTTTTCGCTGACTTCTTTGGTGATCGCGATAATGTCCGCCACCGCCTTTCCGGTCAGCGTGTTCATGCTTCGACCTGGCACATCAAACACCGCGTGTGCGATGCCGTCGCCATCGATATCGAAAGAAAATGTTTCGAGGTTCATTTTACTTGTTCCTTGTGGGGCTATTCGCCCTCATCCGTGTTGTCTTCGTCTGAACTGGAACCAGCTGCCATAAAAGTCGTTCCGAGGGCGGCGCCGATGGCGATGCCAATCGGCAGCCAGATGGCGATATCGCCGGTTGCAGCACCGACGCCGGCGCCAATCGCGACGCCAATGCCAATTCCGACCGGAAGGGCTGATTCCTTCTTCATGCTTATACGCGCTCGATGATTGTAGCTGTGCCCATGCCAGCACCGACGCAAAGCGTGACCAGCGCAGTCTCTTTGTCGGACCGCTCCAGCTCATCGACCATGGTTCCGAGCAGCATGCCGCCGGTCGCACCGAGGGGGTGCCCCATGGCAATCGCGCCGCCATTCACATTCATCTTGTCATGATCAATGCCCAGCAGGTGCATCATCAGCATGGGCACGGAGGCGAAGGCTTCGTTGAGCTCGTACAGATCGATATCGCTGACATCCATGCCAGCCTTTTTCAGGGCTTTCAGGGTCACGTCGGTCGGACCGGTCAACATGATGCCTGGCTCTGAGCCGATCGAAGCCATCTGCTTGACACGTGCGCGCGGTTTCAGGCCCAGCTTCTCGCCCATTTCCTTGGAACCGAACAGGACCGCAGAGGCGCCATCAACAATTCCTGACGAGTTGCCTGCGTGGTGAACGTGATTGATCGCTTCCAGTTCCGGGTAGCGCTGCTTGATCACTTCGTCGAAGCCCATCGCGCCCATGCCGGCAAAGCTCGGGTTCAAGGCAGCAAGGCTCTGCATATCTGCATCCGGGCGCATATGCTCGTCATGATCGAGCTGAATGCCGCCCATCTGGTCTTTGACGGCCACGATCGACTTGGAAAAACGGTTCTCTTTCCAGGCCTGTGCAGCCCGTCTCTGAGATTCCACCGCGTAAGCGTCGACATCGTCGCGGGAGAAGCCCCACTTGGTGGCAATCGTGTCAGCGCCGACGCCCTGCGGAGAGAAGTAGGACTTCAGGGCGATTTGCGGGTCAGACGACCAGGCGCCGCCTGCGGCGCCCATTGGCACGCGGCTCATGCTTTCAATGCCGCCGCCGATCGCCATGTCAGCCTCGCCGGTCATGACCTTGGCCGCCGCCATGTTGCAGGCTTCCAGACCGGAGGCACAGAATCGATCGACCTGCACGCCGGCTGTGGTCTCAGCGTAGTCAGCGTTCAGAACCGCGATACGGGCAATGTCTCCGCCCTGCTCGCCAACCGGCGAGACACAGCCGAGGACGACATCGTCAACATATTTGGTGTCCAGATCATTGCGATCACGGATCGCTTCAAGCGTTTGCGTCGACAGCTCCAGCGCTGTGATTTCGTGCAAGCTACCTGATTTCTTGCCTTTGCCGCGCGGCGTGCGCACAGCGTCATAAATATAGGCTTCAGTCATGGGAGGGGTCTCCTGTTTAAACTCTCAAATTCTAATCTTTTGCCGGTGCCTTCATCGGATTAATGGCGAGGGAGGCACGCGCCCGCGCAGCTTCTTTGCCTCGTGAGTCAAAGAGGTCGGCTTCGGCGAAAATAACCTGTCGACCAATGTTGCGAAGCCGGGCCGCGACTTCAATCGCGCCGACTCTCACGGGTCGTAAAAAGGTTGTGTGCAGATCGATAGTGGACGGAAAAGCCCGCGTGCCGGTTTTCATCGTCGCCAGCATCCCGATCGTGTCGTCCAACATCGCGGTGAGATATCCACCCTGTACGTAACCGGCGGGATTGGTGAACTCTCGTTTGCCTTCAAACGCCACGCGGGTTTCCATTTTGCGCATATCGAGCGAAATCAACTTGAAGCCGAGCGACTTCGAACTCTCGGCCGGCTTGGGAAATACTTCGCTCAGGAGATGGGAATCGTCGGGCAAACTTACAAAGTCCTCGCGATCAGCATTTTCATGACTTCATTGGCACCGCCATAGATGCGCTGGACGCGGGCATCCTGGTACATCTGACCAATCGGATACTCGTCCATATAGCCCCAGCCGCCATGTAGTTGCAGGCATTCATCAATAATCTTGCACTGCAGATCCGAGATCCAGTACTTCGACATCGAGGCGGTCGCCGCATCGAGCTCACCTTTCAGAAGCAGCTCCGTGCAATGGTCGGCGAACACCTTGGCGACGGTCGCTTCGGTTTTGCATTCAGCCAGTTTGAACTGGGTGTTCTGGAAATCGAAGATCGTGCCACCGAACGCCTTGCGCTGCTTCACATAAGCAACGGTTTCAGCAATCGCGCGTTCGATCATGCCGATGCCCTGAATGCCGATAATGTGGCGCTCTTGTGGGAGCTGCTGCATTAACTGAATGAAGCCTTGCCCTTCTTCCGGACCCAGCAGCGCCGAGGCCGGAACCTTCACATCATTGAAGAACAGCTCGGATGTATCCGCAGCGGGCTGACCGATCTTTTTCAGGTTGCGGCCACGCTCAAAGCCTTCGACCTCATCGGTTTCGACCATCAGGATCGAGATGCCTTTAGCGCCCTTGCTTGGATCCGTCTTGGCGCAGACCAGGACCAGATTGGCAGTCTGACCATTTGTGATGAAGGTCTTGGACCCGTTGATCACATAGCCATTGCCATCTTTCTTGGCCGTGGTCTTGATGTTTTGAAGGTCCGAGCCTGTGCCAGGCTCCGTCATCGCGATGGCGCAAACAAGCTCGCCACTGGCGAGTTTGGGGAGGAGACGCTGCTTTTGTTCTTCTGAGCCATAATGGATGATGTAAGGCGCAACGATCGCATTGTGCAGGCCGATACCGAACCCGGCGATGCCCTGTTTTTCGAGCTGTTCGATGATCACTGCGTCATGACGGAAATCGCCGCCAGCACCGCCATACTCTTCCGGCGCTGAGACCAGAAGTAGGCCTTGCTCGCCCGCCTGTTTCCAGACGTCGCGCGGCACCATGCCGGCCTCACGCCAACCTTCGACCTGCGGCTTCAGCTCCTTTTCAAAGAACTGCGAGACCGCATCGTCAAAGATCCTAATCTCCTCATCCTGACGCCAGTTTGCCAATGGGACATTGAGGACATCGGACATGAGAAACTCCGTAGGTAAATTATGACGTTTACGTTCACGTCAATTTAGGACCGAAAGCCCGTTTTGACCAGCGGTGACGTAACGGGAACTGGCTGCAAAGCCAGCCAATCCGCGTGGATCGGCTGGTTCATTTCATTCTTGCTGACCTAGAACCGGTCCGCGGGCAGTGCCATCATCAGATCCGCACCCGTTTTCAGCTTAGCCAGGTGGGATGCCGTTTCTGGAAGGACGCGCGCAATATAGTATTTTCCGGTCAGGATCTTGTCGTCATAGAACGGGTCATCGCCGCGCTTTTCGAGCGCCACTTTCGCCATTTGAGCCCACATATATGCGAGTGCCGTCAGGCCGAACAATTGCAGGTAATCGGTCGAAGCCGCACCGGCATTGTTGAAATCAGTCATCCCGTTTTGCATCAGCCAGGTGGTGCCATCCTGCAGCTGCGCCTTAGCCGACTGCAAGCCTTCCAGGAATGGTGCCAGCTCGGCATTGCCCTCATGGGTTCCGATAAAATCGTCAATCTCTGCGAAGAAGCTGAACACGGCGCGGCCGCCATTAGCAGCGAGTTTGCGGCCCACCAGGTCGAGGGCCTGAATGCCGTTCGTGCCTTCATAGATCAGCGTGATCCGACAATCTCGTACGAACTGTTCAAGCCCCCATTCCTGGGTGAATCCAGACCCGCCATGGATTTGCAGCGCTTCATTCGCCATTTTGAAGCCGCGATCGGTCAGGAAAGCTTTGATCACCGGAGTCAGCAACGCCATGTAATCGCCGGCCTTCTCGCGAACTTTGTCGTCCGGCGACTTGTGGTGAAGATCCCCATGCAGGGCTGTCCAGTAGGTGAACGCCCGGGCGCCTTCAATGAACGCTTTTTGATCCATCAGCATGCGGCGCACGTCCGGATGAACGATGACCGGGTCTGCAGGTTTGTCAGGCGCCTGAACCCCTTTCAATGAGCGACCCTGAAGACGATCATTGGCGAAATCGACAGCGTTCTGATAGGCGACTTCAGCCTGGCTGAGGCCCTGCATGCCGACGCCCAGACGTGCTTCATTCATCATCACGAACATGGTGCGCATGCCCTTATGCTCTTCACCGACCAGCCAGCCGGTCGCGCCATCATAGTTCATGACGCAGGTCGCATTTCCGTGAATGCCCATCTTCTCTTCGAGGCCGCCGCAAGAAGCCGCGTTGCGCTCTCCCAGCGAACCATCCTCGTTGACGATAAATTTAGGCACAACAAAGAGCGAGATGCCTTTGATCCCTTCCGGACCGCCTTCAATGCGGGCCAGGACAAGGTGAATAATGTTCTCGGTCAGATCCTGCTCACCGCCAGAGATCCAGATCTTCTGGCCGGTAATTTTGTAAGACCCATCCGGCTGAGGCACCGCCTTGGTCTTGATCAGGCCGAGATCGGTTCCGCATTGCGGTTCGGTCAGGTTCATGGTGCCAGCCCATTCGCCGGACGCCATTTTCGGACCATACTTGGCTCTCTGTTCGTCAGAACCACCGGCCATCAAGGCTTCGAACGCGCCCGAAGTCAGCCCCGGATACATCGCAAATGCCATATTCGCCGACGACGTCATTTCGCTGGTCGCCATATTGATGACGTGCGGTAGGCCCTGCCCGCCCATTTCTGGTGACTTGCCGAGGAGCGGCCAGCCATTCTCGACCATTTGTTGATACGCCTCAGGGAACCCGTCCGGTGTTTTCACGCTGGCATCGGCATTGCGGATACAACCCTGTTCGTCACCAACCTTGTTCAGCGGAAACAGCACCTCTTTCGCAAACTTGCCCGACTCCTCCAGAATGGCATCGATCAAGTCTGGCGTAGCTTCCTCAAATCCCGGCAAATTAGAATAGTTTTGCAGCGACAGGACGTCGTGGAGGATGAATTTCATGTCGCGAACAGGCGCATCGTAGCGTGGCATCTGGGGCTCCCCTTAGGAAATATTATTAAACCGCGACGCTTGGAGTAGCGTCACGGTTTGGAAAGGTCATTCAACTCTTGCGGGTCAAACTGTAATTGATCACGCGTCGTCCAGCTGGCGACGGGCAACTTCATCATAGGCTTTCAGGTTTTCTGCCTCAGCGGCGCCTGGACCAATCTTGTCCAGCTGCTCTTCGAGCCATTCGATGCCACGGTGCAATTCCTGCAGCGCCATTTCAATGTCTTCGCGCTGGCTTTCCAGCTCCTTGATCTGGTTCTGGAACTTGACCAGCGACATGCGCATCTGCGCGCGTTGTCCGTCTTCAAGACCGTAGAGATCCAGGATTTCGCGAATGTCGGCGAGGGGCAGACCCAGGCGTTTCAGACGTACGATGATTTTCACACGGCCGCGATCGCGATGCGAATAGACGCGGGTCATGCCGTCCCGTGCAGGATGCAGCATGTCCTTGTCTTCGTAGAAACGCAGAGCGCGTGGGGTGATTCCAAACTCGCGAGCCAATTCCGAGATCGAAAAGGTTCGGGAGTCAGCGATAGAAAGAGAAGGTACGGTATCAGGCATGAGGTGAGTATGCATCGTCTTTACGCGAACGTCAACGTCACCTGGGTCGCGTTGACGTAAAGGGGATGAACAAATCTTACGAAATTGGCAGCAAACGTTTACCTTTTTAACTCGGAATTAAGAGCGCTCACGTCATCTCAAGGTTGAAAATGGGTAAATCTGTCCGTCTACCGAATCAGGCGGGCAAGTGCTGGAGTACCGGGCATGAGCCAATACGGGTCCTGGAGCGTTAAGGGGGTGGATGATCGCGCCCGCGCCGTCGCAAAGGAAAAAGCGCGCCTGAAAGGCGTCACGCTGGGCGATTATATCAACAATCTTCTTTTGGAAGGGCACAGCGAAGCCGGGCCGCGCGATCTTTACAGGTCGCCTTTCCAGGACGAGCGCGCGCCGTCTCATCATGGCAGCCCGCTGGATACGCTGGCGCAGCGCATCGAAGCCGTGGAAGCACGCTCCACCCTCGCCATTACCGGAATTGATCAGTCTGTTCTCGGCATGCTTGCGCGCCTGGAAGGTTCGGAAAACTCCACCGCCGCGATGGCCGCCGAAGTTGAAGGCATGATCGACGAGCTGCGCGAGACCCACGAAACACTGCACGCGAAAGTTGGCGCGCTGGAAGCCGATACGAGCGGCCAGCAAGGCCTGGAGGCGATGAAGGCGCTTGAGGATGCACTCGGAAAGCTTGCTTCACATGTCTATGAAGAAGGCCGCCTGACCCAGGACGAAACCTCCGCCATGAAGGGCCGCGTCGAGGCCGGCTTCCAAGAATTCAGCGACCGCGTCGAAGGCATCGAAGTCAAAGTCGAATCCACGCTGGCTGGCGCCGCGCAACGCGTCGAAAAAGCGGTCGAGCAGGCGGAGCTGCGTGCCGAGGGGACGTCACGGCACCTCTCAGAACGCTTCTCTGCAATCGAATCTACCGTTGCGTCTAAGCTCGCTAAGGTCGACGAAGTCGATAGCCGGATGCAATCGGTCGAAGGCGACGTCTCGGGTGCCATCACGTCGATGGAAAGCACATTGGCGCGGATCCAGGAACGCCTGAGCCGCGCCGAAACGACAACAGATACGGCGCTCAAGGCATTGGAGCAGACATTCGCCAACCTGGATGAGCGAATCGATACCGTCGCCGAACTGGCAAATCCGGAAAAAGCCGAAGCGCTACGCCAGGAGCTGGAACAGCGCTTTGACGAACTCGCCACAGATCTGCGCACTAGCGTCGACCAGACCCGTCAGCATCTCGCCGCAGAGATCGAACGCGCCGCTGCGCGCGCCAATCCCGAACTGGTTGGCCAGCTCGAAGCCCGCGTGAGTTCATTGGAGGCTGATAATCCATCAGACGCCATCAATGGCTTCGGCGATCAGATTGCACGCCTCTCTAGCTCGTTGGATCAGCGCATTGTCGAAAGTGAAAGTCGCAGNGCCGCGGCAATCGAACAAGTAGGCGAGCAGGTCGCCAGCGCGATCAAGCATGTCCAGGCCCGTCAGGAACANGGTCAGCGTGAGCTGGAGCAGAAAGTCGACGCGCTGGAAGAGCGCCAGTCGACCAAACTGTCTGACGCCCTAAACAATGTTTCCGACCGTCTGGCCGAAATGCAGATGCAGACTGCAACCGCCGTTTCACCCGTGCAGAAAGCCATTGTGTCTCTGGCCTCGCGCCTTGAGGCGCTTGAAGATTTCACGGCACCACCATTGGCCGAAACGGATGCCGACCCTTTGCCGGACATGCCGGATATCCCGACCGATATTGACCCCCTTGAGATCGAAGAGGCGTCTGAGGCAGAGGTCATTCCCGATCTGGGCGCATTCGATCCGGAACCTACCGAAGGCATCGATGCCGCACCCGCCGTCGCCGCAGCTGAAGACGAGACGGAAGACTATGATTTCATCGCCGGTCTGCCGGATTTCGATGAAGAGCCAAATGTTGTTGGCGCTCGCGCGCCTGAGTCGATGGAACAACCCGCTGCGCCTGACGCAGACGACACCTGGGACCCGACACCGACCGACGATGACTATCTTGCTGAAACCGGCGCCGCGTCAGCGTTCGATCCGTTTGATACCGATGAATCTCAGGCGCTGAACGAAGAGTCCGAGACAGATCATGACCCGCTGTCCGAACTTGGCAGCTGGGATGAGGCTCAACAAGAAACCCGCGATTCAGATATATTTTCAGATGCTGATGACCCCGAATCGATGACCGATTTCGCATCTGAAGCCGAGTCTGAAGCTGAGATTGAATCCGAAGCAGACCCTAAATACGAACCCGAAGAGCTTGCACACAATCTCGATCTCGAGGCTGAGGCCGATAGTGACGAGGAAGACCCGTTGCTCGAGCCAGACGACGATGCCACGGACTATCTCAGCCGGGCCCGCAAAGCCGCGATCGCAGCATCGTCTGCGCCTGCGGCTGAGTCCAAATCTCTGATGGGGCGACGTTCTGCTGCTTCGACCGACGCAAAGTCTTCCGGCGGCGGGCGCAAAGTTCCGGTCATTGCTGCCGCTTCTGTGCTTGCGATTGCGGCGGCTGGCGCTGGCGGCTGGGTGGCGCTGCGTGGAAAGACGAATTTCGCAGGCGGCGACAATCCGAGCTTTGCTGCGACCAGCGATCTTGCCGATCGCGCCGCCGCCGAACAAGTCCAGGAACCCTCACTCAGCGGCATTGAATTTGCCGAAACGACAGCGCCCCTCGACCAAACCCTGTTTGAAGAAGAAGGCAGTGTTGCCGGTCTTCCCGAAGCAGAGCTGGAATCATCCATCGCGCCCGAGATTGCGCTAGACTTGCCGGAAATCCCGAAAGCGCTGTCGCTTGAACGCGCGGCGATTGAAGGCGATGCTGTGGCGCAGTTCAAATGGGGCGAAGCGCGCCTCGCCGCTCAAGATCTCGCTGCTGGCGCCGATTTTGTCCGCCGCGCCGCGCGTCAGGGCCTGCCTGCTGCGCAATATCGCCTCGCCAAGCTGCATGAGCGCGGCATCGGTGTCCCGCGCGATTTCTTTGAAGCGCGCAGTTGGACCGAGAAAGCCGCAAATGGCGGTAACACCAAAGCCATGCATGATCTCGCCGTCTTCTATGCCGATGGCGAAGGCGGCGCTCAGTCTTACGCAGCAGCCGCGGAATGGTTCCGCAAGGCGGCCGATTACGGTGTGGTCGACAGCCAATACAACCTTGCAGTCCTGTATGAAAACGGCCTCGGCATTTCACCCAGCCAGAGCGAAGCCCTGTATTGGTACGAAGTCGCGTCTGCAAATGGTGATGCCAGCGCGCCGGGCAATGTTGCCACTTTGCGAGAAGCCCTGCCCCTAGAACAGGCGCAGCAAGCGCAGCGCCGTGCTTCGAGCTGGACCGTGGCGCCGGAAGACAAGGCGGCCAATGGCACGTTCGAACTGCAGGACTGGGAACTCTCGACGCGCACTCAGGTCGCAACCCTACAAAGCGTTCTCAACGGGTTAGGTTATGAAGCAGGTTCGCCAGACGGCATTGCTGGGTCAGGCACCCGAGCGGCGGTTCAAGCCTATCAGACCGACAATGGTCTTGAGGCGACCGGGGTCATAGATGAATTGCTGATCGAAACGCTGAATCGCCAAACTCAAGGCTTGGCCGGATAACTGCCGCTGGCGCCGAAGCGAATACGCCGGAATAGGATATAGGCTCCGACAATCGCCGCCGCGATGGCGAGCGCATGTGTACCTAGTCGCGCCCAGTTGTTGACGACGATGCCGAGCAATCCCCANCCTAGCGCNACGAAGTACCAGCCATTGCGGCTAACATGGTTGGCAAACACGGTCGCCAGAATGACTGCTGGAACAAGCGTCATCCAGAGTGACTGCCACACTGCGTCACTCGGACCGCGATCCAACAGCCAGCGCCCGACATCCGGTACGCTGATGGATACAGCAACCGTGA
>JGI12316J14372_10004802_pt1 | contig 11199 bp, 9 predicted proteins | sample MarCyaLeptolynsp_FD_14372 | JGI IMG/M metagenome (IMG submission 14372) | reverse complement strand
CGAACTGATGAGCCTGTTTGAAATGACGGCCCGTCTGGAAGCTGTTCTCAGAGCCATGGCAACGTCGGTTCTGCTGGCGATTGTCGTTGCAGCCGTCGCAGCAGGGGCTTCGCGCGAGGGCGTGTCTGTTGCAATTGCCGCGATTGCGATGCTGGTATCCGGAAATGCCCTGTTTGCGATCTCGAGCGGAGTTCTTACAGCGGCGCTGTTTACCGCGCTTGGCGGATGACCAAGACATGCGTGGATGGAGTGGTCTGGTCGATGTCCTTGTCGTCGGATTTCGCTGCAAACGCCGGACTTATCTGAGTACAGGCACTGAAAGTGTTTCCGGCTCCAGACAAATCGTATCACTGCAGGCCTGCAGTGTCAGTTGTGCAACTTTCGGAACGGAATTTGACGGAAATGCTTCCGTGGTGATTTCGAATCTTTCCTCAAACAGGGAAAGCGGCTTGTTGTGAAACCGGAGCGTCAAGGTGCGCGGTTCGGGATATCGAAGTATCGCATCGGCATTTTCCGGCAGGTCCGGAAACGTCAGTTTGGTCGGAATAAAAAACTCTTCGTTCGGTCTGTCGGAATTGACATGCCAGCCCGGAGCCATACTCACAGCGACAATGACGGTCTTGTTTTTTGTTTCGCGGGCCTCGACTCGAACACGCCCCCTTGCAGCCATGCGCACGGAGCTGGTCTCACGTTCCAAAAATTGCGCCGCCGCGCGCAGCGCATAGACGTTTTCACGCGGGGATTCCAGAATATCCCCGGAGATCGAGGCAAGAATCTTTTCCGCCATCGCCTGATGAGCCGGGTCTCCGTCGCGGCGCATCAGGCGCGAAAACAGTTCAATCGCGGCGGCGTTTCCGGACGGCTGTTCTGTATCGGCGATCATCTTCGGTCGATAAAAACTGTCGGCTCCATTGAGAAAATAATCGTTCCTCGCCGCGTCAAAAAACTGCGCGTTCATTGTGCTTGCCAGCGCCTTCGCGCGTTCAAGCCAAATATCGTCCTCGGTCGCATCGTAAAGGGAAAGACAGGCCAACGCTACGAAGGCAAAATCTGGCTGAGTCGCCTCGACGCTTGCCTTGCCATCGAAATGACTCCGTTTCAGGGTTCCCGTCGCGCCGCCCATGGTCGACCAGACAAATTCCGCCGCCTCGATGGCGGCGTCACGATAACTCGGTTCGTCGAACACGATCGCCGCTTCCGCAATCGCGAGAATCATCATCCCGTTCCAGCCGGACAGGATTTTTTCGTCGCGTCTCGGCGCGGGTCGATACCCGCGCGCCAGACGCAGTGCCTCACGAATGGAACGCAACCTGGCGCGCAACGTGGCAACGGTCAGACCCTCGTCTTCAGCGAGTTTCTCCAAACTGCCTTTCATCGTCAGGATGTTGCGTCCTGCAAATTCGTTCGCCGGCGTCAGGTCGAATATGCGTTCAGCAAAGGCAAGGTCATCCGGCGCCAGCGCCTGCTCAAAGGCCGCATCGGTCCAGGTGTAATGCAACCCGTCCCGCGAAAAACCGCCATTCCGGTCCAGTTCCGGATCGAGCGATGTATAAAACCCGCCCTCCGGCGCCGTCATGTCCCTAACGACAAAATCAAGCAGATGCCGAACCGCATCCGCATAGGTTTCTTTTCCAGTCAGTCGGTAGGCCTGCAAGAGCGCCCGGGCCATTCCCGCCTGATTGAAGAGCATGATTTCAAGATTCGGAACGGTCCACGCGGGATCAATGGCATAACGATGAAATCCGCCACCGACATGGTCGCGGACACCTCCCGTAACCATTGCATCCAGCGTAGCCGTCGCCGCATGCAACGCCGCTGTATCGTCGAAGAGTTCGGCACGATCCAACAGCAGCAGCAGCAGGAATTCCTGAGTGAATTTCGGCCCCGATCCGAACCCCCCATTGTCGCGATCAAAGCCGGCAAGCAACTGCCCCGTCGCCTCACTCAACGCCGCGCCGTTTACCGTTCTCGCAGCTCGACGGTGCCGCATGACCTGATGGATGAGGTCGACGGCCCGGTCCGCCTCGGCGACGACCGCATTTCGATTTGCCTGCCAGCTGTCGGACACCTGCGTCAACACGTCGATAAATTGCACCGGCGGGAAATAGAGCCCGCCAAAAAACGGCTTCAGGTCCGGCGTCAGAAACACATTGTTGGGCCACCCGCTGGCCCCGCTGAACAATTGCGTTGCCAGAATGAAAGTTTCGTCGATATCGGGGCGTTGTTCTCGATCGACCTTGATCGCCACAAAATGTTCATTCAGAAGCGACGCGATGGTTTCATTCGAATAACTCTCCTGCTCCATCACGTGACAGTAGAGACAGGTGGCATACCCGATGGACAAGAGGATCGGCTTGTTTTCCCGGCGCGCCTTTTCGAACGCCTCCTCTCCCCAGGGATACCAGTCCACGGGATTGTCGGCGTGCTCGCGCAGATAGAGCGAAGTTTCGCCGGCAAGCCGGTTGGGTTTTGACGGGTCCGGCCGCGCCAGGGCGTCCTGTCCGAAGAGAAGCATGCAAACCAGGAACGCCAGCATAAAGGATGCAATGCCGGTTTGCGGACGATAGGTCAAAACTTCTCTCCGGTGGTCCCGTTGTATGCCGCGATGCTGGCTATGACCGCACCGTCCGGAAACCCGAAACTCATCATCACCCCTGCGTGGTTTCTTTCAAAAGATCACGAATGAACCCCGTTGCCCATTCGACATCAAAGCTTCCCAATTTCTGAAACCGTATCCGACCGTTCTTGTCGATGAACGACATTTCGGGAGTGCCGCGCGTATCATAGTCGATCATCGTCTGGGGCAGTCGGCTTCCGGGGGGACGGAAGTCGACCGCAACCGGATGACGCATCTTCTTTTCCTTGACGTATTTCTCCAGGCGGGTGTTGTTCTGGTACTCATGACCTTCGAACACCGTGTGGATGGAAATCAACTTCAGCTTCCCGTCCTTGATTTCGTTGGCGAATTCCTCTTCCCAGTGAGCCATCAGGGGAATGGAGAAATGGTTGCAGCCTGGGCACCAGAGCTGAAAAAAATCGATCACGACGACCTGTCCGCGCGATTCTTCGAGCGTGGTTTGCGGACCTCGGATCCACTTTGAGATCGTCCATTCCGGCGCTGCCTTCGCCTGCGATGCCGAAAACGGCCCGCGTTGGTATCTTGTGTCGGCCCGCAGCACGCTTGTCGTCGCGGCAAGCAATGTCAGGAGGAGGATAAACCGAAAAACTGTGCGCAAGGGGCCTCTCACGGCAGGAAAAGACGTTGCATCCAAGCAAACACACCGCGGTTTGCTTAACCAATCACGAACCGGTGAACCCGGCCGCATCGCCAGAGAACCACCTCCCCGGCCCGAGGGTACGCGCCGCCGCCCCACCGTTCGATCGGTTTGACACAGCCGGCGCAGTTGGAGATTGTCTGCAGGACATCCGCAAACCCGGTTGAGCGGAGACAAAATCTCCACCAATTGCGACAACCCTGATGTGAGCAGCCAACGCCATGACCAGTTTGTATGATCGCGACGACAAGGTTCTTTCCAGACTGCAGAAACTGCGTTTCTTTCCGCTCGCACTTGTCGGCGGCAAGGGTTCCTACCTGACTGACGAAGCAGGCCGCCAATTGCTCGACCTGTCCGCCTCCTGGGGTGCCGCAAGTCTTGGCCATTCGCACCCGGCCCTCGTCGCCGCGGTGTCGAAGGCCGTCGCCAACCAGGCCGGCGCAAGTGTCCTGTCGGCAACAAACGAGACCATCGTCTCCCTGGGTGAACGCTTGCTTGACCTTGTACCCGGCGCAAACGACCGGCGCGTCTGGTTCGGTCATTCAGGATCGGACGCCAATGAAACCGTCGTGCGGGCACTGACTGCCGCGACCGGCCGACCCCGGATCATCTCGTTCACCGGCGCATATCACGGCGGCACGGCCGGATCGATGGCAGTCTCCGCTCACAGCGTGCAGACCCATGCCGAAAAAGCCGAAGGCCTGATCAGCCTGACCTATCCGGATCCCTACCGTCTCNCCGAGCAGGATCAGGACGGCGCGTCCATCCTGCACTGTCTGGAGGAACGCTTTGCGGCCGACGCANCGCCAAGCGAGATTGCCGCAGTNTTCATTGAGCCGATCCAATCGGATGGCGGCCTGATCGTGCCGCCTCCNGGCTTCATGAAATCCCTATGTACGCTTTGCCGAAAACACGGCATCCTGGTGGTCAGCGATGAAGTCAAGGTCGGCCTGGCGCGCACTGGCCGGTTCAGCTGTTTCGAGCATGAGGGCTTCACGCCGGATATCGTTACCATGGGCAAGGGGCTGGGCGGTGGCCTGCCCCTGTCGGCCGCGATCGGCCCCGCCGAAATCATGAATCACGCCGCCTCGTTTTCGATGCAGACCCTACACGGCAATCCGGTCTGCGCCGCCGCGGGACATGCGGTCCTGGATGTCATCCGGGCCGACGGGCTGATGACCAACGCCGTCGAGACCGGTTCTTATCTTGTGGCTTGCCTCAGGCAGTTGATGCAGCGCCACACGCTGATCGGCGACGTCCGGGGTCGCGGCCTGGCCGTCGGCGTGGAACTGGTCGCGCCGGGCGGCAGCAAGGAGCCGGCAGCCCGGGCAGCGGCAAAGCTTGTCTATCGTGCCTTTGAGCTGGGCCTGGTGCACTATTATGTCGGAATGCACTCAAATGTGCTGGAAATGACACCGCCTCTCACCCTGTCGGCGCCCGAAGTCGATGAAGCTATTGAAATCCTCGACCGCGCCCTCTTGGATGTCGTTTCAGACCGCGTACCGGATACCGTACTTGAGGGTTTTGAAGGTTGGTGAAAGCCGGCCGGAGCCGGCAAGCCGTCGTTACTCGCCATAGGCATCGTCTACCATTGCCCGGCAACAGCGGATTGACCCAGTTTAAGTGCCCCGCATTTCCTGTCTGTTCAGCCGATGCCGGCTGAACAGGAAAAGCTTCGGCTCACCACCATCGCCTCGTTTTATCTCGCGGCACGCAATTCGGACTGCACCCAAAGGTTTCCTCCGGTCTCGAGATTTGATGCTATCTTGAGCTTGGCATCGTAAGGTGTCATTCCACCTCCCCAGTGAGCCGCAAGTTTGACCGCATCGTTGTAGGTATAACGAGGATTGTCGGCATCTTCGAAAGTGCAGCGATTTCCGCTCGAGCTCCATTCCCGCGACGCAAATCTGATCTTTTCCTTGAGGTCATTATACCTGCCGTTCAAAAGCATGTTCCCCGCATCGAGTTTGGCCTGATAAGTATCGCTGCCCCAGAACCTTCCCAAAATCTTCAGATCGCAATAGGTGAACTCGCCGGATCCGTAGAACGCGTCCACCGGGTCCTGCGCGAGCGCTGGCAGCGTGGCAATCGCGGAGCTCGCAAACAGCACTGCTGATCCGCCAATGGCCTGACGCCTGTTTATCGTTTTTTTCATCGACATTGTTTTTCCTCACCGCTGGTTATAGTGCAGACAGTCACGACCTCCCCAGCTGGATTGTCGTGGCAAGAGCGTTCCCAAATCGCCGGCAATATCAGCCGGTTATCCGTGAGCGCTCCGGAAACGCATAGCATCGCCGCCGACGTTGGAGCGCCGACATCGATATCCTGGACCCGAACCGGCAAAGAATGCACGCAAAACTCTTCGCCAAAACCCTGGCTCAATCAAAGTAAGCAAGACTATCCGCTTTCCGGCTTCGCTGATCCGGTGTGCCCGGCTTTGCCGCAGATCTGCTGCAGATTGAACTGCGGCAGATCTGCGAGCGCCGGACAGGCAATCCTGGCCACCTGAAGACAGCACGAATTGTCTCGGCAAAGGTTCCCTTGTTATCTGGCTCTTGCCAACTCGCCGCGCACCCAAAGATTTCCGCCGCCCTCGATATTGAGCGCGACCTTGAGTTTGGCGTCGTATGGCGTCATGCCTTGGCCCCACAGCTTGGCGAGTTTGACTGCGTCCTCATAAGTATAGGCAGGATTGTCGGCATCTTCGAAACTACAGCGCCTTCCGCTTGCACTCCACTGCCGTGCCCCCTCCTGCAACTGCTCAAGCATCGCATCTTCAATACCGTTGAGGATCTTCTGCCCTGCGGCAATTTTCGCATCGTAAGTTCCGTTAATGTCCGGAGATGCTTTCCAATACTCTGCCAAAATTTTCAAATCGCAGTATGTATATCGGCCGGACGCATAAAACGCATTTGCGGCAGCAGCGTCACTCTGCGCCAACGCAGGAAGCGGCGCGACTGCCGCAGATGCGAGCAGCGCCGCCGTTCCACCAATTGCCTGGCGTCTGTTCAGTTTTATCTTTGTCGGCATGTAATTTCCTCACCGCTGGCCATGTTGTACGTTTTCGCGACCTCCCCCAGCCGGATTGCCACGGGATCAATGTCTGCGCATAGTCGCGGATTTACAAGCGCGGTGTGCGCAAATAGTTCGTAAAATGCGTCCTTTACTGTCAACGGAAGGCAATTTTTCCAGTCCGGACGGGCTAGCTCTGTAAGATCTGCCGATGGCACTGGTCCCTCGACACGGCGCATAGCGATCCGGACCGCGCCATAATAAATTGATTTTTTATAAACTTGTTTTTTTAAACTTGATTTTTTTCGAATTTCAAGCTTCTGTAACGTCTCCACCAGAAAGGAACCATCATGAACGGTGCCGGCGCAATCGTAAGCGCTCTCAAGAGTGCGGGAGTGACCCGAATTTTCAGCCTGTCCGGCAACCAGATCATGCCGATCTTCAACGCCTGCCTCGACGCCGATATCCATATCGTGCACGTGCGCCACGAAGCCGCCGCCGTCTACATGGCCGATGCGCATGCGCAGATTACCGGCGAGATCGGTGTGGCTCTGCTGACCGCCGGGCCTGGATTTGCAAATGGACTGTCACCGCTTTATTCGGCGCGCGCGGCGGAAAGTCCGGTACTTCTGATCTCAGGCGACGCGCCGGTCTCCGGTGACGGCAGTGGCGTGTTTCAGGAAATGGACCAGACAGCTGTTACGCGCCCCATGGTCAAGCTGGCCTTGCGACCGATGACATCGGACGCGCTGACACCGGACCTGGCACGGTGCATCCGCACCGCCCTATCCGGCCGCCGGGGACCGGCCCACCTGGCCCTGCCCTTCGATCTCCTCAACGCACCTCACACCGCGTCCCTCCCGTCGCAGCAGGCTTTCGCACCAATCCCCAATCCAATTCCCGAAGATGTCGCCGGCGACATTGCCGCGCGAATCGTTTCGGCAGAACGACCCCTCGTCCTGCTCGGTCCGCAACATACGCGCAGCCGCTCGGCAGAACGCATCGCGGCGTTGGAGGCCGCCTGCAACGTTCCAATTATCGCCTTGGAAAGTCCACGTGGTCTTCGCGATCCCGCCCTCGGCGCTTTCGCTGAAGTCCTGGCCCGCGCCGATCTTCTTGTCTGCCTCGGCAAGGCGATCGATTTCACGCTTGGCTTCGCGCGCGCGCCGGCCGCTGCGAAAACCGCCGATATCATCGTCGTCGATCCGGACAGTGACCTTATCGAAAGGGCAGGCCGGCTTGCAGGCGACCGATTGGCGGTCGCAACTCAGGCGGACGCGTCGGAAGCAATGGACGCACTGATTTCGGTCGGATCCCGGCATGCCGACAGTGAATGGCGGTCCGAGGTGGCGGACGCCGTAGAGTATCGACTGCCGATAGCAACCGATTGCGCCCGGGCCCATCCCGGTCATGTTTGTCAAACGGTCGATAGGATCCTCGCCAATTCGTCCGACCCGATCCTCATTTGCGATGGCGGCGAGTTCGGCCAATGGGCGCAGGCCTGTGCCACCGCTCCGACGCGCGTCATCAATGGCGTACTCGGCGCGATAGGCGGGGGCATATGTTATGCGCTGGCAGCCAAGCTTGCACGCCCGGACGCGACTGTCGCAGTTTTGATGGGCGATGGAACGGCCGGCTTTCATTTCACCGAGTTCGACACCGCCGTGCGTGAAGGCGCGGATTTCGTAGCTGTCATCGGCAACGATTTCCGCTGGAATGCGGAACATCAGATTCAATTGCGCGACTATGGGCAAGAGCGGTTGATAGGGTGTCAGCTGTCTTCAGAAGCCCGGTACGACAAAGCGGCGGAAGCCTTCGGCTGTCATGGAGCCCATGTGACTGACCCGGTGACCCTTGACGCCGCGCTGGCACACGCTTTTGCCGTTGACAAGCCGGCCTGTGTCAATGTCGAGATCGAAAGCGTTGCCGCCCCGACGATTGCCCGCGGAAAGTAGGTGACGGGAGAGCTAAAGCGTCCAGGGATGGGCGTGACATCGGCCATGATCTGTTTGTTCGACTGCCTTTGACGGAACGCCGCGATGACTGATGAAAAAATCTTGAAAGTCCGGATCTGGCGAGGCCGCGAGGACGGCGCGTTTCAGACTTACGACGTCCCCGCGCGCGACAACCAGACGGTGCTGGACCTCGTCACCGAAGTACAGCGCCGGCATGAGCCTGCGCTCGCCTATCGTTTCGCCTGCCGCGTCGGAGTCTGCGGCTCCTGCGCGATGACCGTCAATGGCATGCCGCGCTGGACCTGCCGCACCCATGCCGACAAGGTTTCACAAACCGGTGAAATCACCATCGAGCCGCTACGCAACATGCCGCGTATCAAGGATCTGGCGACGGACATGAGCGGCTTCATCGACAAATGGGGAGAAGCCGGCAATGTCTTTGAGGGGACGGCGACCCGGCACGACCCACCAGCCGCCATCGACCCGAAATCGAAAAAGCGCAAACGCGCGGACGCGGGGATCGAGTGCATCAACTGCGCCGTCTGTTACGCCGCCTGTGATGTGGTTTCCTGGAACGAAGACTATCGTGGGCCGGCTGCCCTGAACCGCGCGTGGACCCTGGTCAACGACGAACGTATTGCCGACCGCAGGCAGACGCTGAAGACCGCGACCGGATCAGAAGGCTGCGGATCCTGCCATTCCCAGGGCAATTGTACCCGCGCGTGCCCGATCGGCCTCAATCCGAGCGAAAGCATTGCCGGCNTAAAACGCATGTCGCTTCTGTCCCTGATTGGCCTGGAGTGAAACAATGATCTTTGCCCTGCAACGCCTATCCGCAATGATCCTTGCACCTCTGGTGATCGTGCATCTCATTGTCATTCTCTATGCCATCCGCGGTGGACTGACCGCAGCAGAAATCCTCAGCCGGGTTCAGAGCAATGGCGCATGGATGCTGTTTTATGGCCTGTTCGTCATTGCTGTTGCCGTGCACGCGCCAATCGGTCTGCGTACAATTCTCAGGGAATGGACATCCATTCCGGGCCGGATCATCGATCCGTTGATGCTTCTGTTTGCCGGTTTGCTTCTTATACTCGGCGCGCGCGCAGTGTATGCCGTAACAGGAGCTGGCGGATGAGCAGTCAAAAAACCAACCAATCCGTCCGCAACCATCGGGCCTATTGGGCGTTCATCGGACACCGGATTTCCGGACTTGCACTGGCTCTTTTCCTGCCTTTGCACTTCCTTGCCCTCGGGCTGGCGCTTGAAGGTGCCGCAGCGCTCGACGAGATGCTGGTCTTTGCCGAATTGCCGCTGGTCAAGGCGGCGGAATGGGGCCTGGTCATGCTTCTTGCGGTGCACATGTTTTTCGGCCTGCGGCTGTTGGCGCTGGAGTTTTTTGCATGGCCGGTCTCCGGCGATGCGCGGACGTCATGGATACTGGCCGGTGCCGGCGGTGCTTTCGTCGTCGGGTTGGTGTTTCTGGCGGGAGTGATCTGATGCACATCGAACGGCACAAGACCGACATTCTCATCCTCGGCACCGGTGGCGCCGGCCTGTTTGCCGCCTTGCACGCCAAGCAGGCCAATCCGGACCTTGACGTGACAATTGCCGTCAAGGGACTGGTCGGCAAATGCGGCTGCACCCGCATGGTTCAGGGCGGATACAATGTTGCGCTTGCCCCCGGCGATTCCATCGATCGCCACTTCATGGATTCCATCGTCGGCGGCAAGTGGCTGCCGCGCCAGGATCTCGCCTGGAAACTCTGTGTCACGGCCGTGGAACGCATCCAGGAGCTGGAAAACGAGATCGGCTGTTTCTTCGATCGCAATCCCGACGGATCCTTGCACCAGAAGGCGTTTGCCGGCCAGAGTTTCGACCGAACCGTGCACAAGTCGGACCTTACTGGCATCGAGATCATCAACCGACTGATGGAACAGGTCTGGGCGCTGCGCGTGAATCGGCTGGAGGAACACCGGGCGATCGAACTGATCCCGGCCGCCGACGGGTCGGGGATTTCCGGGGTCCTGATGATCGATATGCGAACCGGCGGTTACCGTTTCGTACAGGCAAAGGCCGTACTTCTGGCGACCGGGGCCGGCCCGTCCATGTATCTCTATCACACCCCGTCCGGCGACAAGACCTGCGACGGATTGGCGATGGCATTGCGCTACGGTTTGAAGCTGCGCGACATGGAAATGGTGCAGTTTCATCCGACCGGTCTGCTCGGCGGGCCGGACACGCGGATGACCGGAACCGTGCTTGAGGAGGGCCTGCGCGGCGCCGGCGGCCACCTCCTCAACGGTGCCGGCGAGCGCTTTATGAGCAGCTACCATCCGCAAGGCGAACGGGCGACCAGGGACATCGTCTCGCGTTCGATCTATTCGGAAATGCGCGATGGCCGGACGACGCCGATGGGCGGCGTTTTCATTTCCATGGGTCATCTCGGAGCCGACAGCGTCGCCAAACGCTTTCCCGGCATGGTCAAACGCTGCGCCGATTGCGGTTTCGATCTGGCCGGGGGCCGTGTCGAAGTGGTGCCGACGGCGCACTACATGATGGGCGGTGTGGAATTCGAGATCGATACCTCGACGGCCTCGCCGGGGCTGTTCGCCGCGGGCGAGGATTGCGGAGGCGTGCACGGAGCCAACCGGCTCGGCGGCAACGGCGTCGCCAATTCCACCGTCTACGGTGGGATCGCCGGAGAAGAAATGGCCGCCTTCATCGGAAAGGGCGCACCGCTTCGCGATCCGGACGAGACAGTCATTGACGCGGGAATTGTCCGCGCCGAACGTCCGTTTCGACAGAAAGCCGGGGACCTGCTTGGATTGCGCGACCGGCTCAGTCACACAATGTGGGACGATATCGGCATCATGCGGACCGCCGGATCGATTGCAAACGGCATGACAAAACTCGACGAGCATGGCGCCGAATTGACCGAAACCGGGCTTGCCGACGGC
>JGI12316J14372_10004798_pt1 | contig 11205 bp, 10 predicted proteins | sample MarCyaLeptolynsp_FD_14372 | JGI IMG/M metagenome (IMG submission 14372) | reverse complement strand
TTGTGTAAACATTCTACTAATTATTTTTTACAATAATATTCTTACAAACAAATAAATCCAGCCCCAAACACATTAAAAGGCTTACAGTGTCCACCCCATCAGCTAAACGGTAATATTTACGTGTGTTTTCTTTGCACGATGTTATTAGCAATTTTACCTATGTGTTGCACTTCACATTCGACAACATCGCCGGGCATTAAAAATTCTGGTGGCGTACGCGCATATCCCACACCACTTGGTGTTCCTGTAGCAATAATATCCCCCGCCTCCAACTCCATACCCTGGGACAGTACTGATATAACATTAGCAATTTTAAAAATTTGATGTTTAGTATTTGACTCTTGTTTGAGTTCTCCATTCACCCAACTGCGTAGTTCAAGATCATGCGGGTCAGCGATTTCATCTGCAGTAACAATTACTGGCCCCATAGGGCAACAGCCTTTATAACTTTTACCAATGTAAAATTGCTTGTGCCATTTTTGCCGATCACGCGCAGTGACATCATTAATCACTGTATAACCAAACACATGCTGCATGGCGTCCTCCTGCTTAATACCCAGGCCAGGTTTACCAATAATGACTCCCAGCTCAGCCTCCCAATCCATTTTTGCAGAAATATTCACGTCAATTTCAATATCGTTATACGGCCCGTTGATACTATTTGCAGCTTTGGTAAAAACTACTGGTGAGCGCGGCAGCTTAACTTCCTCTTTACTCGCGCCTGTGGTCTCAGACACATGATCAACATAGTTCAAACCTAAACAAATAACATTTTGTCTGGGTCTGGGAATAGGTGAATGCAAGATGACATCTTTTGTTGCCACACATAGTGCAGCATCAGCATCGCTAGCCAGGTTCTCCAGTTCCTTAAGCGCCTGTTCACCCGCATCCAGCAACCCCAGCATAGAGTTAATTGACGCATCCCATTTAGGGTGACGGTAAGGAAGAAAGACACGCTCGCCTTGTTCTACCCCTAACCAGATTTTATTTTCAAACTCACAGCTAACCAAACGCATAAATGCATAAACTCCTATCAATCCAAGAATAATTTCTTAAAATTTCAGACAAATCCAAAGCACATCATGTAAGCTTGACGACACAATGTGGGTCTATTTTCAGGTGAATACAATCATAAGCCTACCGTGAAAAGAATTATAATATTTTTAATCATCGTTGCGTCGATTATTTTAGCTGCAGTCTATTTTGACATTGGCAGTCATTTATCTTTTAGTGAGTTAAAAGACAGGCAGGCTGAACTACAGGCACTGGTTAGCCAGCATCCTTTCACAGCAGCGGCAATCTACTTTTTTATATATATTATTGTTACTGCAGTATCCTTGCCAGGTGCAGCCATACTCACGCTGGCGGGCGGCGCATTATTTGGTGTTACCCAAGGCACCATCCTGGTGTCGTTCGCGTCAACCATAGGTGCATTATTTGCATATTTAGTTGCACGTTATTTTTTACACGATTTTGTACAAAATAAGTTTTCTGATCGACTAGCCGTTATTAATAAAAAAGTTAAGCAAGAAGGTGCTTTTTATTTATTATTTTTACGCTTAGTACCGGTATTCCCATTCTTTCTGGTTAACCTGGTCATGGCATTAACGCCAATACGACCCTGGACATTTTACTGGGTAAGTCAGTTAGGAATGTTTCCTGCTACCATCATCTATGTCAACGCAGGCACACAAATAGCAAAAATTTCGTCTCCTGGCGACATTGCCTCCCCTGCATTATTAATTGCTTTAGCGTTACTGGGATTGTTACCTTTAATTACAAAAAGCTTAATGTCATTTATAAAAAACCAGCGTGTATACAAGCGTTTCAAAAAACCACCATCATTTCAGTATAACTCTATTGTATTAGGCGGCGGTTCGGCTGGTTTAGTTGCTGCTTATACGACACGCACACTACAGGGCAAAGTCGCACTTATTGAACGACACAAAATGGGCGGCGACTGCCTAAATACAGGATGTGTGCCATCAAAAGCTATTTTGCGTAGCGCTAAATTTATTGCTGACATAAACAACCATGCTGAGTATGGCTTACAAAATGCAAACTGTGATTTTAAATTCAACGACATTATTAATCGCGTTAAAAGCAAAATTGCAACTATAGAACCTAAAGATTCGGTTGCACGTTATAGCGAGCTGGGTGTTGATTGCGAGCAGGGAAATGCAAAAGTTATTTCGCCATGGGAAGTTGAAGTTAATGGCAAAGTGTTATCAGCTAGAAATATTATTATTGCCACCGGAGCAACACCAGCTATTCCAAACATCAGTAATATAGATCAGGTGCCTTATTATACGACAGATACTATTTGGTCTTTAACCGAGTTGCCCGAAAAATTATTAGTGATAGGCGCAGGCCCTATTGGTTGTGAGTTAGGGCAGGCATTTGCAAGATTAGGTTCCAAAGTCATTATTGTTCACCGGCAAGCAACTATTTTACCTAACGAAGATGAGCAAGCAGCCAAACTAATAGAGGCAGCACTCGTCAATGACAACATTACCCTACAGACTAATTTTAGTACTGATAAAATCATTAATGAACATGGAAATTATACTTTAGTCGGCTCAAAAGATAATTCTATTATTAATGTCAGCTTTACTCATCTTTTAGTTGCAACTGGCAGAAAAGCTAATCTTGATGGCCTTGAAATACTGGATTTAGAAATCGATGATGCACAGCGGATTGTTACCAATAAAGTGCTACAAACCAAATACTCAAATATTTATGCATGTGGTGATGTAACCAGCCCCTTGCAATATACCCACACAGCTTCTCACCAAGCATGGTATGCGGCCTTTAATGCTTTATTCCATCCAGTAAAGAAATTTAAATGCACCTTGGACAATATTCCACGTGCGGTATTTACCGACCCGGAAATCACCAGTGTAGGGTTGACAGAAAAGCAGGCAATTAGACAGGGCATTGATTACCAAATCACTACCTTTCCTATGGATGATATTGATCGCGCAATCACAGATAATGCTACTTCAGGTTTTATTAAAGTTATCACTCCTAGCAATAGCGATAAAATTTTAGGTGCATGTATTGTTGGTGAACATGCGAGCGAGCTCATTGCAGAATTCGTGTTAGCCAAAACAAATGGCTTGGGATTAAATAGCATATTAAAGACTGTGCATATTTATCCAACTAAAAGTGAAATTAACCGCATGGTCGCAGGGAAATGGCGACGCTCTAAGCTAACAGCCCGCATCACAAGGCTATTAGAGAAGTATCAACTATGGAGACTAGGCAACTAGTGAAACACGATGCGAGAAACCAAACATTTACTTTTCCCTGGTGATTTTCCCGCGCTCAAGCGTCAGCAATTAACTACTCTACAAGTTAATTTAGGTTACAAGTGCAACCAGTCGTGTACTCACTGTCATGTCAATGCAGGACCGACACGAACTGAAATGATGCAGGATGACATCATAGAACTGGTTATAAAGTATTTACAGCAACATCCTGTGTCACTATTAGACCTTACTGGTGGCGCTCCAGAATTACATCCCGCTTTCGTGAGTTAGTAAAAGTTGCGCATGACCTTAATATTACTGTACGTGATCGCTGCAATCTAACTATCTTATTTGAACCCGGGCAAGAAACACTGGCCGAGTTTCTCGCCCAGCATAAAGTAGAAGTAGTTGCATCTTTACCCTGTTACACAGAACAGAACGTAAATAAGCAACGCGGCAAAGGTGTATTCTCACTTAGTATAGACGCATTACAAAAACTGAATTGTTTAGGTTATGGCAAACAAAGCGACCTTAGCTTACATTTAGTTTTCAACCCCAGTGGACCGGTACTGCCACCTGCGCAATGTCAATTGGAACAGGACTACAAACAACGCTTAAACAGTGATTACGGGATTGTCTTTAATAACTTATTCGTTATCACAAATATGCCAATTCAACGCTTCGGCAGCAGCTTACTCTCTACTGGCCACTTTGATAGCTATATGACAACTTTGCGTGAAAGCTATCAAGCTGCCAATCTTGACACTGTCATGTGCAAAGATACGGTCAGTATTGACTGGCAGGGCTATGTATATGATTGTGATTTTAACCAAATGCTCAATGAACCATTAACGGACCAGCAGCAACATCCGCTTCATCTGCGTGACTTATTCAATACAGATATTTCTGCTTTGAACATAAAGACAGGCAACCATTGTTATGGTTGTACCGCCGGGCAAGGCAGCAGTTGTTCCGGTGCATTGAGTTAAATTTCTCATACTTATCAGTACTATTATTGATATAGTCCTTGTGTACTGTATGCACTGTATTTGCATAAGGTACAATGCCCAAATCTATGAATAACCTTACTAATAAATTATTTGCCACACTAATCATTACTGTGGCATGGGTATTTTCAGGCATTGCAATCGCAGCTGGCCCGCCTGCCCGCACCAAACCTGTGGTAGTCGACATTGCACAGTTACGTGAACTGGCACCTACCGCACAATACTCCGGCTCTGTAATCAGCAAAAACGATGCGCGTATGTCCGCCGAAGTCGAAGGGCGTCTTACCTGGGTGGCAGATGTAGGCACAGTGGTTGCACAGGGTGACATTGTTGCCAGCCTGGACGATATCTTTCTCATTCAGCAACGTGATGAAGAACTTGCGACCATTCAAAGTGAAAAAGCTAAATTGCAATTATATGAAAAAGAAGTGGCCCGCTACCAACGTCTGATTAAACAAAATAATGTTGCACAAAATCAATTGGACCAGTCTATCTCAGACCGTGCTGTCGCCAACAGCAACATTGCGGCTGCGCGTGCTCGCTTAGCCCAGGTTGAGGAAAGAATTACGCGTTCCAATGTACGCGCACCTTTTGCTGGCGTTGTTAGTGAACGCTTTGCCCAGGCAGGCGAGTGGACACAAAACGGTAACCCGTTAGTGCGTTTGATTGATATTGACAATCCTGAAGTACAGGTAAGAGTACCTCAACATATTTATCCGTTAATTCAAATTGGCAACAACATTAAAATTCTCAATAATGACCAGGTAATTGATGCCAGAGTTGAAACCATTGTTCCGGTGGGCACGACTGCCTCGCGTTTATTTGAATTGCGCTTGAAACCCGCAAAAAGTATTCCTCCGGGTACACTGGTCAGGCTGTCCATTCCTACTGCACAAGCACAACAAGTAATTTCTATTCATCGTGACGCTTTAGTATTAAGAAAAGGCAGTATTAGTGTGTTCCGCATTAACGCGGACAACATTGCCGAACAAGTCGCGGTTGAAGTCGGTATCGGTGATGGTGATTACATTCAGGTCATAGGCGACATACAAGCCAATGATCGTGTTGTCACCCGCGGTGGTGAACGCTTAAGAGCCGGTGAAACTGTCAAAGTAACCAATGAGCCCAACTAAACTCGCACTAGATAACCCCACCGCAGGGCTAGTTGCTGCACTGCTGATTATTTTATTTGGATTTTTAGCCTTACGCGCGTTACCTATACAACTTACACCGGAAGTAGAGCGGCCAGAAATTACCATTACTACTTCCTGGCGTGGTGCCGCCCCGGAAGAAGTAGAAGCAGAAATTATCGAACCACAGGAGGACCAGTTACGCGGTCTTCCCGGCATGACAGAATTATTGTCAGAAGCCAGACAAGGCTCTGGCAAGATCACTATTTCATTTGATGTCGATTTCAGCCTCGAACGCGGCTTAATAGAAGTCATCAACCGTCTTAACCGTGTGCCTCAGTACCCGGTTGAAGCAGACGAACCCATACTCAGTACTGCTGGTGGACGTAGCCGCCCGATTGCATGGTTCATTCTTAAACCGGGCGAAGGCAACCCGACTAACATCGAAGATTACCGCGATTATATTGAGGAAGTAGTGCAGTCCCGTTTTGAACGCGTAGCCGGTGTCGCACTTTCCGAAGTGCGCGGCGGCAATGAACGCGAAGTGCGCATTACAGTAGACCCTTATCGCGCTGCCGGCATGGATATAGATATTGTTAATGCCGCCCGTATTGTCGGTAATAATGAAGACGTATCGGGAGGCACTGCGGATGTTGGTAAACGCCGTTACATAGTGCGTTACACAGGTGCGCTTGATCCCAGCGATTTACAATCATTAGTCGTTGAGTGGCGTGAAGGTCAGCCAGTTTATTTACGCGATATTGCTACTGTTAATGTGCAGCCCGCGGACCGGGATAACTTTGTTATTACCCGTGGCGAAACGGCAATCGCCGTAAATGCTTACCGCGAATCGGGCGTGAATGTGTTAGATGTCATGGCAGACTTGCAAACCGCCATGAATGAGTTAAAGCAAGGTCCGTTACAACGCTCTAACTTAACCATAGAGCAAGTCTATGATGAAACAGTTTATATCGATAGCGCGATTGAATTGTTGCGCAGTAACTTAGGTCTGGGCATTGTTTTAGCTGTAGTGATTCTGTGGTGGTTCTTAAGAAGGTTTAAAGCCACCATGGTTGTCACCATTACCATACCATTATGTTTGTGTGTTGCGTTTATTGTCATTCTTGCATCCGGCAAATCCATTAACGTTATTTCTTTAGCCGCCATGGCTTTTGCGGTAGGCATGGTAATGGATGCAGCCATTATTGTGCTGGAAAATATTGTGCGCCTGAAAGAAAAAGGCAAATCTGGAATCGATGCAGCCTTGCAGGGAACCACACAGGTATGGCCTGCTTTATTAGCCTCTACCGCAACAACAGTGGCAATATTTTTACCGGTTTTATTTTTACGCGATCAAAGCGGACAATTATTTGCTGACTTATCGATTGCTATTACCGCTGCCATCATTGCTTCTCTATTTGTTGCAACGGTATTAATTCCAGCCGCAAGTATGGTGTGGCTTAAGAACACTGTGTTTGAAGACCGCCATAGCCGTGCATGGGATAGCATCACAGAAAAAATATCCTCTGTTACTAAATCCACTTTTTCACGTGTGATCATAGTAATACTATTAATTACCGTACCTATTGGCAGTTCTATATATTTATTTCCGGAACGTGATTACCTGCCTACGGGCAACCGTAATTTGGTATTTGGCTTTGTGATACCACCACCTGGCGTCAACATCTCTCACATTGAAAAAGAAATGGGTGAAACTATTGTTGAACGCATTCAGCCTTATTTCACTGGTGAAAAACAACCTAAAATTAAACATTACTTTTTCGTCGCCAACTCCGGTTCTATTTTTATTGGCGGCCGCGCCGAAGATCCCAGACAAGTAAACCAACTGGTTGGCGTATTAAACCAGGCTGTCAGCGGTTTCCCGGACACCTTTGCTGTAGTGCGTAAAGCCTCTTTATTTTCCGGCTTTGGCGCAAACCGTGAAATTGAAGTCAATGTTCAGGGACGTAATATTGATGCATTAATCGATGCTGCCTTAGCCGGTTTCATTGCTATTCCGCAAAAATTACCTGGCGCACGAGTGCGCCCGCGGCCGGGACTAGAATTAGCCGAACCGGAATTACAATTTAATCCACGTGATGATCGTTTGCGCGAAGCTGGTTGGAACCGTGAAACCCTGGCACAAGTGTCACGCATATTAGGTGATGGTATGCAGGTGGGAGAATATTTTGATGGCGAAGAGCGACTTGATATTTTAGTCCGCGCACCCGAATGGCAAACGCCGGAACAACTTAATGCAATACCTTTGTATACTCCGGATGCAGGTGTGGTTCCATTTGGTGAGTTAGTCGATATTATCCGTACTGCTGGTCCTAACACAATCAGACGCCTGGACCGACGGCGCACAATAACTCTAGAAGTGACACCGCCAGAAAACATTCCACTTGAGCAGGCACTTACCATTATTCAAAACGAAGTAGCGCCACTCATGGAACCGCTTTTACCGGAAGATGGTGTAATACGCTATGGTGGGTCGGCGGATAATTTAAAGATCGCGATTAACAATCTGAGTAGCAGCTTTATTGTTGCACTTATTATTTTGTTATTACTAATGGCGGCTTTATTTAGATCCTTCTTTGACAGCCTGTTAGTCATGCTGGCTTTGCCTTTAGCAACCATTGGCGGGGTTATTGCGCTTAAATTACTTGGCCTGCCTGCAGATCTGCTGACACTCATCGGTTTTATTATTTTACTTGGCCTGGTAGTTAACAACGCTATTCTTCTTGTGTACCAGGCAAGAAGTTCAGAACGGGAAGGCTTAGCCAGACAGGAAGCNATAANGAATGCTGTGCGCACTCGTATCAGGCCGATTCTTATGAGCACTTCAACAACCGTGTTTGGTATGTTGCCTTTAGTTGTGTTTGCTGGCGCCGGTGCTGANCTTTANCGCGGNCTTGCCGCAGTCATTGTTGGCGGCATGATTGTAAGCACATTCTTTACCTTAGTGCTTATTCCAAGTTTATTNCAATTTAACTTCTTTTCCAGCAAGACAAAAACAACCGCCTGAGAAGCTCTTTACTTTAATACCATTGTGTATTTTCTATATGGCCCCCAAGGCCACAGATAGCGTTATATTTTTTTAATGTCAGGGTTGTTTGCTGTGGTGCTTTCTCCCACCGAGTAACTCAATAAAATGTATGCGCCAATGAAAAAATAACTAGTGCATAATGGAGGCAAATTACTCAAATAAAAACTCAAAATTTAACCCCAAAACTCAAGCACGACTGCCTATCTTTAGGGATATATTCAAGGCTTAATTTTCATCATCTAATCGCGCAAATATTACTTGTGTTAAGAAAATGTCTAATCGCCATAGTCAAAATCCATTGATTAAACAAATTGAACAAGCTTGCAAAAATACAAGTGTAAGCCCGCGAGAGATTTTAAGAGAACTAACTCCTGATGACATCAGCATGCTTAAATCCGGAGACCTCACAATTGATTATCTGATCTCACTGGCATCAGATCTTCACGAGGAGAAAAAATTATTCGGTACCGATACAGATAATATTGATATGGCTAACGACTATAGTGATCCGTCCCAGGATGAATCTACTTCACTATAATCGAGTCAATAATCTTTAAATAACAATTAAAAAATATTATTAACTTTGAAGAGTGTTGTCTATTCACTCAGCCAGAAATATCTGCAATTAAAGATTTCGTCAACTTGCAAATAATTTAAGTTTCAACTGAATATATAGTGAAAAATAACGAATAATGCGCACTTGTTTCCAAGTGCGCATTTTGCAATTGTTTTTTAAACAATAATCGGCGTTTGCTGCCTGTGTAATCTAATAGTTAATTGCGCGTGGCAGGTCTTTCGCTTGCTTCACCCAGTCTTCCACTTGTGATGCTGAAGGCACCTGGCGAACTAAGTTCTTCTCCTCATTCACACTTGTCATTTTCTCATGCAAGTTTGCAGCATTACGTTGCGCTAACTCAGGTACAGTATCTACACCGGCGCATTCAAGTAAATCTGCATATTGAGTACTGACACCTTTAATACGTGCAAGGTCAGCACGGTTCACCCAATTTAAAACTAGTTTTTCACTGATACCGCAGTTTTCTGCAATAGCCTGACGGTCTTTCTTTTCAGCACCCTTAGCGAGTAAATCCTCAACCGATTTAATACCACCCTCTTCTAATTTACCGGCGTAAGTTTCACCGATGCCTTCAATATCAACTAGCTTAGTCATGATGTCCTCTCTTGTTGTCCTAATAATTTACTTTAGGTATGTTTTATTACATCTTGAATTTAGGTATCTGCCTAAACCCACTTAAATACGACTGTTTTATAATGCCACAGTTCGGAAAAAACTGGGAAATTTAAACTTTATTCGTTGACTAATATTTCACGCAAGTGTTCAAAACGCTGTTTAGCTTCTGCATCTACTTTAGGGTAATGCAGGTTAAGTGACTCAAGTGTTTCGACAATTATTTTCGCTACCGTATAACGCATGTAAGGTTTGTTATCTGCCGGGATTGCATACCAGGGTGCATACGAGCGTGAAGTTTCTCGCAAAGCAGACTGATAGGCTTTCATGTAATCATCCCAATGGCCGCGCTCTTTAATATCCCCTTCAGAAAATTTCCAGTTTTTTTCCGGCTCATCTATGCGACTTAAAAAACGATTACACTGTTCTTGTTTGGACACATTCAACCAGAACTTTAATACCACCGTCCCATTACGCGCTAAGTGTTTTTCAAAATCACGTATCGAATCATAGCGTTCATTCCAAATTTCTTTCAGATTAGGGGTGTTTGGTAATTTCTGAAATTTAAGAATTTCAGGATGCACTTTAACCACCAGCACTTCTTCATAATAACTACGGTTAAATACACCGATGCGGCCGCGCTCCGGTAAACGCGTTGTAGTTCGCCACAAAAAATCATGATCGAGTTCGTTAGCAGAGGGTTTTTTAAATGAAAACACCTGGCAGCCTGCCGGATTAACACCGGTTAATGCATGCCTGATAGTACTATCCTTACCCGCAGCATCCATGGCCTGAAACACTAACAGTAACGCATGACTATCATGTGCATACATGATTCTTTGCAGGTCATGCAGTTTTTCAGTTTGTTTTTTTAATTTCTTTTTATACTCTTTATCATCCAGTTGTTTTTCATCAATAGATGTAATTGCGTCTTTGTAATTAAAAGACCCGTCAAAAGGAACCAGGTAAGGATGATCATTTGCTTTAAACATATACTAGCCCTCCTAATTGGGCTTAACAGTTTTATTGCCTTGCTTAATCCACTCTCTTATACCACGCTGCACATTATAGACGCGTACAAACTGATGCTGTTTTGTTAGGTAGGTTGCAATCAGCCCGCTCCTGCTTCCAGTGCGGCAAATCAATACCAGCTCATCTTGCGGAGTAATTATGCGTGACACTTGCTGCATCCATTGTTCGGTTAACGGCTGGCGCTTTTGGTTAAAAAACATAATCGGTAGACTTCCCTCGACAATGCCGGTCTGTTCCCATTCAGGAGGGGTACGCACATCAATCACTGTGACGCCTGCCTCAAGTAACTCTTTTAACTGCTTAGAGTCAATTTGCACAACTTCAGCGAACAGCGCATTAGAAAATATCAGCGCCGATATAATCAGGCAGTACTTCAGAAACATAACGTCCCCGTATTAATTTTCAGCAAAATTCTTGCAGTTACGATTTAAATATTTTTTCAGGCGCTGCTTTTTGGCTTCAACGCGACTTTCATCAATATACACGCGTTCACCATTTTCATCTAAATCGTAATACAGTACACCACCCTGGTTCATATCGCCCAACT
>JGI12316J14372_10004781_pt1 | contig 11239 bp, 8 predicted proteins | sample MarCyaLeptolynsp_FD_14372 | JGI IMG/M metagenome (IMG submission 14372) | reverse complement strand
GCGTGAAGATCAGTGTCGCCAGCGGCGGCAATGTGAACGCGGCCGAACTGGCCCTGCCACTCCACGCAACATCTTCGGTCTGCAAGCTGCCGGACGGACCACGACCGCCACCGCCGTAGGCTTTCGCATCCGTGTTCAGGACAAGTTTGAGGCGGCCCGCAGCGGGAAGCCCGATCCGCCAATTGTGCCGCTCCACCGGCGCAAAATTGCACACCACGACAACCGATTCGTCGCCCGGATTGCCGACCCGCAGATAGGAATAGACCGATTCAGCTTCGGCCTGATGGTCAATCCACTCAAATCCGCCCGGATCGCAATCCCGCACATGCAGCGCCGGCAGCGCCCGATAGGCTTTGTTGAGATCGCGCACCAGCGATTGCACCCCCCGGTGCCATTCGTGATCGAGCAGGTGCCATTCCACACTGGCATCGTGATTCCATTCGCTGCCCTGGGCGATTTCACAGCCCATGAAGATGAGTTTCTTGCCCGGATGGGTCCACATGAAACTGTAATAGGTCCGCAGATTGGCAAACTTCTCCCACCCCTCACCCGGCATTTTGGTGATCATCGACCCCTTGCCGTGCACCACTTCGTCATGGCTGATCGGCAGGATGAAGTTTTCCGAATAAGCGTAGGTCAGTCCGAATGTCATCTGATGATGATGATATTTGCGGTGCACCGGATCCTTCTGGATGTAATCGAGCGTGTCATGCATCCAACCCATGTTCCACTTGAAGCCGAAACCCAGACCGCCGCGGTCTGTCGGTCTCGAAATGCCGGCAAATGCGGTCGATTCCTCGGCAATCGTGACGATGCCCGGACATTCCCCATAGACGGTTTCGTTCATCCGCTTCAAAAAGGCGATGGCTTCCAGATTTTCGCGTCCGCCCTGCGCATTGGGAACCCATTCGCCCTCCTTGCGCGAGTAATCGCGGTAAAGCATCGAGGCCACCGCATCCACCCGCAGCCCGTCGACATGATGCTCACGCAGCCAGTACACCGCATTGGCGATCAGGAAATTCACCACTTCGACACGCCCGTAATTGTAGATCAGCGTGTTCCAGTCCTGGTGAAAGCCCTCCTTCGGGTCGGCATATTCATACAGCGCCGTCCCGTCGAACTGGCCCAGACCATGAATGTCTGTGGGGAAATGCCCTGGCACCCAATCAAGCAAGATGCCCAGATTCTTTGCATGGGCCGCTTCCACCAGGGCCCTGAATTCTTCCGGTGGACCAAAGCGGATGGTCGGGGCGAAAAGGCCGATCGGCTGATAGCCCCATGAGCCATCGAACGGAAACTCGCTGACCGGCAGCAATTCGAGATGGGTAAAACCCATATCGACCGCGTAGTCGACCAGTTGTGTTGCGCTTTCCACATAGGACAGAGGCCGGTTGCCTTCCGAGACTACCCGTTTCCAACTGCCCAGATGAACCTCGTAAATCGACATCGGCGCGTTGATGGTCTGCAGGCCGGAGCGCTGTTCCATCCAGTCGCCGTCCTGCCATTCATGCCCATCGAGACGGCGCACGACCGATCCGGTCTGCGGCGGATGTTCGGATCCGAATCCGATCGGATCGGCCTTCAGGGGAAGCAGGTTACCCGCTCGGTCGACAATTTCGTATTTGTAGACCGCGCCTTCGGTGAGCCCCGGCACGAAGATCTCCCATACGCCCGTGCTGCCGCGGCCGCGCATGGGATGACGCCGGCCATCCCATTGATTGAAATCGCCGATGACCGACACCCGGCGCGCATTGGGCGCCCATACGGCAAAGTGAACCCCTGAAGCCCCCTCATGGGTGATAAGGTGAGCGCCCAGAACCTCCCACAGGCGCTTGTGGGTGCCTTCCGAAATCAAATGCTCGTCCATCGAACCGAGCACCGGCCCGAAGCGGAACGGATCCTCATAGTCCCAGCTATGGCCGGTCGCACAAGCCCGCAACCGGTAATCGGATTTTTCGCTGAGCCGACCGGCAAACACGCCCGGCACACCTTCGATGGCCTGAAGCGGCGTTTCCGTCGATGGCCCGGTCAGTGCGGAAATCTCCTCTGCGCCCGGATCGAACGCGCAGACAACGAACCCTGCTTCACGCATATGTCCGCCGAGAACGGCATAGGGATTGGGGTGGCGACCGTCGGCGATCAACCGGGCGTCGGCTGGATCGACCAACCCAGTCGGCTTTTTACCCCTTTTTCCTCCCGCATCGGTCAATGGGAAGATGTTCCCGATGGTTGCGTCACAGTGCTGAACTGGCCTCCCAGATTTCCTCCATATAGCCTCGAATGGCGCGGTCGGAGGAAAACCACCCGACCTTTGCCGTGTTCATCGCCGCCACATGAAACCACGTGTCGCGGCTCTTGAAAACACCGTCCACATGGCGCTGCATGGCATAGTAGGCATCAAAGTCACTGCAGACGAGAAAATAGTCATGATTGTAGAGCTGGTCGACCAGCCCGTGATAGCGCTGCGGCTCGTCCGGTGAGAACGTCCCGTCAGCGATCAGTCCCAGTGCCCTGGACAATTGCGGGCTTGCCTCAATGGCCTCGCGTGCATGATCGGGATCCTGCCGCCGGCGTTCGACCTCTTCGGCAGTCAGTCCGAAGAGAAAGAAATTATCCGCACCAACCCGCTCGCGAATTTCCACATTGGCGCCGTCAAGCGTCCCGATGGTCGGGGCGCCGTTCATTGCAAACTTCATGTTTCCGGTCCCGGACGCTTCCTTGCCGGCAGTTGAAATCTGTTCCGACAAGTCGGCTGCCGGAATCAGCCGCTCGGCCATCGATACGTTGTAATTGGGTGGATAGACCACCGTCAGGCGGCCTTCCATGACGGGATCGGAATTGATCACCGTCGCCACATCATTGATCAGCCGGATCACCTCCTTGGCCACCGCGTAGCCGGGCGCCGCCTTGCCGCCGAAGATCTTGACACGCGGGGTCCAGTCCGCACCCGGATCCTCGCGGATTGCGGCCCAAAGGGCGATCGTTTCGATGATGTTCATCAACTGACGCTTATATTCGTGAATGCGCTTGATCTGGATGTCGAACATGGCTTCGGGGTCGGCCGTCACACCAACGGTCTCTTTGAGCCAGTTGGACAGCGCGATCTTGTTTTGCCGTTTTGCACCGGCAAATTTTTCCAGGAAAGCCGGATCGTCGGTATGGGGCGTCAGCGTATCCAGCCGCTCGAGATCGCCGACCCACCCCTCGCCGATGGTCTCGGTAATCAACCGGCTCAGCGGCCGATTGCAGGACCACAGCCAGCGCCGTGGCGTGACCCCGTTGGTCTGGCTGACAATTCGATCCGGATGGAGCCGGTGCAGATCGCGAAAGACCGATTCCTTCATCAAACGCGTATGCAGCGCCGAAACTCCGTTGACGCGATGCGACGTCAAAAAGGCAAGTTCGCCCATCTTGACCGCCCCATGTTCAATGATCGCAACGTGAGCCGGACGGCCCGGATGTTGGCGGGCATGACGCGCATCGATATGTTCGATCAGGTCCATATGGCGTGGAAGAACCCGCCGCATCATGTCCTCGGGCCAGCGTTCCAGCGCCTCGGGCAGCAATGTGTGATTGGTGTAGGACAGGCAGGCCTGGGACAGATCCACCGCCTCGTTCAGTTCCATCCGGTTGTCGTCATGCAGAATGCGCACCAGTTCCGGGCCGGCGATGGCGGGATGGGTGTCGTTCATCTGAATGGCCACCCGGTTCGGCAATTGGCGAAGGTCGCTGCACTCCGATTTGAACCGCCTGACAATGTCGCGAACCGACGCGGCGGTGAAGAAATACTCCTGCTTGAGGCGCAATTCCTTGCCCTGGCCGGTAGTATCGTCGGGATAAAGCACACGGCTGATCGTGCGGGCCAGTGCTTCCGTTTCCGCGGCAGCCAGATAGTCGCCCTGGTTGAACTTCTGCAGATCGAACAGCTTGGTCGGTTTCGCCGACCACAGGCGCAGCGTGTTGGCCCATCGACCCTTCCAGCCGATAATCGGCGTATCGTATCCGGACGCAAAGACCGTTTCCTCCGGATGCCAGACGGCGGCGCCGTTTTCCTTGGAAACATGGCCACCGAACCCGATCTCATAGGCCGCTTCGGGACGCTCGAACTCCCAGGCATTGCGTTGGCTGAGCCATGCCTCCGCCGATTCGACCTGTCGGCCACCCTCGAAGCCCTGACGGAAAAGCCCGTGCTCGTAGCGGATCCCATAGCCATAGGCCGGACAACCCAGCGTCGAAAGCGAGTCCAGATAGCAGGCCGCGAGCCGTCCGAGGCCGCCATTGCCGAGCGCCGCATCCGGCTCGTCATGCACGACCGTCTCATAATCGACATTCAGATTGGCAAGCGCATCGCGGGCAATGTCATCAAGCTGCAGATTGACCGCCGCATCCCCGAGCAACCGGCCGATCAGAAACTCCAGGGACAGATAATAGACCCGCTTGCGTTCGAGCTCATAGGTCCTGCGGGTCGAGGCGAACCAGGGATCGACGATGCGATCGCGAATGGCCAAGGAAAGCGACATGCGCCAATCATAGATTGACGCGTGGGCCGCATCCTTGCCAAGCGAGTATTTGAGATGCCTGTCGATGTCCTCTTGCAAGGCAGCAACACCGGGTTCCGGCAGATCATGGTCGACGGAGCGGTGAGCGATAATGGTGTCCATGGACGGATTTCCTGGCCGGTCTTGTCTTGTTTGTGGCTATTTAAATCGATTTAGAGCTTTGCTCGCCATTGCACAAGACGATTTCGGTTTCAATCCGAATCCAATAGGGTTGTGTTGACCAGAACCAATGCTTTGCCCGCGAGCCGAGGAACCCGAATGACCATCAAACTCATGCCGAATGCACCGGCGCCTGCACTTTCTCTTTTGACCGTTGATGGCGGCACATGGGATTTAGCTGGCCAAAAACCACGGAATTTCACCATGATCGTCTTCTACCGAGGCCTCCACTGCCCGGTCTGCAAGACCTATCTGCAGACCCTGGAAGAGCTTTCCGACTCCTACCACCAGTCCGGTTTTTCGATCATCGCCGCATCGATGGACAACGCGGAAAGAGCACGGCAGACCGCACAAGAGTGGGAATTGTCGAAGACCACCATCGGATATGGCCTGACGGCCGAAACGGCTCACAATTGGGGGCTTTATCTGTCTGAAGCAATCAAGGAAAGCGAGATCGATCTGTTTTGCGAGCCCGGCCTTTTCTGGATACGCCCCGATGGCCGGCTGTATATGGCCGATGTGTCCAACATGCCCTGGCCGCGGCCCGACCTTGCCTATCTCCATTCGAAAATCCCGTTCGCCGTGGAGAAAAACTACCCGGCCCGCGGGACCTATGTGACCTGACGGAACCGGCCTCGTAGCCGTTAGTTTCGGGGGCTGGTGGGCTGCCCGTGGCAAGGCGGCCCCGACGGTCCGCTCACCACGCCGATATATTCCAGTCTCGGAGGGCCGCGAAGGATGTGGTGGCCGATCGGCGGCGCGCAGGGCTTCTGTCCCGCGGCCGACGAATTGTCGAGGGCAAGGGGTTTGCCCTTGATCGGATTGTTTCCCCTGATCGACGAATGGGCCGATTCACCCGGAACGAAATGGGGACGTCTGTCCAGCATTCCCAGATGCTCTGTTGTCCAGTTCCGCGCCCATTCGGAAATGTCGATTGCCGGTCCGTCGTCGCTTTGCACGGTCGCACAGGCCGGCCCGGCAACACTCTTTCCAGTTCCGGCGGCCGTTCCCAATGCCACAACGCACACATGCCCGTCGATCCGGTGCATCCGGTACAAAACGATCTCCTCCATATCAATGAGATAATCTTCGGCCATATCATTGATTTCAAGCCAAGGGCCCAACGCAGCGTCCGGCGAACCGGACGCGCGCCAGATGAAATCCGCCCGTGTGCTGTGCGCCTGTCGGGAAACCGGCAGCCACACCGTGCCGCTGTTGAGTTTGCCTTCAATGTCGATACGGCGCTCATAGGTACCGAAAAAGGAGTCAACCATCCGGTCCCGGTGATAAACGGTCCCTGATCCATGGGGCAATGCGATTGTTCGGGTTGTCCAACTCTCTGGGTCGTCGTCCCTGTTCGGCCATATGCTGAAGGCCAGCAGGCCAACGGCACCGACAACACTCAGCATGATCAGCGCACAGGTGGGAACACGCCGGCCCTTGATGGTCGTGGTTTCCGAACACAGACCGGTCGAACCCGGCTGATCGAGCATCTGGATGATATCATCGGCATCGCCATCGGCTGCTGTTCGGACATGCGTGGTCGCCATGATCTATGCAACCCCGCTATCTTCGCAATTTTTCTGAACGCGCCTGAGAGCACGATCCATCAACAGGTTTTCGGTCGTAAAATCGGATTGGTTCAAGCCGGGTGTCCCCATCGGCCATCTCCTGGATCAATATGTTTGAATAAAATGCTGCTCGTTTCGCCCCTTACTCCCCTTTTGTCGGATTGTGGAGCCTATCCCGGCCCCTGCATTGCGCAAGACGCAATCGACACCCATCACCAATCCGAATCGGACAAACATTTACAGGAAAACAGCGGTGATCGACAACAACCAAACTGTCAGTAAGCACTTCGCGACGCTTTTTGGGAAACGGACGATCGCTTGATGGCTGCAGGATCGGCACGCCCCGGATGTCCGCATATGCATAGCCGCCATGCCGAATGGACACAACAGAACCGACGCGCTTCGGTCTATGTTGCAGCGCAAGACAAAATCACACGATCGGGAGATCAACACGATGAAAGTCAACGAGATATTCGAAACTGTCCGCGCCGCGAAAAACGTCAGCTACGCCATCAATGAAGGCCGGAACCCGAGCCGGCGCGACCTTACAGTGCTTGGCATCGCCGACATATTCGACAGCCGGCAGCGGGCGCGTAAACCCATCGACTGAACCGGTTTCCCGGCGCCGGCGCGTTATCACCGGCGGTAAACCTCACCGCCATCGTCCACAAAGACAAACACTGTCGCTTGTTTCCGTGCCTGAAACTGTTATCGATGACGCACGATCATGCGGTNGNAGCGGAAGACGGGGGGCCGGTAGATGAGTGTTGAACAGGCTGAGCTTTTCGCACTCTTTNCCCGCNGNNNNTCGNCATGCTGTTTTGGGGGCGCTGGCGATACGATTTGGTCGCCTTCTGTGCCTTGCTGGTGGCCCTGGTGCTGGGCCTGGTTCCCACCGAACAGGCCTTTTCGGGCTTCGGTCATCCGGCGACCGTCATCGTTGCCCTTGTGCTGGTCGTCTCCCGCGGATTGCTCAATTCCGGTGCCATCGATCTCATCACACGCAGGCTGATTGATGCCGGCCGCAGCACCGGCGCCCACATCGCCACGATGAGCGGTGTCGGCGCGATCCTGTCGGCTTTCATGAACAATGTCGCGGCCATGGCGCTGCTGATGCCGGTCGACCTGCAGGCCGCCAAAAAGGCCGGACGTCCGGTCCGCCGCACCCTGATGCCGCTGTCCTTTGCGACGATCCTCGGCGGCATGGTCACGCTCATCGGAACGCCCCCCAACATTATCATCGCATCCTTTCGGGAACGGGCCCTCGGAGCGCCGTTCGGCATGTTCGACTTCAGTCCGGTCGGTGGCGCCGTGGCGGTGGTCGGCATTGCCTATGTCGCCCTGGTCGGCTGGCGGCTCATACCGAAGGGTGACAGCGACGATGCGCCGACGGACAACCTGCGGGAACTCGAGGGTTATCTGGCCGAGCTGGTCGTCCCGGAAACATCAAAGGCTGTGGGTCAGGAAGTGCGCGAACTCTACCCGATTGCCGACGAAGACGATGTTGCGATTCTCGGCATCATCCGCAACGGCAAGCGGCTGGGCGGCTTTTCATCGACCGTGGAGTTGCGTGCCAAGGATATGCTGGTCGTCGAAGCAACGGCCGAGGATATCGACCGGTTCCGTGGCGCGCTCGGGCTGGAGTTCTTCGGCGAACGCCCAAGCAAGGAGGCCGCTGCTGGCGATCTGTCGCTGATGGAAGTGGTGGTGCCGCGCGAATCGCGCCTTGCCGGCCGCTCGGCCATTTCGATCCGGCTGCGCGCCCGCCGCGGCGTCACCCTGCTCGGCATTTCCAGAAAGGGCAAAAGATTTTCCAAGCGGGTCCGGCACGAAACCGTGCGCCCGGGCGATATTCTGCTGCTGCTCGGCACCCCTGACCGGCTGCCCGATGTCACCAACTGGCTCGGGGTTCTGCCCCTGGCGGAACGCGGCCTCAATGTGACCCAGCACCGCAAGGCCTGGCTGGCGGTCGGTGTCTTCGCCGCGGCCATCGCCATATCGGCCTTCGGCCTACTCTATCTTGCCACTGCACTGGCCATTGTCGTCGCCCTTTATGTCATTCTCGACATTGTCCCGATCCGCAATGTCTATGACCATATCGAATGGCCGGTCGTCGTGCTTCTCGGCAGCATGATTCCGCTCGGCGTCGCGCTCGAAAATGTCGGCGGTACTCAATTGATTGCCGGCGAGATTGTCGATCTCGCGGCGGGCCTTCCGTCCTGGGTCGTTTTGACCGCACTGATGCTGGTGGTGATGACCCTTTCGGACGTCCTGAACAACACGGCAACCGCGGTGATCGGCGCACCGATCGCCGTCGATATCGCGGCCCGGTTGAACGCCAATCCGGACGGATTTCTGATGGCCGTCGCCGTTGCGGCATCCTGCGCCTTCCTGACCCCCATCGGACACAAGAACAACACGCTGATCATGGGCCCCGGCGGCTACAAATTCGGCGACTACTGGCGCACCGGCCTGCCGCTGGAAGTCCTGGTGGTCGCCGTTTCCGTCCCGGTCATCCTGGTCGTCTTCCCGCTATAGGAGTCCGGCGGAACAACCGCTCGCATCTGTCGGGCCGCGCCAAGCCTGTGCAAATTCCAATTGCCGATTAACAGCAGCCCGCCGCTGGTGTAGAGCATCGTTGCAGGGTTCAGCGATTGATTGTCGCGCCCTTTCGAGATCAGGTTCCAGACAGAGGATCGGGCGTGCCGGCCGAAGCCGAAACAGTTCTGCAGGATGTCTTCGGCTACAGCGCCTTCCGGCCCGGTCAGCACAAGATCATCGATCAACTGATGGCCGGCAGCCACGTGCTTGCCGTCATGCCGACCGGCGGCGGCAAGTCGCTTTGCTATCAGATCCCGGCCATCCTTTCGGATGCGCTCACCATCGTCGTGTCACCGCTGGTCGCGTTGATGGATGATCAGGTCGCCGCTCTGCGCGCCAACGGTGTCCAGGCCGTGCGCATTCATTCGGGCCTGTCGCGGGAAGACCAGGTCGACGCCTGGCACAGCGTGCGCGGCGGCGCATGCCGGATCCTCTATCTCTCCCCCGAGCGGCTGATGTCGGAGCNCCATGCTGTCCGCCCTGTCGGAATTCGACATTGCCTATTTCATCATTGATGAAGCCCATTGCGTGTCCAAATGGGGAGTCAGCTTTCGCCCTGAATATGAGATGCTGTCGCAATTGAAGGAGCGATTCCCGCATGCCACCTTTGGCGCCTTCACCGCCACCGCCGATCGGGCGACCCGCGATGATATCGTTCGCAAGCTGTTTCCCGGCCCCGGCACCGTCACCGTGCAGGGCTTCGACCGGCCGAACCTGCGGCTGGCCGTCGGAGCCAAGACCAACTGGCGGCGTCAACTCATGGCCTTTCTGGAGGACAAATCCGGCCAGGCGGGCATCGTCTATTGCCTGTCGCGCAAATATACCGAGGAGGTCGCCGATTTCCTGACCCAGGAAGGCATCAAGGCCATCGCCTATCATGCCGGCCAGGATGCACAGCAACGCCGTGAGAGCCAGGACCGGTTCATGAGCGAGGATGCGGTCGTCATGGTCGCGACCATCGCCTTCGGCATGGGCATCGACAAGCCCGATATCCGCTTTGTCTGCCACCTCAACCTGCCGGGCAGCGTCGAGGCCTACTACCAGGAGATCGGCCGTGCGGGACGCGACGGCGCGCCGGCCGAAACACTGATGTTGTTCGGGCTCGACGATATCCGGATGCGGCGCATGTTCATCGATCAGGACGGCGACGACGACACCCACAAACTGCGTGAGCACAAGCGTCTGGATTCGCTGCTCGCCTATTGCGAGGCCGCCCAGTGCCGGCGCCAGACACTGCTTGCCTATTTTGACGAGGAAAGCGAGCCCTGCAGCAATTGCGACACCTGCCTGAACCCGCCCATCCGTGTCGATGGCACACGGCACGCACAGATGATCCTGTCGGCGATCTACCGGACCGGCCAGTTCTTCGGCGCAGCGCACATTATCGATGTGGTCAGAGGCGCGCAAAACCAGAAAATAATCGAGCGCAGCCATGACCAGCTTCCGACCTTCGGCGTCGGCAAGGACCAGTCCAAGCAATATTGGCAGGCCTTTATCCGCCAGATGGTGGCCGGCGGCATCCTGTCGATCAACATTCAGAAATATGGCTGTCTGGAAATGACCGACCGGGGTCTGAAAATCCTTTGCGGCGATCTCGATTTCGAGTTCAGGGAAATTCAGGTCGCCGCCCGGCCCGGGCGCAAGACGAAAGCCAAGACCGCCAGAGCAACGATCGAACTGTCGAGCGACGATGACCGGTTGCTGACACGGCTCAAGGCGCTGCGGCTGGAACTGGCGCGGACCCGAAACGTTCCGGCCTATGTGGTGTTTCCCGACAGCACACTGATGGAAATCGCCGCCACGCGACCCGACACCCTCGACCGCCTGTCCGAAATCAACGGTGTCGGACCGAAGAAATTACAGGACTATGGCGACACATTCCTGGCTGCCGTGAAGGACGTGCAGGCCTGACGGCACCGCCCGGCATGCAATAACCGGGCGGTGGTGTTGTTGACTGAAATGGGGCCGCGGTCCCGTTCGTTCAGGCGATGTCCTGATTACCAAGAGCGGCCAGTTGATCGAATATACCGCCGGGGTCATCCAGAACACCATTCCATCCGGGCGCAGCCAGATTGTCGGCGCTCAGATCTTCGGCCTGAATGTCACGAACGACATAGGTATGTCCGCCATTCCGCAAGACCTCGAACAGCAGGTCACCCTCGACCTCGGTGACGGAAATGTCCTGGGGCGGGAGCGATCCGAAATCGAACACGTCCTCGGACGGATCGAAATCGGCAATGACTTCCGTGACGCCCCAGTTCCAGGTGAAATTGTGCACCTGCCGGCCGTCGCCACCACCGCTGCCATCACCACCGCCGTTGCCGCCGTCGCCATTGTCACCGGTGCCTC
>JGI12316J14372_10004761_pt1 | contig 11278 bp, 8 predicted proteins | sample MarCyaLeptolynsp_FD_14372 | JGI IMG/M metagenome (IMG submission 14372) | reverse complement strand
AATCGTGGGCAAAGGAATTATATACGTCATGATTGCGGACGGAGTCCTCATCATACATGGCCAATTGAGGACCAATCAGCTTGCCAACATTAAAGAGAATATCGGCGCCGGCATTTTCTACAATGCGGATGTCCTTTAGGGTACCCTTGGCTTGCAGTGGAAGGCGACCTAATAACCTTGCTTTGGCATTGTTAACTTCGAGGTTCTCTACGGTTCCTTCATCGTCAATGTAGCTGATCAAGGTTTCCTTGTATTCTTTTAATTCATCCTCATCGTCAATTAGCTCAAAAATACCTTGATAGGAACGCGCTGAGTAGCCAGTCAGAGCCCGGTATACGTCCACGCTATTATCGATTAAATCAGGACCAAAATTAACCTTAGCCTTGATGGTGTCGCTAGTGTAAGCGGCATTGCGGTAAGGAATTTCACGGATGTCCGTTAGGGCTACCACTTCATCGCCCAGTTGGGTTTTAGAAATGAAAACGGCATCCGTGCCGGTGTAATTAAAGTTCATCACACCATTTCGAGAAACACCTTCCGTGATATCGATGTATAGGTCTTCATCTACAACGTAGATCAATAATTCGGAGAGGAAGTTGTCCGTTTGGAAGTCTCCGTCGAAGAAGAGCGTATTTCGATTGGTGGTATAAACCAATTCATACTCAATTTCAAGTGCCGAGAAAATACGCGTGTACAACTGAAGAGCGCCGGCGATGTTAAAGACCCCATTTTCACTGATAAACTCAATGTCCCTTAGCTCACTAGCCCCGGCCTCAAAGTAGTTGTAATTGTCTTTAATATATTGCTCGACTCTCGCTCCTGGAGCTAGGTCAGGGTCTTCGAAAAGCAAATATTCTTGCGCCTTCTTGGCCTCCTTCTTAATGATTTTATTGGCCTTGCGACCCAAATCCATCTGGGTGAAACTAACTACGTTCTGTGCGGTATAATTGTAGGAGGTAATATCCCCATCTCCCGTATAACGGTTTTCGTCTAAAGCGAAAATCACCCGGCCCTTTAGAGCGTCGGAGGGGGTCATCGGCTCTTCTTCAAAGGCCGGAATCACCCCGCGGATGAAATAGCGGTTTTCATATTCTAAGGTGGTGTCAATCTGGACGCTGTCCTCCAGATTGTAAATCTTTTTCTTGAAGATGAGATTCCAAGGGGTAATTAAATCAAATTCGAAATTTAAAATCTCGTATTCCTCCTGAAAGGTAACCATCAAACCATCTGTAATCGGATAGCGACTATTGATATAGTAGTATTCTATTTCGGAACCAACTTCAAGGCCCTCAAAGGCAAAGTAGTTATAAGTCTGATCGGGATCATCTTCCAATTCACCAGTCTGAATATCCCCTTCATCAATTTCGGTAACCTTTCCCCCGGTGATAGATCGAGCTCTAAATTTGGTGAGCTCATTTCCTTCACCAGTTGGTAAGTATACTTTGTTATACTCCTCCAGGGCTCTGGTGCTATTTAGATAGACCCGCTCATGGAACACTCTTTCCATAATTAGGCGATTCTCTTCGTTGTAATAGAAGTTGTAGACGTACTTTTTCTTCATTACCACCGCCGCGGTGCTGTCATCTAGATCACCACTAAAGGTGGCTTCATCTTCCACCCAATCGTAAGAACCGGCATCAAAATAGGCTTCATACTCCGAATCTTGAGCCTGAGCCGAAGCATTAAATAAAAAGAGAAGGGCGAATAGATATTTAATTAGTTTCATTGTTATTCAGAATTAAAGTTTGTTGGTATTCCTTGCGAAGGGAGCGGATAAATTCATTCCAACTTTCAAAGTCATCCTTCTCAATAAACAAGGCCTTTAAGGAGATTTCCATGTCATACAAGACTTTATCACCGTCCTGACGATAAGTGATGGTATAGCCAAATTTAGGGTGCTCATACGAGCTGCCTTCCGGTAAGTAATCCACTTGGTAGCCATCTGGAACTGCCAGTTCAAAGTAGCGCTTGTACATCAGAGCATTATTAAGTTCCAAGGGGTTTTTGCGGTCGTCTTCAAGCTTGCTACCGGCCAGGAATTGCTCCAAATTCATATTGATGATTAAGCGATCGCCGGTTTCCCTTGCGTATTTGGCCAATTTCATGGTGTAGTTTAAGGTCAAGCTTGTATCGTGATCCTCAAAGTCTACAAATTCACTCTTACAACGATTGTCTCCTTTTTCTAAGTCGTATTTCAGGAAGTTGTCGAATGCTTCTTCATCCTTTCGCTCAAGGACCCGCTTTACGCTGCTTCGATGGTAAATGCCGTAATCTTTGCGACCCTTGCCTTCAATATTAGTGCCTACAATTTCCATGTAACAGGAGTCTGTTTCGTGGTTCTGAGATGCACTTAAAGTAGGGACCTCTTTGAGAAGGAATTCTTCGGGCCCAATGTTAATTAGGGCTTGCTTTCCTTGGGTAAAGCTACTGGGATAAGGGAAAGGCAGGAACTTATTGGTAGCATCAAGAAAGTAATACTCACCCTGCAGTTTCACCGCGGCAATCATGTGGTTGTCGGATAATCCCGTAGGTACTTCTTCGTAAGTGTAGGGAATACTGCGGGTGCCAATCCAAACGTGGTAAGCTTCTAATCCCGCATAGGTCATCATCTGTACCATTAAATTACCCATGTCCTTACAATCGCCGTATCGATTGGAACAAACATAATTGGCTTCGCGTGGTCTAAATCCACCATAGCCATCTTCAAAAGCGATGTAACGAATGGAATGATTAACCCAATCGTAAATTGCTTTCGCTTTGGCTCTGGGGCTTTCCAGATCGCTTACTAGGCTATCGGTAATTCTTTTGAGGTCTTCCTCTGGAGTTTCTAATCCCTCCAAAAATCTCTGATAGTATTGATGTAAGTCTTTAACATCCGCCAGCACATTTTCCACCGAGCCATCTTCCTTTTTAAAGGACTTTATACGGTAAACAATATGAGGGCTTAGGTAAAGTCGATCCGGAGAACCAGACTCCCTTTTACGGGCTTTCATCTCTTTGGTGCTCCAGCGGTGAATAGTATTGCCCTTTTTTTGTTCCAAGGTATAGGTGAAAAAGCTGCTGTCACAATTGAAGTAGTCGTATTCTATCTCAATTCCGTCTTGCACCACCAGGGTGAATTCTTGAGACTTTGAATAGACGTAAGGATCAAAGATTTCCCGTCCTACTAGAAAGGGTTCGTGGTACTCTTCCTCATATTGCAAGACGGTGATTGCTCCTTCCACCAGGCCTTCGAAATTGAAGCTCTTGGCCCTTGTGCCATTGTGGAATACATCTTCATCAATCACCTTGCGGTCCTGAAAGTCCCGTACCTTGTTTTTCTTGTACTTGTCACGCTCCAGGTCTGGAACCAAGGTGTAGGCATTGATATCGATGATTTCGCTAAATGGCGGTTCGTACTTCAAGGAAATAGATCCGCGCCCATTTAGTTCCTTATTGTTGATGAGGGTTTTAAGAGAAATCTTATTCGTAATAAGAATTTCGTCATCTTCAATACTGAGGTAGGTTTCGCTATGGTTTTCCAAGCGAACAACGTCTTCGTTCTCATATTCGGCCATCAGGCTTAAGGGGCTTTGTGCCGATAAGCTGAAGAAGCCAAAGAGGGCAATACCGGTGAAGAGTTTATTCATAGAGGTCGTCACCATGGAATAGGTATTCTGCCAGTAAGTTTCCATTTTCATCGTAGTGTTTTTCTGGGCCTTGCTTATCACCAGCTAACCAAGTGATTTCTCGGGCCAATTGTCCATTAGGGTGGTAGTATCTTTGCACGCCTTCGCGCATTCCATCTACGTAATTAGTTTCCCGCATTTTCTGACCATTTTCGTAGTAGGCAATTTGCACTCCTTGGTAATAGTCATCTTCATAGTTCAGTTGGGTTTCAACCTGACCATTGGAATAATAGGTGGTGTAGGTACCGCGGAAATCACCTTTGTCCATGGTGTATTCGAAGGCCACTTGACCATTGGGGTATGATGCCTTTACGGTGGCGGTTCCATCTTTTATTTCCACCAAATCACCCAAGGCTCCATTTTCAAGCACGGGACGCCAGCCAATAATTTTACCTAAGTCATAAACTCGCACATGTTGCAGTTCTCCGGTCTCGCTATAGAAGTAGCGGTTTCCATCGAGTTTACCATTGACATAGCTAACACTGTCGGTCCGAATTCCACGGTCATTATACTCAACATTTGGGCCATGGAATTCACCCTCTAGGAAAGCAAATGTCTCGGAAATCTCTCCATTCAAATGGTATATAACTCTGCTTCCTACTGGATCTCCTAGTTCGTATTCATTAATGCGACTAATTTGACCATTAGGGAAGTAATAGGTCCATTTTCCATCCTGGGAACCATCTACAAAGTTACCTTCAACCTCTAATTGCCCATTGCCGTAATACCACTTAGCGGGACCTTGAAAACGGGAACCGGTGCGTGAAATATCATAATAGGTTTTTCCATTCGGGTATTTGGCAACAAGGTTGTCCATCGCTGTCTCAAATTCTAGAGAACTCGTAAGCGCTCCTTCCCAATAGTTCTCAATTTTGATAATCGTACCCATATTGTAGTACTCGACCCTCATCAAATCTCCATTTGGCGCGAAAAACTTATAGGGGCCATTAATCTTGCCCTTTACATAATAACGTTCCGTTTCAATTTGACCATTGTTATAATAAACACGATAAAGCCCATTTCGATCACCATTGTAATAGGTGCCCTCGGATTTAACTTGGCCGTTGAAATGCATACTTCCAAATGGACCGTGAAGGGTGTCGCGCTTATAAGAGGTCCAATCTTCTAATTCTCCGGTAGCACTGAAGAACTGCTTGTACATTCCGTCAATTTCTCCTTCTTCAGTGTAGGAGGTTTCGTCAAAAAGAGCTCCATAAATGGTGTACTCCTTCCAGGTGCCAATTCGTTTGTCCTCATCAAACACACCTTCTTCGGTTAAGGTTCCATCTAAGCTCAATTCTTGGTAATTGATTTTTCCTCGTTTGGCCTTAGCCGAGACTTGAATTTGGCCATCAAAATCATAGGTCTCGTAATACACGAGTTCTTCGCGTTTGTACTCAAACATTTCCGTCTTACGACCTTTACTGTCATAGTAGGTCTCGGTCCCGGTTTTCTTACCGCTTTCATCAAAATTCACTTCTCGAATTAGATTACCGATAGGATCATAGGTTTTCCAATTTGAAATCCTTACCCCATCGATATAATCTCCTTCTTCTTGAAGCTGACCGTTAGAATGATAGAACTGGTAATGGCCGCTGAATTCTCCTTCTTCATTGTAGGAGGTTTTTAGCTTCAACTGCCCATTAGGGTAATAAAACTCGGCAGGACCAGTACGCTCGTCATTTTTGAGGGTAATTTTCGAGAGTAAGCTTCCATCTTCATGGTAAAAGGTTCCTAATCCATTGTCCTCACCATCTTGCTGAGGGATGGCAGCCTGCAATCCTCCGTTTCGGAAGTATAGGTAAATAGTATCGACAGGTTTGCCATCCACAAAATTAAACTCACGCTGCTTAGAGCCGTGGGAGTAAAATACCGTCGCCGGTCCATTTAGGCTATTGTCGGTATAAGTAGCAAAAACGCTGGGCGCTCCCTCCTCATTGAATTCTTTTGAAAGCCCCTGTAGATCACCATTGCTGTAGTTGGCAATTTTCCTTGTCTTTCCATTAGCATGGAAAAAGGTCACCTCACCATCAAATTTCGAATCTGGGTTTAAACGACCTTGAGAGCTTACCGCTCCACCGTTGTAATAGAATTCAAAGTTGCGCGTGGCCTTGCCGTTTTCATCCAAGAGTTGGCGACCGCTTAATCCATCATTACCATCTTTGAAGAAGTATTCTACCATTTCCCCTCCGGCAGTATATCCCAGGGGATGTACACCATGATAATCTCTTAAGTGGGTATTGTTCCAATCAATGAGTTCTTTAACCTCCTCAATATTCTTCATTACCAAGTTCTGGTAATACTCGTTTTCGATACTTACCGAAAGTAAATAGCTATAAGGTTCGAAGAGGTCCTCAGCCATTACCTTCTGGTAGTAGGGTAGGTAATACATGGAAAAGAAATCCTTCTTACCCTTTATTTTCTTGATCTGGTCCATAGCCAGATACATTTGTTTCATCATCGGGAAACGTGCATCACCTTCAATTTCGTAATTGTCACGTAAGGCTGCATAGCTCGCGATTAGGCGATCGCTGCGTTTGTACACGCCATTTGGATCAAAGTCGTAGTCGATCGGTTCTAAATCCGTTTTTTCAGAAACCACTTCATTGAAAATTCCTAGTACCGCATTGGTTCTCCCGCTAGCAGGTTCATTTATAAAGAAATAGCCCGCGCACATCAAGGCCTGGGTGTAATTTCCATTTCGCAAGGCTAAGTTTCCAAGCTGGAAGTGAGAAGAGGCATGAAAGGGGTTGAGCTCAATGGCTTTCTTTAAATCAGCAATGCCTTCCTCCCAGCGCTCCTTTTGCAGGTGCATGATGGCTCGATTGTAGTACAAAGCATGGCTGCCCGGAAACATAGCAATACCGCTATCATAAACCGCTTGAGCATCTTCGGGTCTATCCAGTTCGTCAAGAGCATTTCCTAAATTGACAATGAACTCTGAGTTGTAGATATTGGAAGTTTTCAAAGCATTGCGGCAAATGGCGATGGCTTCTTCATAGCGCTCCGCAGTGTAAAGACTTAAGGCCTTTTCGTAAAGGGCCAGGTCGTAATTAGTGTCACCAGGATGAATCTTTTCATACATCGCTATCGCGCTATCGTATGATTCGCGATCGTGCATTTCGATTCCCAAGCTAATGGTGTCTGCGGAGTTGAAAAACCAGGTTTCGGATTGTGCAGATAGAACATTTGACGATAGCAGAGCTACCATCAAAAAGCGTAAAGCAGTTTTCAATTTGAGGGATATTGGTTAAGGGTACAAAATACCACCCAAGCGCGGGATATGAAAATTTTTTTTAGGAATCTGTAATTTTTAGTCGGGCGCTGATACTAATAGGCTAAAAGGAATCAAAAATGAAAAAACTAATATTGAGCTTAGGGGCCATTATTGCCCTCACTTTTAATGCTAAGGCACAGGACCAAACTTTACTCTGGTCGGTAGAAAGCCCAGAGGGTAAAGTGTCCTATTTATATGGTACCTATCATCTTTTAGGAGCGGACTTCTTACAGGAAAGGCCAAGCGTTTTGGAAGCCTTCGAGAATTCGAATAAGGTTGTGGTGGAGACGATAATAGATAGTGCTAAGCTTCCGGAATTGGCGCCACTTTCCATAATGCCCGGGGGGTCGCTGAAAGCCATGGTGGACTCGGCAGATTACACTTTGTTAAAATCCAAGCTTGAGCCAATTATGGGAATGGACTTGGCGATGCTGGACATGCTCAAGCCCATGGTTTTAAGTACCAGTTATGCGGTGGCGACGGCCAAGGAATTAACCCCAGATTCTTTGTTATACGGCGGCTTGCCTCTAGATATGTACTTTGCTAGACAAGGTGAAAAAGCCGGTAAGGAAATAAAAACCTTAGAGACCCTCAAGGAGCAAATGACTATGTTGATGACCGGTCAATCTGTGGAAGAACAAATGGACGATTTGATGGAAATGATCAAGACCGATCTTAGTGAGGAAATGACCATGGGTATTATCTTGGCTTATCATGCCAACGATTTAGCCGCTATGTATGATGCAGCCATGAATTCTGATTTGGAAGGAGGTAATATGGAGCTTCTCATAGACAAGCGTAATTTAAATTGGGTACCTCTATTAGAGCAGGATTTGCAGACCGGCGGAGTATTTATTGCGGTGGGAGCCTTGCATCTTCCAGGAGAAATGGGATTAATTAGTCTGTTACAAGCAAAAGGTTATAAATTAACCGCTCTAAACTAAGCGGAGTGAGCGAGGATAAGGAGTCAGAATTTGTGCGGCTGTTGGAGGAGCATAGTGGGATCATCTATAAGGTGACTCGCATCTATGCTAAAAACAGCACGGATGAACAAGACTTGCGTCAGGAGGTAGTCTACCAAGCCTGGCGCTCCTTTGCGAATTTCAAAGGGGCTTCGAAATTCTCGACCTGGCTTTATCGGGTAGCGTTAAATACCGCCTTGACTCATGTGAAAAAGGATCGCAAGGAGACAGAGGGCTTTGATAGCGATTGGCAGGTAGCACCTTCTGGTGATGAGCGGGCATTATTGATGGCTCATATTCGGCGATTAAACGATGCGGAGAAGCTGGTAATTATGCTTCACCTCGACGGCTATGGGAATGAAGAAATTTCGATGATCTCGGGGATTAGCAAGAATCATGTCGCGGTGCGATTACATCGCATTAAGGACAAATTGGCTCAGGCCATTAAGAAAGAAGAAAATGAAAATTGAAGATACTTGGAAATCCCTCTCCGAAGAGGAGCGCCCATTAAGTGGTGAGGAGATTCGGGCCGGTTTGGCTGCGAAGCCCAAAGGAGGAGATCCGGTGGCTAAGGTCAATCGACGCTTGGCTTGGAAGATTTTCTTCACCGTACTTTTCTTACCCTTCTATATCCTAGCCTTCTTTTATGTTGGAGATTGGCTTACAAAAACACTTTTTGCCATAATTACTCTCGCTCATTTTATGGGGCTTATTCTTTTTGTGAAGCGATATCGCAGGGCAAAGTCACTGCAAGTGGGCTTGGCGGATAGTAAAACGACTCTCATTCAGTACATCGATAATGTCAAGTCTACCCTTCGTCAGGAGGAGTTGGGAGGCTTAATTCTATATCCTATTGCTGCCGCGGGCGGATTTTTTCTCAGCCTTTTACAGGAGATGTCACTAGATGTTGCATTAGCAGATAGGCGTATAATGATTACCCTAGCTATACTAATGGTGGTTATGACACCTTTGGCGCACTGGTTAGCCCGCTGGATGAACCGTAAAACTTTTGGCCGGTACTTACAAGACTTAGAATCTCGATTGGCCGAATTGGAGAGGCAAGATTAGTCTTAAAATAGACCACGGATCTTGGGGTCGGGAGCGTTTTCGGTCCATTCTAATGGCCCATTGCACATAATCTCAATTACCATGGTCTCGTCCTTATCTCCAAAATATTCCATCATACGATCCTTCCAATCTTCAAAGTCATAATCATCATAATACTTACACTCGTAAGTGAGAATGATAATGTTGTTTGGATTAATGAGGATTATTGTGGGGCGAGCATAATCATATTTCCGGACTGGTCGAGAGGGACGAATTGCTTCTCCTTCTATAAAATCTTCCATCCAAAACTTGAGTGCGTATTGGCGATCCTCTTCGGTCTCATAATGATACATCAAGAAATAGAAGTCGCGTTCCGTGGTGCGACCTAAGCTGTTTTCATATTCCTCAAGGGTTTCCAGCATGAAGAACTCCTTCCAGGCAAAAGGCTCGTTTTCCAGGCCTCCAATTTCCCGCATCTTTAAATTCAAGGTTTTGAGCTTGTGAGATTCGGCCATGTCATTTTTAAATTGCTCAATGCTTGCCTTGAGATCGTTTCCTTGAGGATCTTTCTTTTCCTCCTGGGCCATTAAATTGGATGTCAGGAAGAAAAAAGCCAAAAAGCTGATGTGAAATAAGCGCATTTTATACATGAAAATATTTAAATGACTGATAATCAATCGTTTTTATTATTTGTTTTTCTAGATATTGATTATATCTTTGAAGGGAGTAGAGTTTTCAAATGTTTCATGACATGACCTTATGGTCATTAATAGCCTCAGCCTAGCTGGGGCTATTTACTTTTGCAGCATGACCATCACATCTTTATTACGCAAAGTTCTACTTTTTAGTTTGTTCAGCACGGGCTTATTGGCGCAGATCGTAAATATTGAACAATTGCGTTTTAAGCAGGATACTTCACGGTGGTTGTTCCAGGATGATCTTAATTTTAGTGTGTTCAGGAATACCAATCAGGTGGTAGATATTGAAAATGACTTTTTACTGCGCTATCATCGCGACAATAATCAGTTGCTCCTGCTCAACTCCTTTCATCTTAATTTTTCAGGGGAATTAGAATTTGCCCAATCGGGCTATTTGCACTTAAGGTACGTGCGTCGATGGTCTCCCCGCTGGGAGTGGGAGGTTTTTAGTCAGGCGCAAGCAGACCGGCCCTTAAAGATTAAAAGGCGAATTCTTTATGGGATGGGACCTCGATTTGGGGTGGACCAAGAAGGAGATTTTCAGTTCCATACCGGGCATTTGATAATGTATGAAGACGATCGGGAGCGAGAGACGGAAATTGAGCATTACGACTGGCGTCTTAGTTCCTACTTTAGTTTCATTTGGAAGCACGAAGATCGCTTTCAATGGTCGGCTGTCGCTTATTACCAACCGCGCCTTGATGACTGGGAGGATTGGCGTCTTAGTTTTCAGAACCAATTGGCCTTTAAACTCGGCTCGCATTGGGCCTTTACATTCAATGCCCAGTTGAATTATGACTCCCAACCGGTAATTGACGAGGCGATACCTGAGCTTACTTATAAAATTCAGAATGGCTTACGCCTGAGGTTTTAGCCGCTAATGAGTTTAGTCCCATCGCTGAGATAATGGACTTGGGGACAGATTGGTTTCGATTCAATTTTAGAACAAAGCCATCCTGATAAATAGTCATTTACTAAACCAAGACTAAGTCCCCGTCGCGGATGGCTTTTCGTAATTCGGGTGGCCAGCCAAAGTTGTTTTCACTAAATCGATTCAATTCATCACGACTTTTCTCGGAAAGCAATTCCTGGATCTGATGTAGCATATCTTCACTGAGCGAAACAGGACTATCCAATAAGCTCTCTCCTTGGCAAACCGCCATTACTTGATACTCCCGGCTTTCCGCTAAAGATTGACCGCTAATCGTGCAGCGCTGTCCTTCGAACCTCACCTGGGGGTCATCACCCGATTCTTCCAATTTTTGAAAGCCCTCCATCATAAATCGATCAATGCGCATTCTTGATTCTAAGCTGAGTTCGGCCCGGGCTTCGGTCATGCACTTTTCGCACATCGCGAAGTCAAAAATTGCCTGGGGCTTTTCTTCGCCGGGGTAATTCTTAAAAACCTTTTGGATGGCGTACATGCCTCCCTCCATCAGATCCTTATTACATATCCTACAGTGGCGGTGTGGTTCTTGAGTTTCTTCGTTCAGAAGTGAAGAGGGGATGGGCTTTTCGGGCATGGGGTAAAAATAAGGAAATGAGCTCAGGTCAAGAATTTTTTGCACTTCCTTGACTAAGTGTATAAAACCTAACAAGCGCTAATTGGAGCATCTGTTATAAGCT
>JGI12316J14372_10004748_pt1 | contig 11298 bp, 12 predicted proteins | sample MarCyaLeptolynsp_FD_14372 | JGI IMG/M metagenome (IMG submission 14372) | reverse complement strand
CCCGTCGATATAGGGTTCGGTGTCCAGGGCGACGATCACCATGGGAAAGGAGATATAGGGTTCGGTGAAATTAAGATACGCGTCGCGTTTGGGCGTTTTCACAACCAGGGAAAATGCGTCGAGTTCGTGCGCCTTCACGGCTTCGACCATTTCCGGCCACGTGCGATTTGTGTCGATGCGCAATCGGATGCCAAGCCGTTCCTCGACCAGCCGGATATACTCGGCCGCCATGCCCCGATAGTCACCGTCATCGTCGACATATTCAAAGGGCGCCCATCCGGTGTCGATCGCGAGTCCGATGTCGGGATGTTTGGCGAGCCAGGCTTTTTCCGCTTCGGTCAGGTCAACGCTTGATGTGGTCGATTCCTGTGCACTGGCTTTTGGTTCATCCAGGACAGGGATGGTACCCAGCCCGGCCGAGACACAGATCATCCCGAGCTTCAACCAGCGCCGCAGTCGGCTGGAGACCGATTGTTTCGACCTCTCGGGTTTCCGAGGAATATGGCTTGAAACGCACACGGTTCAACGATCCGAAAATAACTCAATCGGATCAATTTAAGATAGAATCTTTAAGATTCTGTCGACTCTGACCGGTCTCCTCCGTCCGGCAAGAGAAATCGGGATCTGGCGAGATCGGATTGCAGGCGGTCGCGCGAATAAAATCTGCCTAGCGCATCCATTGTCAGGAGGTCGGGATTGCACGCGACAAAGTCTTTCCAATCGGCATCGACCGATGCGCCCATGCGTTCGGCGATAAGGCTTAGATATGCGAGCGTGATCGTTGCATTGAACTTTTCCGGCACGCCGGCTTTGCCGGCGATAAGCCGTATGCCAGAGGCGTAGTCCGACGCGGCGTCGAAAAAGTCCTGCCGGCTCAGCAATTCAAAGGCGACACGCACATGATCAAGATGTCCAAACTGTGCCGGGTCGATATCGCCCGCTTTGAACGCCGTCACGACGTCGCCTGGTCCACTGTTTGTCATTCGTCTTCAGCCTCCGTCAACATGTGACTGTCGGATGCGTCGAGGTCGAGATCGTAGACCGACTTCAATTGCTGAATCTTGTTAAGGGTATGATCAGAAAACGGCGGCTTGTTTTCGAAACAATGCAGCGACATGCCCTCGATAAGATCGGCAACCGACATGTCGAGATGCTCGGCCAAGCCTTTGAGAACTTTAAGCAGACGTTTTTCGAGACGAATGCCGGTTTGAACGCGTTCGACAGTTTTTTTCATAGGCAATCATGTAGTGTATTGGTACCATGGTGTCAATATAACATTCGTCAGGCGAGCGATTCAAACCGCCTCTGATTACTTGTGGATTGTTTGCGCATGGATTTGTGAGGATGTCGGGGTTAGTCTCGCGTGCGAATTACATCCCGACCTCCCTGCCGCGAGGCAGGTCCCTCCGGAGAAAACAAATGCCGAGCGAGCGCGAAGAAACCATTTCATCCCGGTCGGGTGTGTTCTACGGATGGACAATCGTCGCCGTTGCCAGTCTCGGGATTTTTGTCAGCGGGCCGGGTCAGTCGCATACGTTCAGTGTCTTTGTCGAGCCGATCGGCCGTGATCTCGGCGTCTCCAAGGCGACGCTGGCAACCGCTTACGGACTGGCGACGCTTGCGGCGGCGTTTCTCTTGCCGCGCATGGGGCGGTTTTTCGACCGGTACGGACCGAAGCGGATGTTGACGATCGTCGTTCTGCTGCTCGGGCTGGCCTGTCTGTTTTTTGGCGCCGCTGCCAATTTCATCTGGTTGTCGATCGGATTTGCGTTGCTGCGGTTTTTCGGCCAGGGATCCATGATGCTCGGCTGCGCCAATCTGGTGTCGCAATGGTTCAGCCGCAACCGCGGGATTGCGCTGTCCCTGATGGCACTCGGCTTCGGCGTTTCCATGGCCGTTCACCCGCCCTTGTCGCATTATCTTCTGGAGACGTTTGGATGGCGCCAGGCGTGGTTTATGCTCGGAGGCCTGACCTGGCTCCTGATGTTGCCGCCGGTGATTTTCCTTGTCGTCAACAAGCCGGAAGACATGGGGCTTGCGCCGGATGGCGCGCCGGCGCCCAAATCCGAATCCGCGTCCGAAGAGGAGACAATCAGCGGACTGACTTTGAATGAGGCGTTGCGCGAACGCAGCTTCTACATTCTTTCGGCCGGTATGTTTGCGATTGCCATGCTGGTCACGACGCTTCATTTCTACCAGGTGTCGATTCTGACCAGCCAGGGACTAAGCGCGGAGATGGCGGCGCGTGTGTTTGCCGTTTCCGCCGTGGCCATGGTCGTGGCGATGCCGGTGGTGGGCAGAGTGTTCGATCGGGTGCGAACCCGTTTCGTCTGTGCGGCGGCTTTGCTCATTACGGCTGGATCGCTGATCGCGGTGACCCATGCAAACAGCACGGAAACAGCCATTCTTTATGCTTTGTTGTTCGGTCTCAACAATGCTTTCAGCATGACCATGTTCGGCTACGTCTGGCCGCGCTATTTCGGCCGGCGACACATCGGCAGCATCCAGGGAACCGGACAGATGATCGGTGTGGTCGGAGCGTCACTCGGACCGCTCCCGGTCGGTCTCGCCTTCGACCTGGTTGGCAGTGCCTCCGGCACATTGTGGATGCTGGCTCTTTTTCCTGCGGTCTGCGCCGGCCTGGCACTTGGCCTGAAGACGCCGTCTGGTGTCAGCGGCCAGGCGCACCTGGAGTAGAAGGACATTCTCCAATGTCCTGGCTCGCTACACGTCGGGACGCCGACGCGGGCGTTCCATGACCCGCACGGTCTCGCCGCGATATTGGGCGTTCGAGCGGTCGACATAGCCGGCCTTTTCGGCGACGCGTTTTGACGCGCGATGTCGCGGATTGAGTATGCAGACCGTCGGCCCGTCAAGACAGATGTCCGCCCATTCGGTGACCCGGCACAGCGCCTCGGTGGCCAATCCGCGCCCGTGAGCAGCAGATATGAGCGCCCAGCCAGCTTCAGGTCGTCCGCCGAGGGATGGTGTCATGTCCCGCTTGAAATCGGCAAACCCGATTTCGCCAANAAAATCTCCGGTCTGCCTGCATTCCATGACCCAATAACCAAATCCAAGCACTTGCCAGTGTCCGGCATAACGCAACAGGCGTGACCAGGATTCTTCAGGCGTTGCCGCTCGCCCTGAGATGTAGCGCACCACCTCCAGATCGGCCCACATAGCGGCACTCGCAGTGAAATCGTCGGCCGTGTGGCCCCGAAAAAGAAGCCGCTCTGACTCCAGGTTTGGAATATTATGGTCCGTCATCATGATCCGGCGCGCGTTACGGGGAGTGCTTCCCTCCATACCAAATGACGGCTCAGCCCGCCAATGGCACGACAGACGTAAGGGCGGCTGCTCGAGCAGGATTGCGCATTTCACAGTCCGGCCGTGTCGCGTTTGAAAGACAAACAGTCCAATTCACGCTCTTCTGTCAACGAGGTATGTGGTTGGCTTGGAAAACGGCATTCTGGAGACGTGCTGCTCCCGTGAGAAACAGGAAGAGAAAATGGCAACACGTGGTCATTGCCTATGTGGAAATACAAGCTGGGAATATGGGGGCGAAGCAACCTGGGCCTGCTATTGTCATTGCGATGACTGTCGCCGCAATTGCGCTGCGCCGGTTGTCGCATGGCTCGGCGTGCCGATCAAAAACTTTCAGTGGACTGGAGACGCCCCGAAAACGCTGGAAAGTTCAAAGGGAGTGTTCCGGCATTTTTGCGGCGATTGCGGATCGCCGATGGGTTTTGAGGCCGACCATTATGCAGGAGGAATGCATCTTTATGCTGCCTCTCTGGAAAACCCGGCGGATTTTGTTCCGCAATTCCATGTCAATTATCAAAGCAGACTGTCCTGGCTTCAACTGAATGACGATCTCCCGAAATATGAAGGCACGCTGCTTCATGCGCCGGAAGACCTGAGCGATTACGACAAATAGGGACCGGCTCTGGCCGCAGGACCAAGGTCTGACCGGCGCGCGGTATCGTGGGTATTGGAGCGCCCGGGCAAAAGTCTGAACGGGTGTCCGGTGCCGGACTTCTGCGGCGGGATCGCCGACTGTCTCCGATGCATCAACAGAAATGCTTTTTGGCATTGGCGACGACCTCCGCGGGGACATCGTCGGCGGAGAGAAACGAATCGTCACCGACATCCCATTTGACTTTGCCGCCGGACTTGCAGGAGATCGTAAGCACGCCATCAAACGGCAGTTTGCCCTCCGCAAGGATATCGACCTCCTTGGAACCGTCACCGTGTTCTTCAGACACTTTGCCGATCCAGTCGTTGCTGTAAACGCCCTCCAATTGTTGAAAATACAGGTAAGTGTTGCCGTCGGCGTCCTTGCTGCCAACGTCCTGCGCCAGGGCGGCGCTCTGGCCGGCCAGCAAGGCTGCTGCCGCCAGTGCAAAGAAGGTTCTTGCAAAGTGAGTTTTCATCCCGTTGTCCTTGTGTCTATGGGAGCCGGCAACATCCGTTCACGGCCGTTGCTGGCGCCCTGTGATAACGGTTCCCCCCAAAGAAAACCGGTTTTGATGTCTTATCAGTCAATTGCCTTCTGCAGACGTAAAAAAAATGCAAGTTCTTGAGGTGTTTCGAGAATACGCTGCGAAGGAAGCCTTCAGGCGGAGGAAAACTGCTTCGTCATGCCCACGGATCGGGACTAGACTGCATAGCACCACCTTGGAGGTCCGAAATGGCAGACTTACCCACATTCCGCCCACCCGAAACAGCGTTCATGGGCGCCACATTCGCCGCCGACAGAGATATCGGCGGAGCGAATGCCGTTCTGTTTGGCGCTCCGCATGGCACGCCTTATCCCGGTATCGACAATCAGGGCTATGCGGAGGCCGCCAATGCTCTCAGGCGCTCGTTCGGCACTGACGCGGACTGGATCGACCACTGGAATTTCGATTTCGACGGGACCCTTTTGAACGACGGCGGCTACAGGTTGATCGATCTTGGCGACCTCGAAACCGAACCGTTGGCCGGTGAAGGAAATCGACAGGTGATCGAACAGGCAACGCGGGCGGTGCTCGCCGCCGGCGCCATGCCGATCATGATCGGAGGCGATGATTCCGTGCCGATACCGTTTTTTTCGGGCTTTGCCGATCACGGGCCGATTACGATCGTACAGGTCGACGCGCATATCGACTGGCGCGACGAGCGCCGCGGCGAACCCCTGGGATTTTCCAGCACCATGCGCCGCGCCTCGGAAATGCCCCATGTCACCGGGATCGTGCAGGTCGGCATGCGTGGATTTGGCAGCGCCCGCAGGCGAGAGGTCGATATCGCCCGCGAGTGGGGCGCGAAGATCGTGCCGGCGAACGCCATCCATCATAGCGGGATAGACGCGGCGTTGCGGCATGTCGAACCGGGCGCGCGCTGTGTCCTGACCATCGATTGCGACGGGCTCGACGCGGCGATCATGCCGGCGGTCATGGCGCCGACGCCGGGCGGACTGACCTATCTCCAGGTCCTCGACCTGATCGCCGGTCTGACGGCAAAAGCCGACCTGGTCGGTGTCGATATGATCGAGTTCGTGCCGGAACTGGATCCTCAGGGAACCTCCGCAATCACTGCCGCCGGCATTCTTTCCAATGTGATCGGTCGCTCGGCAGCAAAAGCCGGGGGTTCATCCGCTTGAGCCGTCGACCGGCTCTAGTATCCGCGAAACGCCAGCCAGAAAAAGTTCAGCGCACCGAAAACCGTGAGAAAATCGACAAAGCCGGCATGAGATTCATTGGTCAGCCGCCGCAATATCGAGCGGCCGATCCAGTTTCCCGGAATCGTCATGAATCCGACGACAATGCCGAGCACCACATAGGTTGGATCGAGCAGGCTCGAGCCGCCATAGACTCCGACCCGGGTGAGATTGGTCGTAAGCGCAATGACGGCCAGGGTCGCTACGAAGGCTTCCTTGGTCAGGCCGTAGCCGAGCATGAACGGAACCAGCAGCATGCCTGGACCGACCGACGCTCCCGACAGTGCGCCATAGACGGCACCGGCTCCGTGCAGTGTTTTCGGCCCTGCTTTGATGTTGCGCGAGCGCGCCCAGCGCCGCATCGGAATCGACAACAAAATGACAAGCCCGAGAAAAACGGCGATCATCGTCGCCGACATTTTTCCGTAGAGCAAAGCCACGCCGACGATGCAGGGAAAGGCGGGCACGGAAATATATAGAAACGCCTTTGGATCTATGTTGCGGAAATTAAGCAACGCCCGTGTGCTGTGGCTGATCAGCAGCGATACGGAAATCAGGGGAACGATCGGCTTCACTCCGATGAGCGGCGCCAGTGCCGCCGAAAGCAGGAATCCTCCTGCGATGCCGGTCGCGCCATGCACTGCCGAAGTCACCAGGGCCAGAAAGGCCACGAGGACCAACGTGCCGACGCCGAACGTATCGATCAGCGTGTGTAGCGAATCGGCGATCACGTTAGGGATATCCGGATTTGGAACATGGGGAAATCAAGGTTCAGAAGTTGGATTGTGGGGCGTGGCGTACGAATATTGTTCCGGTAAGGAAAATATTGTATACGTCCGTACACAAAAAAACGCAAATCCATGGGATATTCAATCCGACAATGGCCTCGACAAGCGGAAACGACATTTACGGGATCCTGCTGGCCGCAATAGAGCAGGGCAATCTGAAGCCCGGAACCCGCTTGCGGGAAGCCGAACTGGCGGAGAGCTTCGGCGTCAGCCGCACACCGATCCGCGAAGGCCTGAAACGGCTGGAGGCGCAGGGCCTGGCGGTTCATCAACCGAACCGCGGCATGGTCATACCGACCTTGGACAATGATCAGCTCAACGAGCTCTACGTGGTCCGGGCCGTGCTGGAAGGTACGGTTGCCAGACTTGCCGCGCAGCATGCCAGCGACGCCGAGATTGCGCTCCTGCGTGAAATGACCGAAGCCGATCGCAATAGCGGCGCCGATGCCTTCGCGCTTGCGGCGGCCAACCGCAATTTTCACCGCCGTTTGACGCTTGCTGCGCACAATTCCTACCTCGCCGCCCAGATCGATCACATGAAACAATCCCTGCTTCTTCTTGACGGCACCACCTTCGTAGATGCGGACCGGCGGCGTTCGGCGATCGAGGAGCATGACGCGATCGTCGATGCCATCGAAGCCCGTGATTTCGATCGCGCCGAGGCCGCCGCGCGTAAGCATATTCACGAAGCTCACAAAGCTCGGCTGCGGCTGGGATGAGCCTCCTAAAACAAATCCGGCCGGACCGGGGTCGCCGCGGTCAGCCCGCCGTCGACAATCAGCATCTGGCCGGTGACGAAGGCGGCTTCGTCCGACGCCAGCCAGAGCGCGGCGCCCGCGACATCTTCCGGCGTACCGAAACGCCCGATCGGATGCCTGTTGAGTGCATCGGTCCGCGCACGGTCCGGATCCATTGCCCTGGCGAAAGCGGCATCGGCCATGCCGGTTTCGATCCATCCCGGGCAGATGGTATTGCAGCGAATGCCGTCCCGGCCATGATCGAGGGCAATGCTGCGCGTCAGCCCATGGACAAAGGCCTTGGAGGCATTGTAGAGCGCCATCGACGGATCCGGCTGCAAGCCGCTGATCGAGCCGATATTGACGATCGAACCGCCACCGCGTCCGATAAGCGCCGGAAGGATTGCGCGGCAACAGGCAAACACGCTCTTGGCGTTTAGACCGACCACGGCGTCCCAATCATCGTAGGAGGACGTCACGACGGTCTTCTCGGCCTGCACGCCGGCATTGTTGACCAGAATGTCGGGCGCGCCGATCAGAGCCATGATGTCATCCCGAAATCCAAGAACACCTTCCGGCCGACGCAGGTCCACCTTGATCCAGCCGATATCCTCAGACAGGGTTTTCGGCCTGTCGCCGCGCCCGCACGTGACGACGTCGGCGCCCTCGCCTCGAAACATTTCTGCGATGGCCAGTCCGATACCGCGACTGCCGCCGGTTATGCAGGCACGTTTGCCTGCGAGGCGCCCTGGTTTGGTGGTGGGATAGAGCGAATTCGGGGTGCCCGGCATGGAGCCTCCTGGGTCTGTTTCAGGTTCAAGCGGATCCCTGCCGCGTGTGCTCCCTCTGAAGATATGGGTATGCTTTTGGACTTTTGCCCGTCTGCAGCCCCACCGCCGAAGGATCACCCTTGATCCAGCGCAAGACGAATGCGCACTCACAGCGTATGATTCAGGAATGTCGTACAATTCGGAGCTCCTCATGACTTTCAGATCCGGCCAGATCATTCTCGCCACTTTGGCTTTGGTCAGCTTCCTGTATGCCGGCACACCTGCCCCGGTTCAGGCCCAAAGCTCGGATGTCGAACATGGTCGCGCGCTTGCCGAACTCAATTGCGGTCGTTGTCATGCGACAGGCCTCGATGGGGAAAGCGACCACAGTCTCGCGCCGCCATTCTGGTCCCTTTCCGATCGCCGGCCCGTTGAAACAGTCTCCGAAATGCTTCTGCGGCGCACCACGCCCAAGGACAGCGACATGCCGCACTTCGCCATCACCAAGAAACAGGCCGACGACCTCGCCGCCTGGATTGCCTGGGTACAACCCATCGCCCACGGCAAACGTTTTGTGGAGCGCAATTGCGCCCGCTGTCATGCAATCGGAAAGTCGGACAAGAGCAAGCATTCCGACGCTCCTCCCTTTCGCGAAATTTCCACTTATTATCCCCTCGACGGGCTCGAAGAAGGCTTTGCGGAGGGGATCGTGACTGGACACCCGGACATGCCGGTCTTCATGCTCGAGCCGCTCGAAATCGCGGATGTTATTGCCTACATGGAATCTCTGAAGGAGTAGGATTAGACGGCCCGGTGCGATCTGCCGTCGGCCGCGTATCCTTCGTGCGTGCAAAACGTCTCTGAAAATCAAGGTAACAAAACTCTTGCGGACGTAATTAAAAAATTCAAATTTTTATGAAATATATACAACTTTTAATTTGCAATTTCTGATCGAAACGACATCATGCCACTTGCTGGCGAGCAGCGTCAGCTTCACGCATTGGCAGGATGTCATGAATTTTTTCAGCAAAATACATCATCTCCCCCTTGATTGGATTGGCCTTGAGAACATTCCGGCTGTCCCGGTGGAACTCGACGGGCTGCTGGACAGTGCCCTCAAACTGTACGAACGCACCAGGGAGATCCAGCCGGCGAAACAGGGTTTGACCAACCGTTACACTCTCAACGCCACCACGGCGACGAGCCTGGAATTTCTGTATGGCCAAAAGCCTGGAGATGGCCTGCAGGGCGCGCTCGACGAAGTGATCGCCAATTTGAAACATGATCCCGCCGGCATCATCGCCGCTCTGCGCAAGACGCTCACACAGGACGATCCCAAGGACAATGTGCCGCGCGATCTGTCTTCCCTGCAGGGTTTGTCGCTCGACGATCCGACACAATGGTCGATGGCCTGGACCAACTTTCAGGATATCTATGCCAAATCCGAACATCTCGTTCCTGACTATGCGGCAACTTTGACCGACGTCGATGCGGCGACACGCAGTTTCTGGCCGACGATCGCTGATAACGGTCTTGCCTACAATCTGCTGATGCTGAAGAAGATCGGCGTTTCCGATCTCGCCGATGTCAGGAAGCATTTCGCCGAGGCCTGGTCCGCGGACTGGGAAGCTCTGGCGACAGCCGGCAGCCTGTTTGCCATCGACCTCAGGATTTTCAGCAGCGTGGATCCGGCGACAGTCAATGGATATCAAAGATTTACGCCAAGTACCCTGACCCTCTTGCGGCAGGATCCGCGGACCAAGGACCTGACGCCCTTTGCCATTAGCGTCTCAGGCCGGAACACCGCCGGCGGGCAGCGATATGTGCGCGGTACGGCAACGGACTCAACCTGGCTCTATGCTCTGCAGGCTGCCAAGACTTCCGTGACGGTCTATGGCATCTGGCTTGGTCACGTCTATCACTGGCACATCGTCACCGCATCGATGCAGATGACGATGTACAACAATATCGACGAGGATCATGTCCTCTACAAACTGATTGCGCCGCAGGCCAACTATCTGGTGCAGTTCGATGAACTGCTCCTCCTGTTATGGAGTTCTATCGCGCCGCCAACATCGCCCAGCACGGCACGAAGCTTCCTCGAACTGATGAACACGTTCGCCTTCCAGAGGACCTATTTCGACGATGATCCCGTCAATACGCTGGAGCGCAACAATATCACCCAGGCGGACTTTACGGTGAACACACCGTGGGACAAATATCCGGTTGTCGCCACGTTTCTCACGCTTTGGCAGGCGACCTCAGCCTACATAAAGGTCGTTGTCGATCAGAGTTTCGCGGATGACGCGGCCGTCGCAACTGACAAACAATTGCAGGCCTGGATGGCGGATGCGGCTGATAGCGGCGAAGGCAATATTCGCGGCCTGCCGAAACCGATTGATTCCCGTCAAAAACTGCAGGACGTGCTGACCAGTCTGATCTACCGGATCACTGCCCACGGCGGATCGCGGATGCGGCCCTCAGCCTATCCGGTCCAGTCGTTCGTGGCGAATTTCCCGCCCTGCCTGCAGCGCACTCACATCCCCTCTCCGGCCGATACTCTGTCAACGACCCAATTACTGGAATTCCTGCCGAAGACCGGAACGATTGGCGAGATGATGACATTCTACAATATCTTCATTTTTTCCAAACCCTACGTGCCATTCATCCCGAAGGCCGGTGTCACTGCGGATCTGTTTTTTCCAGGCGGTCCCGACGCGCCGCGCAACAGGGCCCTGATCGGGTTTCGCGAGGTTTTGATGACGACGATCGAGGGATTGGAATCCGACGCGCCGCAGATTAACCAATGGCCGTTGAACATCGAGACCTGAGAGGATCGGGCTGGAGTTTTTCACAGTTTCACGGAAACAGTGAAAAGCTCGAAGTCCCTGTATTCCGCATTTCTTATCTGTGCAGACGATTCCGTCTGAACAGGAAAAGCTCTAAGCCGCGCGCCGGACTTTGAGCAATGGCAGGGTATCCCGCATTTTCGCGATGTGTTCGTGGCTGAGCGGGAACTGAATTTGGCTTGTCGCACCGTCCACCGCCGCCAGACGGGCCGTTATTGTGTCCGCCAGGGCATCGATCTTGATGGTCAGCGGGGATCCCGCATCGTGTGGAATTGCGACATCGACGGTGGCCGCGGCGGCCGAGATCGTCTTTACCTTGGCGCGATGGCTCTTGTTTGCGATGTGGATTTCAGCATCCAGATCCACGCTCAGGATCTCGAACGTGTCATCGTCGTCCGTGTTCAGCGCACCGAGGAATGTCTCGACTTCCGAGCTGAGGACAATTGCCTCTTCCGC
>JGI12316J14372_10004747_pt1 | contig 11300 bp, 5 predicted proteins | sample MarCyaLeptolynsp_FD_14372 | JGI IMG/M metagenome (IMG submission 14372) | reverse complement strand
TCCCGCCAATCCAGCGGCCGGCAGCTGAAATCAAGCCACTCGACATCGCGCTGACCGTCGCTCTCACGCACGGCGCCATGCAGAAACAATGATTGGCGCAGGCTTGGATGTCCCTTGCGCAGGGCGGAAAGCCCGGAGACGAATTCCACAAGGGCTTCATCTGCATCAGCCCAGTTGATCCAGCCGATGGTATTGTCTTGGCAATAGGCGTTGTTGTTGCCCTTCTGACTGTTTCCGATTTCGTCGCCTGCAAGCAGCATCGGCGTTCCCTGTGACAGAAACAGCGTTGCAAGCAGATTGCGCTGACGGCTGGAGCGGCGCGCCAGGATCGCCTGGTCGTCGCTGTCTCCTTCTACCCCCAGGTTGTCGCTGAAATTGGCGTTGTGACCGTCCCTGCCCTCTTCACCATTTGCCAGATTGTGCCGCTCGGAGTATCGCGTGACATCGGCCAGCGTGAAACCGTCATGCGCCGTCACAAGATTGACGGAGGACCAGGCACGACGTCCCCCCTTGTCGAAAAATCCGGCCGACCCCAAGACGCAAGCTGCCAGTTCCTGGGCGCTGTGATCATCGCCTCGCCAATAGCGGCGGCTGGTGTCTCGAAACTTGTCGTTCCACTCTCCGAATTCAGGCGGAAACTGCCCAAGTTGATACCCCCCGGGGCCGATATCCCAGGGTTCGGCGATCATATGCACATTGGCCAATACCGGATCCTGCCTCAACGCATCCAGAAAGCTGCCACTTGGATCGAAGCCGTTGCTCTCCCGGCCAAGCGTCGTTGCCAGATCGAACCTGAACCCGTCAACGCCCATGACTTCGACCCAGTAGCGGAGACTGTCGAGGATCATTCTCAAAACAAACGGATGCGACGCATTCACCGTGTTTCCGGTGCCTGTGTCGTTGACGTAGTATCTCGGCTGTCCCTGGATGAGGCGATAGTAGGACGCGTTGTCGATGCCGCGGAACGAAAAGGTCGGTCCCCGGTGATCGCCTTCCGCCGTGTGGTTGTAGACCACGTCCAGAATGACCTCGATACCGGCTGCATGCAGCCGCTGGACCATGGAGCGGAAGCCGGCCCGACCGGCAGGTCCGAAGTAGCGCGGCTCAGGAACGAAAAAACCGATTGAGTTGTAGCCCCAGTAGTTTCTCAGCCCCTTTTCAAGCAGGAAACCGTCATCGACAAACGCCTGGACGGGCAACAGCTCGACGGTCGTGATACCGAGTTTTTGAAGGTGTTCGATCATCGCATCGGAGGCCAGGCCCTCATAGGTCCCCCGAAGGTGTTCGGCGACAGCCGTATGCTCTTTGGTCAAGCCTTTCACATGGGCTTCGTAGATCAGCCGCTCTTCGTCTTCTACAACCGCGCGCTCGGCAAGCGGGACGAGATCTTCCGGGGCCAGAACAACCGACTTTGGAACGTAGCGCGCGCTGTCGAGTGAACTGAAGGACAGGTCACCCTGCGGATCGAAAGCATCAAAGCCAAGCAAAGCCTTGTGGTAACGAAAGGAACCGCTGAACGCGCGCGTATACGGATCCAGCAGCAATTTGTTCGGATTGAAGCGATGCCCCCGCTCCGGCGCAAAGGGTCCGTGAACGCGATATCCATAAAGCGTGCCCGGGAGGGCCTTAGGCAGGTATCCGTGCCAAACCGGCCCGCTCCGTTCCGGCAGTGCTATCCGTGACAATTCCTGATTGCCGTCTTCGGAAAAGAGGCACAATTCGACCTTGTGCGCATTGTCCGAGAACAGCGCGAAATTCGTTCCGACACCGTCATAATTTGCGCCGAGCCTGTTTGGCGAGCCCGGAAGCATCTGGATCGTCATTCAGCTTCCTTCTTGCCGGCACTCAAAACAGTGTCGAACAGCGCCCGGTATGCAGCGGCGGACGCGTCCCAACCGACCTGATGCCGCATGGCATTGCTGATCAAGGATGTCCACCCTTTTTGATCGGCAAACAGGTCACAGGCACGATCGATCGCATCCGCCAGCCCTGCGGCCGAGATCGGCGCGAATTGAAACCCTGTGGCACATCCCGTCCTCATCGCGGCATCGTTGGCATCGATCACCGTATCGGCAAGTCCGCCGGTCCGTGCGACAACGGGCAAGGTACCGTATCGAAGTCCATAGAGCTGGGTCAGTCCGCAGGGCTCGAAGCGCGAGGGGATCAGGATTGCATCCGCACCGGCCTGCATCAGATGGGACAGGCTTTCGTCATAACCGATAATCGTTCCGACCGATCCGGCATGATCGCTGGCCGCTTTACGAAACGCGTCTTCAAGCGCCGCGTCACCGCTGCCCAGAAGCGCAAGGCGTCCGCCACGCCCGACAAGCACCGGCAACACCTCAAGAAGCATATCCAGTCCCTTTTGCGCAGTCAGCCGGCTGATCACACAGAACAATGGTGCTGCCGGATTTGCGGTAAGGTTGAACCGCTCTTCCAGCGCTGTCCTGTTGAGTGCTTTCTGCTTGAGTGCCTTGGAACTGTAGTTGCTCTCGATTGCGGCATCGGTCTGAGGATCCCAGGCGTCAAGATCAATCCCGTTGAGAATCCCGGCAAGATCCGACTTGCGGGACTGGAGCAAGCCCTCAAACCCCATTCCGAATTCTGGAGACATCAATTCCCGCGCATATGTGGGACTGACGGTCGTGATCTTTTCCGAAGCCACGATCCCGGCTTTCAGATAGCTGATCTGGTCGTAGTATTCATAACCCTCCGGCGAAAACCCCGCGGGATCGAGCCTCAGCTCTTTGCGCAACGAAGCCGGAAAGAGACCCTGAAAGGCAACGTTATGAATTGTCAGGACTGAGGGGATATCCGCACCGGCCTGGCGCAGGTACCAGGGTGTCAAGCCGGCCTGCCAGTCGTGCGCGTGAACCAGATCGGGTTGCCAGCCGTCGAAACCTTTCACCGCGACACGGGTCGCAGCCTCACACAAGGCCGCGTAGCGCTGCGCATTGTCGGACCAGTCCTTGCCGTTCTGATCAAGATAGATGCTCCCGGTGCGGTCGAACAATCCAGGCGCATCCAGCAACAACAGCGAAAGCCCCTCTGCGTCGACGGCCATTAGCCGCGCCGGGCTGCCGAAAAGCGAGCCGAGATCCTCAACAGAGGATGCCTTCTCGGCAAGGTTTTGCAGGGCAGGATAAAGCGGCAGGATGACACGGCTTGAAACGCCGAGCGGATCCAGAGCCTTCGGCAAGGCTCCGACAACATCCGCCAGTCCTCCAGTCTTGATGAATGGCGCGCATTCGGACGCGACCAGGAGGACCTTCATCTCAGCCCTCCAGCTTGTCGATCATGTTTTGGGTAATCAGGCAGATACCGTTCTCCGTGCGGCGGAAACGCTTGGCATCCATTTCCGGATCTTCTCCGACAACGAGATCCTGCGGGATCTTTACGCCCCGGTCGATGACCACATTTGTGAGCCGTGCATTGCGGCCGATATCCACATGTGGCAATGCCACGACGCCTTCCAGACGGGAATAGGAATTGCACCGGGCCCCAGTGAACATCAGGCAGCGGTAGAGGCTGGATCCGGAAATGATGCAGCCGCCCGAAACCATGGACGAAATCGCCTGGCCGCGCCGGCCTTCCTCGTTGTGAATGAACTTTGCCGGCGGATTGAGCTCCTGGTAGGTCCAGATAGGCCATTCGTTGTCGTAGATATCAAGTTCCGGTGTGAAGTCCGTCAGGTCGATATTGGCTTGCCAGAACGCATCGACAGTCCCGACGTCGCGCCAGTAAGGCTCCTTTTCGATCCCGCTGGTGACACAGGAGCGGCTGAAGGGATGGGCAAATGCCGTGCCGTTCCTGACCAACTTGGGGATGAGATCCTTGCCGAAATCATGGTTGGAGTTGGGATCGTCAGCGTCTTCCCGCAGAAGATCGAACAGGAGTTTCGTTTCAAAGATGTAGATCCCCATGCTGCACAGGGCCTGGTTCGGATTGCCGGGCATCGGAGGAGGATCGGCGGGTTTTTCGACGAAATCGGTAATCCGATCGCTTTCGTCGACGGCCATGACACCAAACCCCTTTGCCTCTTCCAGAGAGGCTTCGATGCATCCAACAGTCACTTCGGCGCCTGTGTCCACATGCTGCGCCAGCATCTTGGAGTAGTCCTGCTTGTAGATGTGGTCACCGGCCAGAACCACCATGTATTTCGGCGCGTAGCTCTCGACGATGTCGATGTTCTGGTAAACCGCATCGGCCGTACCGAGATACCAGTTCTGCTCATTCACGCGTTGCGAAGCGGGCAGAATGTCCATCGTCTCGTTGCGTTCCGGCCGGAAGAAGCTCCAGCCGCGATGGAGGTGACGTATCAGGCTGTGCGCCTTGTATTGCGTGGCAACACCAATGCGCCTGATGCCGGAGTTGATTGAATTTGACAGGGCGAAATCGATGATCCTGGTCTTGCCACCAAAATAGACGGCCGGTTTGGCGCGACGGTCGGTCAATTCCTTCAGCCGGCTTCCCCGTCCGCCAGCCAGAACAAATGCCATTGATTGACTCGCGAGACTGCGTTGATCTTGCGTGGACATCCAGTTTCCTCCCGTTTGTAGCGCCAATTATGTGTCCGGCGCCTCAAATTCTAAGATCAGGGTGCTCAATGGTGGCAGTGTCAGACTAAGGGAATATGGCTGTCCAGCAACAGCGACCCGGTCAGTTGCCACGCCGCCCAGATTGCCACCGCCACGACCGCCATAATCCGCAGCATCCGTATTCAGCCGTTCCGCCCAACGTCCTTCGATGGGAACCCCGATCCGCCGCCCTGAGCGTTCAACGGGCGTGAAATTGCAGACCACCAGAACTGGCGGCGCTCCCTCGCCGCCCCGGCGGATCCAGGCAAATACGGACTCGTCCGCGTTGGACTCCATCCATTGGAAACCTTCCGCCTTGCTGTCCAGCTGATAGAGCGCCGGTGTCTGCGCGTAGAGGCGGTTGAGATCACGGACAAGCGACTGCACCCCCTTGTGCAAACCGTTGTCCAGAAGGTGCCAGCCAAGGCTTTCGTTGTGGTTCCATTCCCAGCCTTGCGCGAATTCCGAGCCCATGAACAGGAGCTTCTTGCCCGGATGGCCCCACATGAAGCCGTAGTAAGCCCTCAGATTCGCAAATTTCTCCGCGCCGTCCCCGGGCATCCGGTCCAGGATCGATCCCTTGCCGTGCACCACTTCGTCATGGCTGAGCGGCAACACGAAGTTTTCCGAAAAGGCGTAGTGCAACCCGAACTCGATCTTGTTGTGGTGGTATTTTCGATGGACCGGGTTTTCGCTCATGTAGGACAGCGTGTCGTTCATCCAGCCCATGTTCCATTTGTAACCGAAGCCGAGCCCGCCATTGTCGACCGGTGTACTGACACCGGGAAAGGCTGTGCTTTCCTCGGCAATGGTGATGACGCCGTCCATATCCGCATAAACAAGCGTGTTCGCGCGTTTCAGGAACTCGATCGCTTCCAGATTTTCGCGCCCGCCATACGCATTGGGAACCCACTCGCCTTCCTTGCGCGAATAGTCGCGGTAAAGCATGGACGCAACGGCATCCACGCGGAGCCCGTCGACATGGTGTTCACGCATCCAGTAGATCGCATTGGCAATCAGAAAGTTCTGAACCTCCGTGCGGCCGTAGTTGTAGATGAACGTGCTCCAGTCCGGATGCCACCCTTCCCTCGGATCGGCGTGCTCATAAAGCGGTGTGCCGTCGAACCGGCCGAGACCGTGCTTGTCTTCGGGAAAGTGACCGGGGACCCAGTCGATGATCAGGCCAAGTCCTGCGCCATGGCACGCATCAACGAAGGCACGGAATTCATCAAGCGTTCCATACCGGATCGTTGGTGCATAAAGCCCGACCGGCTGATACCCCCAGGATCCGTCGAATGGATGCTCTGAGACCGGCAGGAGCTCGATATGTGTGAAACCCATGTCCTTTGCGTAGGACACCAGGTCGCGCGCGAGCTCCAGATAGGAAAGCGAGCGATCCCCCTCTTCCGGTATCCGGCGCCAGGAACCCAGATGCACTTCGTAGATCGAAATCGGCTGGTCGATCCGCTGCGTTGCGGCGCGCGTTTTCAGCCACGCCTCATCCTGCCAGGCGTATCTGTGCAGATTGCGCACCACGGACGCTGTCTTGGGCGGGTGTTCTGCTCCGAAGCCGAATGGATCGGCCTTTTCCGGCAACAGATTTCCCTGGGCATCCTGCAGCTCGAACTTGTAGACGGCACCGTCGTCCAGTCCGGGCATGAAGATTTCCCAGACCCCCGTGCTGCCGCACCGCCTCATCACGTTGCGGCGCCCGTCCCAGGCATTGAAATCGCCAACCAGCGAGACGCGTCTTGCGTTCGGTGCCCAGACCGCGAAATGGGTGCCTCGACTGCCCTCATGATCCATCACATGCGCGCCAAGCTTTTCCCATAGCCGCAAGTGGGACCCTTCGCCGATCAGGTATTCGTCCAGTTCCCCCAGGACGGGGCCGAAGCGGTAGGCATCGTCGGCCTCCCAGCTCTCGGAACCACGCGAGAACCGCAACCGGTAGGAAAACCGGTCTTTTTGTCCGCTTGCCGCGTGGAAAACACCAGGTGCATCCGGCTGCAGCAAGAGGGTTGCAATGACCTTGCCCGTTTCTGCGTCGAATGCTTCCACCTTGTCCGCATCCGGATGAAACACGGTGAGGCTTTGCTGTCCCTCTGCCTCGTGCAATCCGAGAACGGAAAACGGATCGTCAAAGCTGCCCCGGCTGATATCCCGAAACACGCTTTGACCTGATGCACTCATCTTCAGCCTCCCGTTTTGTCCAGAAGAGACGACGTTTTCCAGATATCCTTAGCATATCCTTCAATCGTCCGGTCGGAGGAGAACCATCCTGAACGGGCTGTGTTCAACGCGGCCATTTCCGACCACCGTTTGCGATCGACAAACGCCTGATCGACGTTTCTCTGCGTCGCATAGTAGTCCTTGAAGTCGCAGGTCACCAGAAAGTAGTCATGCTCGTGGAGCAGGCGAACCAGCCCGTGGTAGCGGCCCGGATCTCCGGGTGAGAACAGGCCGTCTGCGATCTGGTTGAGGACACGTGTCAGGCGCGGGCTCGAAGCGATGGCCGCGCGGGCATAATCGTGCACATTCCGGCGCTCCACGACTTCCTCGGCCGTGAGCCCGAAGAGGAAGAAATTCTCCGGGCCGACCCGTTCGCGAATTTCCACGTTTGCGCCGTCAAGCGTTCCGATCGTCAGAGCACCGTTGAGCGCAAATTTCATGTTGCCGGTGCCTGAGGCTTCTTTGCCGGCGGTCGATATCTGTTCTGAAAGGTCTGCGGCCGGGATCAGGATTTCCGCCATGGAGACGTTGTAGTTCGGCGGGTAGATCACCTTCAGCCGGTCGCTTGTGACCGGGTCGGCGTTGACGACCTTCGAAACATCGTTGATCAGGTGAATGATTTCCTTGGCAACCACATAACCGGGAGCCGCCTTGCCGCCGAAAATCTTGAGCCTTGGTGTCCAGGAACTGTTTGGATTGTCGCGAATGTCGTTCCAGTGCGCGATCGTCTCCAGAATATTCATCAGCTGACGCTTGTATTCGTGGATCCGTTTGATCTGCACGTCGAACATGGCCGACGGGTCAACCGACGGTCCTCCTTGTTCGGCGAGCCAGTTTGCCAGGCGTTCCTTGTTGGCCTGTTTCGCCGCCATGAAGTCTTCCAGGAAGCCCGCGTCGGAAACGTGCGGTTCAAGACGCTGGAGTTGCTCCAGGTCATCGACCCATCCGTCGCCGATCGTCCTGTTGATGAGTTTGCGCAGGGGCGGATTGCAGGTGTAGAGCCAACGCCGTGGTGTGACACCGTTCGTCTGGTTGATGATACGTCCCGGATAGTCCCGGTTCAGATCCGCGAAAACGGTCTTTTTCACCAGTTCGGAATGCAGTGCCGAGACGCCGTTGACGCTATGAGCCATGATGAAGGCCAGTTCGCCCATCTTCACATTGTGGTTCTCGATGATCCGAATATGGCTGCCGGTTCGCGAGCGGTGGTCGGCCTCGATCATCTCGATGATCTGCAGGTGCCGCGGCAGGGTCCGGGCAAACAAGCCGAGATCCCAGCGCTCGAGCGCTTCAGGCAAGAGTGTGTGGTTGGTATAGGCGAGGCAATTGCGGGCCAGACCGATGGCTCTTTCCATCTCGACACCGTGCTCGTCCACCAGAAGACGGATCAGTTCAGGGCCGGCAATGGCCGGATGGGTGTCGTTGAGTTGAATAGCAACATGATCGGCCAGGGTCTCGATCTCGTAGCCCTCCGACTTGAAACGCCGGACAATGTCCTGCAGCGACGCGGAGGTGAAGAAATACTCCTGCTTCAGACGCAGTTCCTTGCCGGCCTCGGTCGTGTCATCGGGATAAAGAACACGGGAAATCGCGCGGGCCAGCGCTTCCGGCACGACGGCACCGACCAGGTCGCCGCGGTTGAAACTGCCCAGGTCGAACAGGACCGTTGGTTTTGCGGACCACAAGCGCAAGGTGTTCGCCCACCTTCCCTTCCAGCCGAGGACCGGTGTGTCGTGGGCATCGGCGATCACGGTTTCGGCCGGCTCCCATTTGTCGCCGACATGTCCGCCAAAGCCGATCTTGTATTTTACTTCGGGACGGTCGAACTCCCACGCGGGACGCTGAGCAAGCCAGCCCTCGGCAACCTCGATTTGGCGGCCGTCTTCGAAGTGCTGTTCGAACAGACCATGTTCGTAACGAATGCCGTAGCCATAGGCGGGGATGCCGAGCGTGGACAGGCTGTCCAGAAAACAGGCGGCAAGCCGCCCGAGCCCCCCATTGCCAAGCGCGGCGTCAGGCTCGTCATGCACGACCGTCTCGTAGTCGAGACCAAACCCAGCCAGTGCTTCGCGAGCCGTGCTTTCCGCGCCGAGATTGATCGCCACGTCTTGAAGAAGGCGACCGATCAGGAACTCCATTGACAGATAGTAGACGCGCTTGCCGGCGACTTCGTAGGACTTGCGGGTTGACTCGAACCAGGGATCGACGACCAGGTCGCGCAAGGCCAGCGACAGCGACATGCGCCAGTCGTAGAGGCTCGCGTTGACAATATCCTTGCCAAGAGACGTCTCCAAATGGCGCAGTATGGATTTTTGCAGGTCTTCAGGGGCGATCGCCGTATTCGTCAACTTTTTCTCGCTTTCTATTCCGATTGGTCGATGCATGGTCGATTGGCGGGCTCTCGATCCGGTTCTCAGAACCCGGGCCGGATTTTGAAACCTTTGAACGAGTCACACCCGATCTCGATACCATAATCAACTCTGAAAGCGCGCTCTAATAGTGTGCAAAAATGGATTCCGTCCTATGGAACGGCGAGAACGGGGTTTAGACGAACGTGCTGGAGCCCGAAAGGTACGCGCCGTGCGTATCACACCAACGCTGTCTTGGCCGGTCCGTAGCCGGACCGTGCCGCCAACACATTTTTCTACGGGCCAGCGCCCGAGGCCGCATTATGCGATCCTCAGGCCCTGATTGTCGAAGCGGTGTATTTTGTCAGCTTCTGGCGTGAGATGGATTGTGTCTCCGTGCCGGAATGCGATGTCGCCGGGGGATCTGACGGTGACCGGTTCGCTGAGCCCTTCGACATCGACATAAAGGAAGGTGTCTGATCCCAGGTGTTCGGAGACGCCGACGGTTCCTGTCCACTTGCCCTCGGTGTGGGAGACGGTCAGGTGTTCCGGGCGGATGCCGATGGTGGCCGCGTCATATTCTGAGGAAAAGGCGCCCATCATGAAGTTCATCTTCGGCGATCCGATGAAGCCGGCGACGAACCGGTTGCGCGGCGTGTGGTAGAGCTCCAGGGGCGAGCCGACCTGTTCGATGATACCGGCCTGCAGCACCACGATCTTGTCGGCCATGGTCATGGCCTCGACCTGGTCATGGGTGACGTAGATCATGGTGGTGGCAAGGGTCTGGTGCAGTTCGGAGATTTCCAGGCGCATGTTGACGCGCAGCGCCGCATCCAGGTTCGACAGCGGTTCGTCGAACAGGAAGGCGGCCGGTTCGCGCACGATGGCGCGGCCGATGGCCACCCGCTGGCGCTGGCCGCCGGACAGCTGGCCCGGGCGCCGGTCCAGATAGTCGGTCAGGTTCAGCACCTTGGCGGCAGCTTCCACCTTCTTGTCCTGCTCGGCCTTGTCGAGACCCGCCATCCGGAGGGGAAAGGCGATGTTCTTCCTGACCGACATGTGCGGGTAGAGCGCATAGGACTGGAACACCATGGCCAGGCCCCGCTTGGCCGGGGGCACTTCGGTGGCATTCTGGCCGTCGATGTCGATGACACCGGTGGAGACGTCCTCCAGGCCCGCGATCAGGCGCAGCAGCGTGGACTTGCCGCAGCCGGACGGTCCGACGAAGACGACAAACTCGCCGTCGTTGATCTGAAGGTCCAGAGGCGGGATGACCTGGACGTCGCCGAAGCTCTTGGTGATCTGGTTGAGGGTAATCTGACCCATGATGAAGCTCCTATTTGACCGCGCCGAAGGTCAGGCCGCGTACAAGCTGTTTCTGGCTGAACCAGCCGAGAATGAGAATGGGGGCGATCGCCATGGTCGAGGCGGCGCTCAGCTTGGCGTAGAACAGACCTTCCGGGCTGGAGTAGCTGGCGATGAACGCCGTGAGGGGGGCCGCCTTGGCCGCTGTCAGGTTCAGGGTCCAGAACGCTTCGTTCCAGGCCAGGATGATGTTGAGCAGCAAGGTGGAGGCAATGCCGGGGATCGCCATGGGCGTGAGAATGTAGAGGATCTCTTCCTTCAGCGTTGCCCCGTCCATGCGGGCGGCTTCCAGGATCTCGCCGGGGATCTCCTTGAAGTAGGTGTAGAGCATCCAGATGATGATCGGCAGGTTGATCAGCATCAGCACGAGGGTGAGCCCCACCCGTGTGTCCAACAGCCCCAGCTCGATGAACAGAAGATAGATCGGATAAAGCACGCCGACGGCCGGAAGCATCTTTGTGGACAGCATCCACAGGAGAATGTCCTTGGTGCGCTTTGAGGGCACGAAGGCCATGGACCATGCGGCCGGGATGCCGATCAGGAGGCCGATGACGGTGGAGCCGCCGGCGATGATGACCGAGTTCCACAGGTAGCGCATGTAGTCGGAGCGCTCCTGGACGACGGCATAGTTCTCCAGGGTCCAGTCGAAGAACAGGAACAGGGGCGGATCGTTGATCGCTTGGGCTTCTGTCTTGAAGCTGGTCAGGATGGTCCACAGGATCGGGAAGAAGATCAGGAGACCGATTGCCCAGGCGGCAAGGGTGTTGATGGTCTTGCGGCG
>JGI12316J14372_10004745_pt1 | contig 11309 bp, 9 predicted proteins | sample MarCyaLeptolynsp_FD_14372 | JGI IMG/M metagenome (IMG submission 14372) | reverse complement strand
ATCGGTCCTCACCGCCGACAGCGGCTTGAGCCGCTGCACGACGGCCGCGAGCGCGGCGTCGAGGTCGACCCCCGCCATGTCGTCCGCGTCCTGGGTGAACTCTTCGAGTAGCGCGCTTTGCACCTCGCCGCGTTTCTGCGCAATCAGATAGGGGATGTCGGCGTGGAACATCACCATCGAGTAGCGCGGGATGAAATAGCCGGGCAGCCGGCGTTCCAGTTCGAACGCGAGCGCCTTGCGCAGCGCAAACTTCGGATCCCTGACCGTATCGCGCATCTCGATGTAGTTGTCGAGCGCCATGTCGGCAATGGCGTTGGCGTTGGCGAGTTGCTCGGCCTCGTAGAGCGCAAACACGTTCGGCCAGTCGGCGCCGTGTTCGCGAATGATTTTCGACAGCAGCACACAGTCCTCGAACGCGAGGTTCATGCCCTGGCCGTGAAACGGCACGACCGCGTGGGCGGCATCGCCGATCAACAGCACGTTGCCGCGCTCGTGCCAGTGCCGGCAGCGCACCGTCCCGAGTATCCCCGTGGGCCGGGCGAGAAACTCCTGCGCCAGGTTGTGAACAAGCGGCGCGGCGTCCGGGAAGTGTTCCGCAAAAAACCGCTCGATCGACGACTTGCTGTTGAGGCTCGCGAAACTGCGCTCACCTTCGTTCGGCAGGAACAGCGTCAGCGTGAAATTGCCGCCGGGGTTGGGTAATGCAATCAGCATGAAGCCGCCGCGCGGCCAGATGTGCAGTGCATCGGCGCGAAGCTGATAGTTGCCGTCAGGATCGGCCGGGATTTCCAGTTCCTTGTAGCCATGCCGCAGCAGGCTCTCGACGCCGCCAAACGTATCCGAACCGTCAAAACAGCGGCGGATGATCGAGCCGGCGCCGTCAGCGGCAAACAGCGGGTTGGCAGGCAGCTCGTAGGCGCTGCCGTCGGTCAGGTTCTGCACGTGCACGATACGGTCGAGCGCGTCGTAGCCGACCGCGCGTTGTTCGAAGTTCAGTTCGATACCGGCCGTTTGCTCGGCCACGTCGAGCAGCAGCTGGTTGAGGCCAATCCGGGTTACCGAGTAGATTTCCTCGTCCTCGGCGGACCCATAGCGAAGGAACTCCGAGCGGCCGTCCAGGTGATGCACCATGCGGCCGCGCATGGGCACGAGCAAGGGTTCGACCTTGTCGAAAATTCCGGCTTGCCGCAGCGCGTTGATACCCCGTGCGGCGAGCGCAAGATTGATCGAGCGGCCGGCTTCGGCGTCGAACACGCGCGGATCTTTGTGACGTTCGTACACGTTCGGCCGAAATCCCAGCCTGGCGAGCATGATGGAGAGCAGCGTGCCGCACTGGCCCGCGCCAATGATGTTGACGGACTGACTCATGCGCTGTTGCCCAGCGCTTCGAAGACGGCCTCGAGCCGCTCGGCAAACTCGAATACATCTGTATAGCTGTTGTACAGCGGTGCCGGCGCAATCCTGATGACATCCGGTTCGCGCCAATCGCCCGTTACGTTTCGTTCGACGAGCTGGTCGAACACGGCGCGCGGCTCGACGCCCGGAGCCGTGACTCGCAGCGACAGCTGGGCGCCTCGCGCGTCGTCCGGAGTAATGCACTGGATACGATCCGAAAAACGGCGCGCGATCAGCCAGTCGAGGTAGGCGGTCAGCGTCTTCGACTTGGCGCGCAGTCGTTCCGGCCCGGCATCGAGGAACACCTCGAGCGATGCAACCACGGGCGCCAGCGACAGGATCGGCGGATTGCTGAGCTGCCACACGTCAGCGCCGGGTGCCGGGTCGAATTCGCGTGCCATCTTGAAGCGAGTTCGTTCGTGATTACCCCACCAGCCGTGCAGTTGGTTCAGTTTGTCCGGCGAGAGGTGCCGCTCCGCGACAAACGCGGCCGCAATCGAGCCAGGGCCCGAGTTCAGGTATTTGTAGGTGCACCACGCGGCAAAATCCGGCGCCCAGGCATTGAGCTCGAGTTCGACGTTGCCGACGGCGTGGGCGAGATCGAGCCCCACCGCGATGCCTCGCGTTTTGCCGATCTCGCAGATTCGAGCCATGTCGAGGACCTGGCCGCTGTAGTACTGAACCCCCGGCAGCAGCAGCAGCGCCACCTCGCCCTCGTGCTGGTCGAGCAGCGCTTCGAGGTCTTCGACATACAGACGCTCGTCGGCGCGCGGCTGCCATTCGAGCAGACCCTCGTCCGCGTCGAAGCCCTGCATGCGAATCTGTGATGCCGCCGCGTAGCGATCCGACGGGAATGCCTTCGACTCGATGACAATCTTGTGGCAGCCGGGCGAAGGTCGGTAGAAGCTGGCCATGAGCAGGTGCAGATTGACCGTCAGCGTATTCATTGCCGTCACTTCGAGCGGTTTGGCGCCGGTTAGCGCCGTCAGCCCCTCGAGGCACAGCGTGTGATAGTGCATCCACGGCCGCTCGGAGTGAAAGTGACCGTCGACCGCAAGGTTTGCCCACGTGTCCAGCTCGCTTTCGACCAGCCGGCGCGCGCGCCGTGGCTGAAGTCCCAGCGAATTGCCGCACAGATACACGGGTGCAAAGCCGTTCCGGTCGGCGGGAAAAACGAACTGTTCGCGCATTTCCGCGAGCACGTCGTCGCGGTCCATGCTTTCGGCAAACTGCCGGGTGTCTTCGAATGGCACGATCTCAGTCTCCGGGGCCGTATTCCTGCGGCAAGGGTTTGACGGCACCACATTGTGAACAGCGGCGATGCTCCGGGTTGGCGTAGAAGCGCTCGAACACAGGCGGCAGCTGGCCTACGATGTCGTCGACGTAGAGGTATTCCTCGTAGAGCTTGTGGTTGCAGTTGTCGCAAAACCACATGAAGCCGTCGAGTTCGTGATCGAGCCGGCGTCGTTCGACGACCAGTCCCACAGAATCCGCAAACCGCTGCGGCGAGTGCGGTACCCGCGGCGGCAACATGAGCACTTCACCGGCGGCAATGGGTATGTCCACGCGCTGACCGTCCTGGATAGTGCGCAGCAGCATTTCGCCCTCCAGCTGGTAGAAGAACTCGGGACCTTCGTCGCTGTGGTAATCGTCGCGGGAATTCGGGCCGCCAACCACCATGACGATGAAGTCGTTGTCGCTGAACACCTGCTGATTGCAGACGGGCGGTTTCAGCGCATCGCGGTGTTCGTCGATCCAGCGCTCGAGGTTGAACGCCGTCAGGGAGGGGCGACTCACGATTTTTTCCCCGCGCGGTTTTGCGACGCAGCCGGCTCGCCTTCCACCTGGAATATCCTCAGGGTCGGGCGGTCGATGCGCACGGCCGTCAGCTGCCGGCCCCACACGCAGCCCGTGTCGAGTGACAGCAGCTCCGGGAGGGCGACGAGGCCCAGCGCCGACCAGTGGCCGAACACGATACGAGTATCACCCCAGGCCGGCGCATCATCGTCGAACCAGGGGCGGAGGCCCTTGCGCGCCCGAAACGGTGAGCTTGCGTGACTGAAGTTGAGCCGTCCGGTCGCGGTGATCATGCGCATCCTCGTGAACGTGTTGACGATAAAGCGCAGCCGCCGGTTACCGCGTAAGCCTGCCGACCATTGCCAGGGTGTGTTGCCGTACATATTGGCAAGAAACTCCGCTGCCTTCTTGCTGCACAGGACGGCCTCCACTTCGGCGGCGCGCTGCAGCGCCTTGCGCACGCTCCACCTCGGGTAGACGCCGGCGTGTACGAGCAGCGTGTCCAGCTTCTCGTCGTAGTGTACGAGCGGTTTGCAGCGGAGCCAGTCGACGAGTTCGTCCAGGTCGGGCGCGTCGAGCAGGCGTCTCAAGCTTGCGAAACGCTTGCTGTACTCGACGCTGCCCATTGCGAGCGCCAGCAGATGCAGGTCGTGATTGCCGAGTACGCAGATTGCGGTGTCACCCAGCGAGCGCACGAAACGCAGCGTCTTGAGCGACTTGGGTCCGCGGTTCACGAGATCGCCGGTCAGCCAGAGCTGGTCTGCTTCCGGGTCGAAACGGACCAGGTCCAGAAGCCGCCGCAACGGGTCGTAGCAACCCTGTACGTCGCCAATCGCGTAGATCGCCACGCTGTTGTCCGCCGGAACCTAGTGCAGCAGGCCGGGTACCGCCAGCGTAAACGGCGGGATCGGAGCATCGAAACGCTGGCCGCTGTCGGTCTCCATCCGATACAGACCTTGCATGGCGCCTACCGGCGTTTCGAGCACGGTGCCGCTAGAATAGCGGAATTGCTCGCCCGGCTTGAGGTGCGGCTGCTCGCCGACCACTCCGTCGCCGTTGACCTCCTGCACCTTGCCGTTCGCGTCGGTAATGATCCAGTGGCGGCTCTTGAGTTTTGCAGCGACGGCACCCTGATTATGGATAGTAATCGTGTACGCAAACACGTACCGGCTGGAGCCGGGCTCAGACTGGTCGTCGACGTAAGCCGTCGATACCTGGATGCGAATATCGGTGCTGAAGTCGTCCATGGCGGGAACGTGTCCTTCCGGGAGTCCCCATATTCTAGCGCAGGCCTCGCAAAACCGTTACCCGTCGGCGGTCAGCGCGTTGGCGAGACGAACCCAGTTCGCGACCGGGACCGTCTCGGCCCGGGCGGCGGGATCGATCCCGGCGGCTCTGAGCGCGGTCTCGTCAGCCACGCCCTTGAGCGCGTTACGTAAGGTCTTGCGCCGCTTCGAGAAGGCACTCGCAAGCAGGCTGCCGAGTAGCGCCGGGTCTGCGGGGCGAGTGCCCGAGCCCGTGCGCGGGTAAAGCCTCACGACCGCGGATACGACGGCGGGCGGGGGGTCGAAGGCTTCGGGTCGCACGTCGAACAGCGCCTCCGTTTCGAGCCAGGTTTGCAGCATGACGCTGAGTCGTCCCCAGGCTTTGCCGCCGGGCTCCGCGGCAATGCGGTCGACAACTTCCTTCTGCAGCATGAAGTGCATGTCACAGACGGCGTGACGTTGTTCGAGCAGGTGAAACAACAGGGGAGTGGAAATGTTGTAGGGCAGGTTGCCGACGACCCTGAGCGTATCGCCAAGGGCCGCAAAATCGAAGCTCAATGCGTCGCCTTCATGCACGGTGACGATGTCGCTGTCCGCCCAGCGGTCGCGAAGGGCCGCGGCGAGGTCGCGGTCCAGTTCGACGAGGTGCAGTTTGCCCGCGTGTCGTGCCAGCGTTTCGGTGAGCGCGCCGAGTCCCGGTCCGATTTCGACGAGCGTATCGCTCTTTGCCGGCGCAATGGCGCGCACGATGTCGGCTATTACGCCGGGGTCCACCAGGAAATGCTGGCCGAAGCGCTTGCGCGCACGATGTGTGTTCACGGGCCGGATCCTGCCCGGGCGGTCATGCGGTTGGCGAGGTCGAAGGCTGCGAGGAGGCTGCCCGCATCGGCTCTGCCGCTGCCGGCAATATCGAGCGCGGTGCCGTGATCGACCGACGTCCGCACAATCGGCAGGCCAAGCGTGACGTTGACGGCGCTGCCGAACCCGGCGTACTTCAGCACGGGCAAACCCTGATCGTGGTACATCGCGAGCACGGCGTCCGCGTGGCCCGCAGCGGGTGTAAACGCCGTGTCCGCCGGCAGCGGGCCGACAATGTCCATTCCTTCCGCGCACAGTTCATCGACCACGGGTTGGATAATCGAAGCATCCTCGTGTCCAAGGTGTCCGCCTTCACCCGCATGAGGGTTGAGTCCGCAGACGACAATGCGCGGAGCTGCGACGGCAAACTTGTCGATCAGCTCCGCGTGCAGTATTCGCAAGACGGTGTCGAGACCGGCAGCGGAAATTGTGTCCGCTACGTCGCGCAGCGGCAGGTGTGTCGTGGCAAGGGCGACGCGCAACTTGCCGGCAGTCAGCAGCATGACGGGAGTGGCACCGCCCGATCGTTCGGCAAGAAATTCCGTGTGGCCCGAAAACGGTATTCCGGCTTCGTTGACGGCGCTTTTCTGCAGGGGGGCCGTTACGATTGCGCGAAAGCGTTTGTCGAGGCAGGCGTCAACCGCGTTGCCGAGGCCGCTCAGCATGACCGCGGCGTTCCGGGCGTCGGGGCGGCCCGGCACGATCTCCGCCGGATAGTCGAGGGGGACGACAAACAGTGTTCTCTGACCGTGCTCGGGCCAGTCGAGCGGGTTCAGGCCGACGGACACGATCGACAGTTCCGGCGCGAGTTCGCGAGCAAGGGTCCTGAGCTGCTCGGGGCAGGCGACAACGGCAAAACCCGCGTTGTCGCGAAGCGTTGCCAGCCGGATACACAGCTCCGGGCCAATGCCGGCGGGCTCGCCGGCCGTCACGAGCAGCGGAGAGAGAGTCGGCTTCAAGGTCCTGTCGATGCCGACGGGCTGTTTGTCATTCAGATCTTGAGGCTCGGATCTCGAGGCTCAGATCTTGAGATCGACAAACGCTTCGTCGCGCATGCGTCGAATCCAGAGCTGGGTCTCGTCGGCGAGCTTACCCTGGCGAATGCGAAGCTCGCAGTTCTGTTCCTTGAGATCCTCGGTATTGTCGTAGACGCGTCTGCCCAGAACCTCGACGATATGCCAGCCGAACGGTGTCTTGAAGGGTTCCGAGACCTCGCCGATCTCCAGGTTGTCGATGACCTGTTCGAACTCCGGTACGAAAGTGCCGGGTCCGGACCAGTCGAGGTCGCCGCCGAGCGGAGCCGTGGTCGGATCGTTCGAGACCAGGCGAGCGATCTCTTCGAAAGGCTCGCCGTCGTCGACAATCTGCCGTCGTGCGTCGCTGACCTGCTGCCGGGCAGTCTGGTCGTCGATGATTTCGTCGGGCGTGACGAGAATGTGCCGGGTGTGCACCTGGGGGATCGTGCTTTGCTCAACGGTGCCGCGCATGTTGTCGACTTTGATGATGTGGAACGCGCCGCGTGTTCGAAACGGTTCGGACACATCGCCGGTGCGCATGGGCGCAAGCGCATCCGTGAAGATGCTTGGCACCTGTTCGCCGGGGCGCCAGCCGAGCGACCCGCCTTCGAGTGCCGTGCCGCTCTCCGAATGCCGGATGGCCATCTCGCGGAAGTCCGCACCCGCCATGATTTCGTCGTACACGCCCATAGCCGCCGTGCGCGACTCCTCGATTTGCGCTGCCGTCGCGCCGTCCGGGATGGAAATCAGGATGTGTGAAAGGTTGTATTCGGAGTTGGCGACCACATTGGTCTCGAGGTCGATGAGGCATTGCTCGAGCTCGCGTCGCGTCACGCGGATGCCCTGGATGACGTCGATGCGGCGCAGTTGCTCCAGCGTGACTTCTTCACGCAGCCCGGCGCGAAACTCCTGGTAGTTGATGCCGTCTTCGGCAAGCAGCGCCGGCATGTCCGCCAGGGTTACGCCGTTTTCCGCCGCAATGTTGGAGATCACCGTGTTGAGCATCTGGTCGGACACTTCGAGTCCGATGCGCTCGGCCCGCTGCAGCTGGATTTCCTTGACGATCAGCCGCTCCATGACTTGCTCACGCAGAACGTCGGCGGGCGGCAGCGGAATGCCGTTGGATTCGGCCTGGCGGATGATGTTCCTCGTTTCGTCCCGCAGCTGGCTGCGCATGACGACACCTTCATTGACGATCGCAGCGATGCCGTCGATAAAGACACCGCTGTCCGAGAGGTCGTCGGCGACGGCCACAGGCGCGGCCAGCGCAGCGAGAAGCGCTATCAAGCTCTTGTTTTTCAACACGTTTTGCTACCGTAGGTCGGCGGAATAGCCAAGAATACCACGTTCGAGAAGGCGGTCGGCAGCCGTGCCGACGCTGGCCATTCCTTTCAGTACCAGCTGGAGACCAAACGAGGAATCGCGAGTTCCGTCGCGGCGTGAAATGAAGCGCCGGCTGACCACGCGCACACCGTAGCAGCAGGACTCGTATTCGAGCCCGAAAAACTGTTCGAGTACCTCGGAATCGCGAAACGAAAAATTGTAGCGGCCCACAAAATTCCAGCGTCGGCTCAGGGGCCACGACCAGGAGATGTCGCCCTGCTCGATGGAGTCGCGGCGAAAGCGGTAGGCAAAGTTGAGTACGCGATTGCCTCCGGGGCTGTATTGCAGCCTTGCCTGCGACCGGGTGGTGCCTCGGCTGCCGGTACCCCACTGATGCGCGAGATCGAAATTGAAGTTCTTGAGCAGCAGAAACCGGATCTCCGCAATGTAGTCCGAACTCTCACCCGTATCGACGACCGAATCCGGCAGCGTGACGTTGCGCGTGCTGAGGTAGCGCGTCTGGCCGACGGTGGCGTTCATGATTTCGCGGCCCGAATCCAGCGCGAGCAGTCGGGAGGTCACGCCGAAGCTGATCTGGTCGGTATCGCCGATACGGTCGACGCCAATGAAACGATTGTCGCGGAACAGCTGTACGAGATTCAGGTCCGGTTCGATCGTGTCGAAGATCGGCAGGTCGGACTGGTCCCTGAACGGGACGTGCACGTACAGAAGGCGCGGTTCGAGCGTCTGCATCCAGCTGCCCCGGCGGACGTCACGCTCCAGCGTAAAACCCAGGTCCAGGCTCGCGATCGGCAACGAACGGTTCGGTGCCGTGTCGGCCAGGGGGTCGGTGTTGTTGAGTTCGTAGTGCGTGACGTCGTAGCGCAGCGAAGGCTTCACGAACCAGCCCGGCTGTTCGAGCGGCCAGCTGACTTCCGGCGACAGGTTGAGTCGCCATCCCGTGACGCCGGTCGAGCGATCGAAATTCACCAGCTCGCTGTCGAGCGACAGCGTGGGTCCTCGAGCCGAGACGGGCCAGCTTCCCTTGACCACCAGCTGCGGAAGGCGCCGGTAAGGCTCGTCGGCGGCCATAATCGCGTCGTCGATCGTCTGGAAGTCCTGAATCCGGCCGGCGAACTCGAAGTGCTTGCCGAAGTAGTCGAAACGCAGCGAGCGGTCGAGGTGGGTGAGGCTCGTGGCCGACAGGCTGCCCCCCAGATCCTCGAAGTACTGGCTGTCCGACACCTGGACAAACTGGATGCGGTTGAGCCAGCGCTGGTTGAACTCGGTGCGGTGATTGAAGCGGCCGAGGTAGCGGTTGCTGCGCGTAATGTCGTCGCTCGGCAAGTATTCGGCGTAGGCCGTACCCTCGTTGTGTTCGGTGAGATAGCGCGCTTCGGTTTGCAGCTGCAGGCCGCGCGACGTCAGGATGCGTGGCGTAATTGTCGCATCGTAGTTCGGCGCAATGTTCCAGTAGTAGGGAATGAGTATTTCGTTGCCGCGGTTACCCGAGCTGCCGATTTCCGGTGTGAGCACTCCGGACTTGCGGGCGTCGCTGATCGGGAACGAAATGCCCGGTGCGTAGAGAATCGGGAAGCCTTTGAAACGCATCCGGATTCCCCGCGCGGTTCCAATGCCGCTCTCGGTGTCGAGATCGATGGACTTCGCGAGCAGCAGCCAGTCTTCGGAGCCCGCGGGGCACGTGGTGTAGGTCACGGCCTCCAGTTCGAGGCGACCGTCCTGATTGATTTCGAGTACCTCGGCGCTGCCGCGCGAGCCGCTGTCGGCGAGCGAGAACTCCGCCCCTTCGAAGCGCACGCGGCCCTCGTCGTAGCTGAACTCGGCCGAATCGCTGAGTATCTGCGTGCGCGGTCCCTCATAGCGAACGTCGCCGCTTAAGTACAGGGCGCGCGTCAGCGGGTCGATGTCCGCCGAGTCCGCCCCCGCGAGCCTCGCGCCCTGTCTCAGGACAACGCCGCCGCGGAGTTCGGCACCTGCGTCCTGCTCGCCAAGCCTTGCGTCGAGTGAGCCGGTCAGAAACTCGATCTGGTTGCTGGTGCCGTCAGCCCCTTCCAGCAGGGAAGCATCGAGGTCGAGACGCTCGTCGAGGGACGTGCCGCAGACGAGAGGCTGCTCCTCGGCCGCGCACAGCATTGGCAGCAGGGCCAGTGCACAGGCCGTTGTCAGAGATTTCAGGGACAAGGTTCGTGACGGGATTCGAATACGGAACCCGGTGCTCCGCCGGTGACTTTTGATCGCGGGATGTTATCAGGCATTGCGAAATGTTACCTTCGCGAGATGTTACCTTCCCACAACTGCATGGGTGCTTCAACGGGTGATGGAGAGGCGGCATCGCTAGTGGGCCGCTTGATAAATTCCTTCGCTTTCAGCGGGCGCTGCCGGTTCGCTGGCAAGGCACGTCGCGCCGGCAATGGCGTGCCCTTGCCAAGCGGCGTAACGCCGTCCAGCGGGCCGGCAGCGCCCGCCCGAAGGGAGCAAACGGACAGCGCCAGTACCGCGTTGCGAGATGCGGCCATAGCTGGGCTATGGCCACAACTCGCGCCTTGTCCTGACACTGTCCGTTTGCTCTGAAAGTGTAGGAATTTATCAAGCGGCCCACTAGGATGTCGTCTCGAGAACCGGAGACGACGGACGTGTACTGGGGCAAGCTCATTGGCACTCTACTCGGCGCTGCGACACTCAAGCCCATGTTTATCTCCGTGTCGGGTACCCGGCGTTGAGTATACGCAACAAAAGCAAAAAATCCAGCGACTTAGCGGTAGTCTGTGAACTACGTTAGCAGCGTTCTTCACACGCGTTTGCGTGCTCTTCGAGCAAGCTTCAAAACGCTACCGGGCACACGTTTCGTGAGCCAAAAAAAATGCGTCGACTATTGTCGCGTTTACCGTCGTTGTGGTGCTCGCGAGTTGTTCGAAAGTGTCAGTGAAGCGTGTTGATGTGAGCTGCGTCACAAAAGTGTCGCTTCATCGCGACGGCCGAAAATGTCTAAACGAAAGCCGGCCTGTTTTCCGTGACGATACGCGAAACCCCTATATCCCAAGGGTTTGCGGTAATTTTCTCGGTTTGCTGGCAAGCAAACGCGACGCCGGTCAAATACGGTATCGACGTGCGATGGCGATTCTTGAGAAACGCAAACGCCCGATCGTAGTAACCGCCGCCCATGCCGATACGATGCAGTGCACCATCAAAAGCAACCAGCGGAACGAGTACAAAATCGAGTTTTTCCGGCGGGCATTGTCGGCCTCCGAGCGTTTCCCAGATACCGAAACGGTTCCTGCGGAGCGACGAGTCCGGCCCCAGTTCTGAAAAAAACATTCCGCCGTTGCGCAAAATTTTTGGTGCGAACACGGTTTTGCCAGCTTGCCAGGCGAGGCGCACGACAGCGTCGACGTTGACTTCATCGTTGCTCGCAAAATAGACCGCAACGCGTCTGGCGTCTGCAAAGCGCCGCGAGCGGATCAGCTGTCGACAAATGGCTGCCGACGCACGGACGCGATAGTTGTCGTCGAGACTGCGCCGGGCAGCGAGGCCTTGTCGGCGCAGGACGGTTGCTGATGACGCGGGGTCTGACACGGTAGGGTGGTTAGCGGTTTCGCCGGGGAGAAGAGGAGGCGCTTCCCGCCGGTGCCGTTAC
>JGI12316J14372_10004739_pt1 | contig 11318 bp, 9 predicted proteins | sample MarCyaLeptolynsp_FD_14372 | JGI IMG/M metagenome (IMG submission 14372) | reverse complement strand
AAGGAACTCTGGCCGGATGCGAAGCTCTTGCCCTATTTCGAATGGTACTATCATGCAGAGGGCAGCGATGCCGACTTCCTGGATGACGGCCGACGCACGGAAAACGACCGGGTCCGGACCCATTCCAAAAACGCGCCGATCCTGTTCGATCTGGCGACGATGGATTGGGGCGTATGCCCGACGCAATGGCAGCGCAGCCAGTTTCCGGCGATCTTTCGCGACCGGATGACGGTCGCGCATGACGGCGTCGATACGGACTATCTCGTGCCGAACGAGGACGCCATCCTGAACCTGGACGCGGTCACCCTGACCCGCGCCGACGAAGTCGTCACCTACGTGGCGCGCGGCATGGAGCCCTATCGCGGTTTCCCGGCCTTCATGGAAGCGGTGTCGATCCTGCAGGCCCGTCGGCCCAGCCTGCATGTGGTCGTGGTCGGCGGCGACGGTGTGTCCTACGGCGCCAAACGCAAGGACGGCAAGACCCACAAGGAAGCCGCGCTTGAGGACTACGATCTCGATCTCTCCCGACTGCACTTTACCGGTCTGGTGCCGTTCGACGTGTTCCGGACGGTGGCCCAGATCTCGAAAGCCCATATCTATCTGACCGTGCCGTTCGTCCTGTCCTGGTCGATGATTGAAGTGATGGCATGCGGCGCGCCGCTGGTCGCTTCCGATACGCCGCCGGTCGCCGAAGTCGTCGAGGACGGCAAAAACGGCCTTCTGGTCGACTTTTTTCAGCCCGCTCGGATAGCAGGGCGAGTCGAAGAGATCCTCGACGGCAAGATCGATGTCACGGCGCTCCGGCAAGCGGCGCGCCAAACCGTGCTCGAACGCTACACCGCCGCCAACCTGGTGCCGGTGCACCGACAATTGATCGTCGACGTCGTCAATGGAGCCGTCCCGGCATGATACGATTTGCAGCCGGACATCCTCGGCATCAGGCGGGACCGGCCCGGGGGGCGACGTGTACGGGCTGAGAAAGTATCTCGGACTGCTCGAGATCTGCGTAGTGCTCTTGCTGGCCGCCGGCCTGATCGTCGCGTCGCCCGCAAAGGCCGGTGCCGCCGAAAGGGGCGACGAACCCCATGCCGAACGTATCGACTTGTCCGGCATCGCCTGGCAGTACCGGATCGGGGACAGTGCGTCCTGGAAGGACCGGGACGTCGACATGACCGGTTGGAACGATGTCTCGCTCCCCGGGGTGCTGCCGGCGGTGCTTGAGAGCACGTCCGAAAGGGTCGTCTGGTTTCGGGCGGTTCTCCCGAAAGCGCGGATCCCTGACACAGACAATCTCGCAGTTCTTCTCGGGCGCATCCAGGAAGCCGATGAAACCTATGTCAACGGACACCGTGTCGGCCGAACCGGGGAAATTCTCGAATCAGCGCGGGATTATGTCGGTGTCGGGTCGTCTCACGTGACCCGCGTCTATGAAATTCCCGCCAGGGTCGTCTCGGAACCCGGTCCGCTCGTGTTCGCGATCAGGGTCCAGAGTCTGTCCTACGCGCCCGGCCCGACACGCGGGCCGCTGCTGCTCGGCGATAGTGCCGATCTGGCCTGGTTGGCGCGCGGCGAGGACCTGCCGATCTGGGTGCGCGACGGGCTCTGGCTGACGGTGCTTTTCATGGGTTTTTGCGTCAGCCTGGCAAGCGTCTATGGCGAGGGGCGCGACGAGCGCAACAAATGGCTGCCGCCGTTCCTGGCCAGTGCTGCCATCGGTGCGGCACCGCACACGATCCTGGGCTACGAGGCCGGGATGGCGGCGCCGTTGTTCATCTGGATCTTTGATTTTTCACCCTACGTCCTGTTGGGATTCCTGCATGTCGCAAGTTCTCTCGGAAGCGTTCTCAACCGGTTCCAATGGGCGCTGATGGGGCTGTTTTACGGACTCCAGGCGTTTCTGTTGATTGCGGATCCGTTGGTGGCGACCATGTACATCCTGTCGGAGATCATGGTGTTGTGCGTGATGATCACAGTGTGTGTATCGCTCTATCAGTGTCTGCGCGCCTATCTCGACAAAGTGCCCGTATCGCTGTGGACTTATCTGGCGGTCGGGATTGTGCTCGCCAGCGTCGTTGCCTCCGTCCTGCTGCGGCCGATCCTGCCGGCGGTTCTCGATCCTTGAACATCGGCATCCTGCTGGCCGTCGGATGTTTCCTGCTTGCCATGGCCGACCACAATCGATGGGATCGCAAGGCCTTGAAACGCCTGGCGGCCGACCTTCTGGTGGCGCAGGAAAACGAACGCGAACGGATAGCCCGCGACCTGCACGATGGTGTCAATCAACGCCTGGCTGTGGTCCGGTTCCGGCTCGAACGCCTGGCCAGGAGCGCGCAAGCCCTGGAGCCTGACGCTCTCCGAACGCCGATCGATGAGCTGCGCGATACGGCGCGGGACGTGTCCGGTCTTGTGGAAGGTTTGCGTCCGCCCGGGCTCGAGGAGGCGGGGTTTGCCGCGACCGTGTCGCAGGCCGTCAAGCGATGGAACGAGATCGCCGACGTCACGATAGCGCTCGACATTAACGGCAATGGGGAACCCGTGGGGCCCGCTCAACCCCACCTGTTTCGCATTCTTCAGGAAGCCGTTCACAACGCCATGCGGCACGGCGAGGCGACCCGGATTAAGATCGACATCGAACAGCCTGGCCGGAACGGCGTGTTGCGCATATCCGACAATGGGACCGGATTTGATCTCCGCTCAACGCCGCGGGGTGTCGGTCTGACGACGATGCGGGAGCGGGCAGGGCTCTTTGGCGGTCGCTTCGAGATAATCAGCGCCCCCGGAAAGGGTGCGACCGTTGCGGTGACATTCCCGTTTTCGTAGGGTTTTCGGTTCACGACGCATCGAACGAACTGGCAAGACCTGCCGAACACCGGGGCCACGAGCAATTCGCGGGGTCTGACAGCCGGCAATGCGCAGCCCAGACGCCAACGACACGATCATCGCGCAAGCCCGAAACTTTCTGCGAAAACCCGGCAATACTACCGGGTAAAACCGGCGATTCCCCTGATTGTTGCGGTCAAATGCCAGCCCTAACGTGCGTTCGGGCTGGGGAAAGACTACGCCCGCGGGCTTTGGCCGGCGGATCGACGGCGTGGTCGGTCCCGGATCCCACATCATTCCCCGTCGCCGGCAATGCCGCGCGACAGTCAGGAGAGGTTCCCGTGGACGAAAAAGTGGTTTGGTCCTTCGTGAAGGAATTGTGTCCGAATGCCAGTGACGAGGAACTGGCGCGCAAATCCGAACAATTCAAAAAAGTCATGTCCGGGTTCGGCAATCTGCTTGTTTTGCGGGAGGCTGTGGACGGGATCGTTACGGCCGATCTGGAACCGATCGGGGACCGGCCCGTAGAGGAGATAGCGCATTCGGATGACGTTATTGAGTATATGAAGCAACACGCCGCCAAACTGAGTAAGCAGGTGCGGGGAAGGGCGAGCCGTTTCAAGTTCACGTCGAGCAAAAGCCTGCCCTCTTCGACCGAGACGGAACTCAGCGTGCGCAGGTTCGTCGGCGACAAGGTGAAGTTCTACAGCGTGAAGCTGAAAACCGAAGCCGACGTCAAGGATTTTTACGAAATCCACGGGTTGAGTGAAGCCAATCCGAACCACAAAAGCATTTCAATGCGTTACGAATGGTTCCTGAATCGCTATCAGTCCAATGTCGTTCAACATGATCGGCGCACGGATGCGAATCTGGAGAAAAAGTGGAAGCAATTCTGTCGCGAAAAGAACAAGAGCTATTTCCGGCGCCATGTGTTTCCCATGATGCACAACATGCACAAGGATGAGGCGGAGATGCGGGCAATCTATTTTGCGTTTGTGGACCTAACGGAAGAGGCGCGTCGGCATTATCGCAGGATCGGAATCGCCGACACGGACATCATCAAGTTCTGGGAACAAGGCATCGACAATTATTATTACTTCAATCGCGGCCTGAAATCGATAAAACGTGGCGACCTCACATTCGGCCAGGCGTTCCGGCAGTTTTTCGACAAACTGCTTGCAGCGGCCTAGGGTGTCGGGTCCGCGCAAGACGGAACCGGTAGGACAATTCGAGACATGCGATGATCAGGCTGCTTGTCGTTGACGACCACACGATGATGCGCAAGCTCCTTGTCGAGGAGATTGCCGAAATCGACGATATGGAAGCGGTCGGCGACATGTCGACGGGCGAGGAGGCGTTGAGCCGGCTCATGCAGATCCGCCCCGATATCGTTCTGATGGACATTTCCCTGCCGGGCAAGGACGGCATCGAGATTGCCGCCGAAATGCGCGCGCGCGGGATCGAAACGCCGGTTCTCTGTCTCACCATGCATCTCAACACCCATATCATGAAGCGTGCCATGCGCGCCGGCGTCAACGGCTATGCACTGAAACACGACACGTTCGAGGACCTTGTTCAGGCGATCCGGACGGTCGCCGCCGGCGGAACGTTTGTCAGCCCCGCTCTGATGCCCCAGGGAGAACCTGACGAAGACCGGGACGCCCTTGCCGACAGCGATGTCCTGAAATCCCTGTCTCCGCGCGAGCGCCAGATCGTGACGCTGGTGGCGGCCGGCAGAACCACGTCCGACATCGCCCGGCACTTGTCCATCAGCGTGCGCACCGTCGATTTTCACCGGCGCAACATCGCCGACAAGACCGGTTTGCGGCGCATTGCGGACATCACCAAATTTGCCGTGCGGACAGGTCTCGCGCTCGAGCTTTGAGGGATTGCCGGGGCATGGTCAGGCGGCGCTGACCTCCCGCAGGAAGGTTCCGACCGTGTCGCGCAGCCTGTCGGCCTGCCGGGTCAAATCATTGGTGGCGGCCAGGACGCGTGAAGCGGACTGGCTGGTTTGCGAAACCGACCCCGTGACACCATCCATGTTGCTTGCCACGTTTCGGGTTCCGAGGGCGGCCTGCTGAATGTTCTGGCTGATTTCCGTGGTTGCCGCTCCCTGTTCCTCAACGGACGTTGCGATCGCGGTCGTGTAATTGTTGATCTCACGCATTGTGTCGGTGATGGCGTGGATCGCCTCGACGGTTTCCCTGGTTGCGCTTTGGATATTGGTTATCTGGGTTGAAATTTCTTCGGTTGCCTTCGATGTCTGTGTCGCAAGGCCCTTGACCTCGGCCGCGACCACGGCAAAGCCTTTGCCGGCCTCCCCGGCACGCGCCGCCTCGATGGTGGCGTTGAGCGCAAGGAGATTGGTCTGTTCGGCGACATCCTGAATCAGTGTGATCACTTCTCCGATTTTCTGTGCGCCGGTTTCCAGGCTTGCAACCTTTTGGTTGGTGGTTTCAGCCACGTTCGCGGCGGCGCCGACGGTGCGGGTCGTCTGGGCGACCTGACGGCCGATTTCTCCGATTGAGGAAGCCAGCTCCTCTGCTGCCGATGCCACGGTCTGAACATTGACCGATGCATCTTTTGAGGCCGACGCCGCATTCGAAACCTGGGCCGACGTGTCGTCCGCAATGTTGGACAGGACGACGGCAGTTTCTTTCATTTGAACCGTATTGTCGCCGACAGATTGCAGGACGTGATTGACATCCGCATTGAATACTTTGACCAGGTCTTCGACCCGCTCCTGGCGTTGTTCGCGCTCCAACTGATTTGCTCTGCTCGCCGTCGACAAACGCGTATTTTCGATCGCGTTGCGCCGGAACACGGCAACCGCCCGGCTCATATCCCCGATTTCATCGACACTGTCATCGTCGATACGCACTTCATGGTTGCCTTCGGCAAGCGCCGACATCGATGCCGCCAGGGCCGAAATCCGTGCGACGACCTGACGGCCGATATGGAAATAGCCGATCCAGGCTGCGGCAATCAGCGCCAGCGCACCGATGATCGTCTGAACAATGACAGCATTGCGGATGGCCTTGTTGGATGTGTCGATGGACCGATCGGCGTCAGCCCGTATGTCGGTGACGGTATCGGCGATCCGGCCATTCAGGGCGACAACCAGGGCCCTATTGGCCTCCAGCAGATCCTGGCCCGTCGCTGCCGCGCCGACCATGTTTTTCCGGATTGTTATGATGCCGTCTTCCGCCAGCACGATTTCCGTGAGGGTCTTCATGCGTTCGATGACGTCCGCCGTTCCTTCCGCAGTGTCGTTGCGCACCGATCCGAGACTGTCATTGACCCAGCCCCGTTGTCCGGTCAGATGTCCGTTCAATTCGTCGAGCTTTGCCGGCTCGGTTTCCGAAACAGCCGACACTGTCAGCCCGACCAGGCGTTCTGAAACCGTACGCAACAGGCCGGCGGACTTGCTCAATCCGATTTTCAGGTTCAGGGACAGCAATTCCATGAACGCGGAATCCGGATCCGCGACGATTTTGTCGACCGCCTGCGTTGCCGCAAGATCTTTCGCCGCGAGGTAGGGTTGCAGCGTAACATCGAGGGCGGCCTTGGCATCCAGGGTCTGTTTGACAAACTCGGACTGCCGGGATTCCAGGTCCTGACGAAGCTGCACGTTTTCGTTGATTGCATCCAGGTTGGCGGCAAGATCGGCCAGCACCGATTGAAGATTGTCGCCGTTTGCTGAACCCGCTTTCGCACCGCCGGCGCTTGCCTTGAAAGTGTTCAGTTGCGTTTTCAGGCGGTCATAAACCGCGCGACGTTCGGTATCGGTCGGGGCCGCGACAAGCGCCGATGCCCCGGCTGTCAGCGATCCTCCAAGCTCCGAGACCTTTTGCGCCGATGTGTAGCGCTCGATCGTATTGTCCTGGGAAACCCGCATAAGGGTGCCGGCATCGACCAGCGACATCCAGGAAACCACGCAGGACGCCAGCGTAATCGATGCGATCAGACCGACGGCGACAAAGAGCTTTGCCCTCAATCTGAAACCGCCAATTCGTTCCCCCGACGGTTTTACAGATTCACGATGCTTGGATGACGTCATGGCCCGTTCCCCCCTGCACCAATGCGTTGGTGATCGATGACCCGTCGACATGGCAAGTCATATTAGGTAATTTTTACAAGGTAGGTAAAAATGAGGTAAACGGTCCGGAGATTCGCGAAACCGCCAGCAGTCGGGACCGGAATCGGATAGCCCTGCGGTCTGGTCAACCGATTTTTTCAGGCTTTGTCGGCAACACAATTGAACGACAATGTGTGCCGGGTCAGGATGCGCCGGCACCATTGTCTTGCTCGATACAGCATTCGGCCAGCAGAAACTCCGTAACGCCCCTTATCGACTCGAACTTTGCCCGGCACAGCAATGTCGTGCCCTGTCGCTCCTGGTTAACCAGATCCACCGACATCAGTTTGCGCAGATGGTGCGACAAGGTCGAAGCCGCCACGTCCAGACGGTCCTGCAGGGCGCTGACCGGGAGTCCCTGTTCCCCGACCCTGACGAGCTCCCGCATGACTTCCAGGCGAACCGGACTGCCGAGGGCTTCCAGCCTGGCCGCCATGGCTGCGATTTCTGAACCGTCGCGCGTGTTCATCGGGGCACCATCCTGACTGCCGGTCTATGCGCCGGCCTTTTTTGCGAAGCGCCAGGCCGTCTGCGCCAGCGGCCGGACCTGGCTCGCCATGGCAGCGGCGTTTTCGTTGGTCGCGGTTCCGTCGCGGACGCGTCCGACAATGCCTTGCAGAATCGCCGCCAAGCGGAAGAAATTATAGGCGAAGTAAAAGTCGGCGTGGTGCGAAACCGCAAATCCGGTACGCTGTTCATAGGACGCGATATAGGCGTCAAGCGACGGGATGCCGAGGGCTTCGAGATCGAGACCGGCGAGCGAACCGACGCCGGCGCCGGTTTCGGAGCGCGGCATGTGCCATTGCATGCAATGATAGGTGAAATCCGCAACCGGGTCGCCCAGCGTTGACAATTCCCAGTCCAGGACCGCCGATACTTCCGCCCGGTCGGGCGCGAGGATGAGATTGTCGAGCCGGTAATCGCCGTGCACCACCCGCGCCGGTCCGGCCTCGGGGACCCGTTCCGGCAGCCATTCGATCAGCCGGTCCATTTCCTCGACCTGATCCGTGGCCGAGGCCTGATATTGTTTCGACCAGCGCGCGATCTGGCGGGCCACGTAATTTGCCGGCTTGCCATAGTCGCCGAGACCGATTGTTTCGGGATCGAATCCATGCAGTTGCGCCAGGGTGGCGTTCATCGTGTCATAGATCGCGGCGCGCTCGCCGGGTCCGCTCTGCGGCAGGTCCGGTTCCCACAGAATGCGGCCGTCGACCTTGGCCATGACAAAAAAGGCGGTGCCGATGACCGCATCGTCCTCGCACAGGCCGAACACTTTCGGGACCGGAAAGCCGGCCTCGCCAAGCGCCTTCATCACCCTGTATTCCCGGTCGATGGCGTGCGCCGAAGGCAACAGCTTGCCCGGCGGCTTGCGGCGAAGCACATAGGCGGCGCCCGGCGTGTCGATCAGGTAGGTCGGATTCGATTGTCCGCCCTTGAACTGGGTAATGTCGACCGGCTCGCAAAACCCTTCGACACGATCCCGCAGCCAGTCGATCAACCCGTCGCGGTCGAACTTCAGGGCGTCGGCAACGTCCTTGGTCCCGGTAAAGGCCTCCTGGCGATCAATTTTGTCCATCGCGCTCACCCTTCAGAAACGGCAACAGGGTTGCGAGCGTCGCGCCGGGACTTTCCTCGGGCAGGAAATGCCCGCAATCGACGGAATGTCCGACAATGGCGGGCGCCCATTTCCGCCAATCGTCCAGCGGGCTCGTGCCCTCCGCCGGAATGCCGCCCGATCCCCACAGCGCAAGCGTCGGGCAGGCGATCGTCGCGCCGGAGGCCAGCGTCTCCCGGTCGATCTCGAAATCGCAGGTCTGTCCGGCGCGATAATCCTCGCAGGTCGCGTGGATCCGGCCGGGGTCGGAAAACATCGCGCGATAATGTGCCATTGCCCGGTCATCGAAGCGCGACAGGTCCTTGGTCTTGGTCCAGCTTGCGATCGTGTACTCGAGGTAATCGCTTGCCGCTCCTTCGATCAGCATTTCCGGCAGCGGATGCGGTTGCGCCTTCATCAGCCAGTGATAGACCTGCATCGCCCGTTTCACCGACCAGTCCGTCCACATGTCATAGGTCGGAACGATGTCGAGGCAGGCGAGGCGTTCGATCCTTTCGGGGTGATCGAAGGCCAGCCGATAGCCGACACGGGCGCCGCGATCGTGCCCAACAAAGGAGAATCTGTCGAACCCGCGCGCGGTCATGATCGAGACGATGTCGCGCGCCATGGCGCGTTTCGAATAGGTCATGTGACCGGGAACGGTTTTTGCGATGCCCGATTGCCCGTACCCGCGCAGGTCCGGAATGACCAGGGTGAAATGCCGGGCAAGGTCCGGCGCCAGCGTATGCCATTCGGCATGGGTTTGCGGATAGCCGTGCTGCAGGACCACGGGCGGGCCGCTGCCGCCGATCCGGCAGAAGATGTCGACGCCGTCGCCCGGCAGTGTGACGGATTCAAAACCCGGATAGAGATCGGCCAGATCCATGAGGAATGCTCCCTGTCAGGCGTCGCGGTCGATCGCCCGCCAGCCGATGTCGGTGCGAAAGATGCCGTTTGGCCAGTCGATTGACGCGACACGATCATAGGCGTTTTTCTGCGCCTCGGCGATGCTCGATCCGAGCGCCGTCACGTTGAGGACCCGTCCTCCGATTGCCACGAGGTCGTCACCCGCGCGCGCGGTGCCGGCATGAAACACTTTGACGGTCTCGTCGTTTGCCGATCCGTCCAGCCCCCTGATCGGCGTGTTCTTGTCATAGGATCCGGGATATCCGTCCGACGCCATCACGACGCACAGGGCCGGCTCGTCGTGCCAGCGCACGCTGATTTTTTCCAGCGTCCCGTCGACCGCCGCATTGACCAGCACCAGGAAATCGTCCTTCAGCCGCATCATCAGCACCTGCGCTTCCGGGTCGCCGAACCGCGTATTGTATTCGATCAGGCTCGGTCCGGTCTCGGTGATCATCAGTCCGGCATAAAGGATGCCCTTGAACGGCGTGCCGTCGGCGGCCATGGCGGCCAGTGTCGGCCGGATGATTTCCGCCATGGTGCGTTCGATCATTGTGTCCGTCATCACCGGCGCCGGAGAATAGGCGCCCATGCCGCCCGTATTCGGGCCCGTGTCGCCGTCGCCAAGCCGCTTGTGATCCTGGGCCGTCGCCAGCGCCAGCGCGGTCTCGCCGTCGCACAGCGCAAAGAAGCTCGCTTCTTCGCCCGTGAGAAATTCCTCGATGACGACTTCCGCGCCCGCCGCGCCGAACGCGCCGTCGAAACAGGCCTTGACTGCGGCTTCCGCCTCGGCCCGGTCTCCGGCAATCACCACGCCCTTGCCGGCGGCAAGACCGTCGGCCTTGATCACGACCGGCATGGCATGGCCCTCCAGATAGGCCAGGGCGTCCGCCTTCTCGGTGCAGCGGCGATAGGCGGCGGTCGGAATCCCGGCGCGGGCGCATAGATCCTTGGTAAAGCCTTTCGACCCTTCAAGCCGCGCGGCCGCCGCCGAGGGGCCGAAGGCCCGGATGCCGGCCGCTTCCAGGTCATCGACGAGCCCGGCGACGAGCGGCGCTTCCGGGCCGACGACCACCAGATCGATCGCCTGCGCGCGGCAAAAGTCAATGACGGCCGGGTGACTGGCGACATCCAGTTGAACGCACTCGGCTTCCTCGGCAATGCCTGCATTGCCGGGCGCGGCGTAGAGTTTGGTCAGGAGCGGAGAATTCGCCATGGCCCATGCCAGCGCGTGTTCGCGGCCGCCCGATCCGATCAGCAATACGTTCAAGATTTCGCCTCGAATGTCCTGGGGTTTGTCGATGTTCAGCCGCAGATACCATGTCCGCCCGTTGACCAAAAGACACTTGTCGTATTGCCGGTGCGCGGCGGGGATAAATCGTCTCCTTGACCGCGCCGCGTTTTCGCGGCACCAAGCTGACATGCGCCATCATCTCTCCAATTCCATGTTTTCCGCCGTTGCCGATGCGGTCGACGGCAATTGGGTCGATACCCGTGCGCCGGAATGGCTGAAACCCTACGGTCGCCTCGCGCGCTGGGACCGGCCGATCGGCTGGTGGCTGCTCTTGTGGCCGTGCTGGTGGTCTGCGGCGCTGGCGGCGGGCGCGGCGGGTCATGCCTGGCCGGACCCCTGGCACATCCTCTTGTTTCTGCTTGGCGCGATCGCCATGCGCGGCGCCGGATGCACCTACAACGACCTGGTCGACAAGGATATTGACGGTCTGGTCGAGCGCACCCGTTCGCGACCGATCCCGTCAGGCCAGGTGAGCACGAAACAGGCGAAACTGTTCCTTGTTCTGCAGGCTCTCGCCGGCTTCGTCATCCTGTTGCAGTTCAACTGGTTTGCCGTTGCGCTCG
>JGI12316J14372_10004735_pt1 | contig 11323 bp, 5 predicted proteins | sample MarCyaLeptolynsp_FD_14372 | JGI IMG/M metagenome (IMG submission 14372) | reverse complement strand
ATCCGATCCTCTTCGATCAGCTCTACGATGGCGCTTTTGTGCGTATCGATTAACGCGTCGTCCAGACAGCAATAGTAAGTTGGTCTCCACCCTATGCGCCGCCAATAACGATAAGCGGCGTTCATTCCCAAAGTCGGTGATTTTGCGAAGTTCGAAAAATCAAAGTCGCGTAGACTCGGTCCATTTCCGAGAACCCACAATTCACCTTTGTCTTGACTCACGGCGTGCCTCCATTTCGGCTCTGACAATCCCAACCGAACGCGACCCCATAACGCTATGAACGGTCGTCTAACACTCTCGACGATGAGAGGTCCAAGAGGAATGCCACAACACTGGTTGCCCTCTATCTACGAGCCATTTATTACCCTGTTCGAATGCCTACCTCAATTGAGATTCTACCGTATAAAGTCGATACACAAAGAGAGTCGGGGATTGGCGATACATGGTGTTCGAACCGATTGATTAGAGTGAAATGCCGATGAACAAACCAATCCGCATCGGAGTCGTCGGACTCGGAAAAATAGCGCGTGACCAGCACCTGCCAACGATAATTGAGAATCCGAATTTCGAATTGGCGTTCGTCGCTGATAGAGCGGTCAAGTTGGACATTGATGTTCCGTATTACGCGTCATTGACCGAGGCGTTGAACGCAGGTTTCGAGTTCGAAGCCGTCTCGATCTGTACGTCACCACAAGTCCGTTACGAATTATGTGATCAACTCCTCGGGCTTGGCTGCGCCATCTTGTTGGAAAAACCAGCGGCAGCAAGTTATGCGCTAGCGCGTGGTATATGCGAACGTGCGGAAACATCGCATCAATGCTGCTTTGCCGCATGGCACTCACGTTTCGCCAACCATATCCCAGCTGCGAGAGATTGGGTGACGACGCACACCATAGCAGGGGGGGCAATAGAATGGCGAGAGAACGCTTCAAAGTGGCATCCTGGGCAAGATTGGATATGGCGAAGCGGTGGGTTCGGCGTGTTCGATCCCGGCGTGAATGCACTCTCAATTTTGACGACAATCGCTCCCGTAGAATGGAGGGTGACTTCAGCGCATTTAGGTATCCCAACGAATGTCGAAACACCGCAGTATGCGGAATTCTGTTTAAGACACGAGTTGGCAGAGGTTCAATCTACCTTCGAGTTTCATGAACACGATGTCGACACGTGGACGATCACGCTGCACGGGTCCGACGGCAGCGTAATGGAGCTGAGTGATGGGGGAGCAAGTTTGGCGATCGACGGTGTCCAGGTGACCTCCGGTGATGGTCGTGGGGAGTATGAAAATATCTATGATCATTTTCACAAGCTGATCTCGACCAATACGACCGATTGCGACCTCACCCCGTTAAAATTGGTCGACGAGATATTTGAAGTCGCCAGTGTGGGAGCGCTTTGCGAAATCAAAGTATGAAACCGGAGTCCAAGCCTGCGAAGACAAAGCGCCTTGCGCAGGCGTTAGCATTGCATTCAGAGATCGCGACTAAGCACGCGAGACTTCGCGCCCGCGGTCGGAAGCCGAGAAGTCGGGACGGATTCCCTCTCATTGTTGACACTTATGCGTACCTCAGGCAGGCAAAAAAACCCGTCGATAGCCCGATAAGTACTAGGTCTTTCCATGCGAGATGATGTTCCACCTAGCGAACGGCCAGAGCCTCCTATCAAGACGGTATACTTGCCAGATAGCCGATACGCGGTTGGCCCGTTCGCGGCAATGAGCGCGATTTTTCGAGAGATTTTTCAGTTTCGATCGCATGCGCTTACGCTGTTTTCGAATGACTTTAAGGCATCGTACCGCGGTACAACGTTTGGAATTTTGTGGAATTTCATTCTGCCACTCGTGCCGATTTCCGTGTACTTGTTGCTGGTGAATATTCGCGTATTTCCTGCCTATGATGGAATGGAACCGGCACTGTTTCTCGCGTTCAATGTCATGTTTTGGTACTTCATTACCGGATTGGTGCTGCGCCCGATCGACGTGGTGAAATCTAAGGCAGCGTCATCCATGAAGACCTCGCTGCCTTTGTCTGTGGCCATATCTTCTTCATTCGCGCAGCTTGTCTTCGATGGATTGGTGCGGCTCGGCTTGGTCGTCGTGTTAGTGTTCGTATTTCGTGACTGGCCTAGTCCGAACGTTCTAGGCTTGATCATTACTCTCCTAGCTTCACTAGCCTTTTGCCTGTCCGCAGGTCTTATTCTGTCAATCTTCAATATGGCCTATTCGGACACGCAAAGATTGGTCGGTATTTTTTTGCAGTACGGACTGTTTTTAAGTGGCGTTATTTTCCCAATGTCTTCTATGGGCCGCCTATCCGTTCTTGAAGTCTGGAATCCATTCGCAGTGTTTGTCGGTGCAGCTCGAGACTACATATTCATAGGTTCCTACGCGCATCCCGAGGCAATTGGAATTTGGAGCTTCATCAGTTTGATGATGCTGGTCATTGGATTTCGGTTTTTCTATACTATGGAACAACGTGTTCGAGGCCTCACATGAGTGCAGATTCTACGACAGACGATATTATCCTGTCGGTCCAAAAAATTGGAAAGCTGTATTCAAGGCGCCCGAGTGACGTTCGTCGACGGCTGAGTACAGCGGCTTGGCGGGCGATGCTCAATATGAAAGCACCTGCAATCAACAAAAAGCGTGATCGGGAGTTCTGGGCCGTTTCGGACGTGTCGTTCGAACTCAGGCGCGGCGAAGCAATCGGCATTATTGGCTTGAATGGATCCGGCAAAACAACAACGTTGCGCATGTTAGCTGGCCAAGTTCTTCCGGATGCTGGAAGAATCGAGTTAACCGGCAAATCTGCTGCGATGATTGATCTCACCGCCGGATTTCAGCGCTCAGCATCAGGTCACGAAAATATCTTCCTGCGCGCCGCCGCCTTGGGATTGAACCGGGATCAAACGAGGCAGCACTTGGACGAGATTGTCGACTTTTGCGAACTCGGTCCGGCCCTCGAGGCGCCCTTAGTGAGTTACTCCTCAGGGATGCAGATGCGGCTCGCGTTCTCCATCATGGCGATCGTATCGCCGGATGTTCTCTTGATTGATGAGGTCCTCGCTGTTGGCGATTTCAGGTTTCGGCAGAAATGCCTCGGCAAGATCCGCGAAATGCGAGCGCGCAGCGCTTTCGTACTGGTCTCACACTCCATGGGCGACATTCGCAATTTTTGCGACCGGGTGCTAGTGATGCATAAGGGCAACGTGTACTTCGAAGGCACTCCAGACGAAGCCATTCGAGTTTATGAAGAGCTTGATTCAGACACACCATCCATGACTTCTGAGCAAAAACTCATCACCGCAATGGGACCCACCTTTTCAAACGAATCCGCCCTAGATTTCGTCGAACACGAATGGGTGGACGAGCAAATGAATAAGCTCGAGCAAGTGCAATTCGATCAAGCGTTCGCGTTGCGCGTGCGATTGAAAAGCAACATCGATCTGCCGAGCATAACGATCGGCATTCCAATCTGGAACATGAACGCGCAGTACGTCACCGGCCTCTCGACTCAAATCGAGTCGCAGTCATTCAGCCTAAAATCGGGCACCGAAGCGGAATTCTTGCTGAACGTTGAGCCTGGAATGATCAATCCGGGGAAAATCAAATCTATGCTCACTGTTCTATCTGGCGCTGAGTTCTTTTACAGATTTCCCAATCCCGATCTCATTATCGGTCCCACCGATCACCCAACCTGGGGGGCAATCACGATTCCCCACAATTGGGTTCAGATTCATTGATGGGCGAGACTGCGCGTGCGTCTGCCAAATGATCAATCGATAGTTTTCACGACACGATAAACACACGTGCGCCAGCTCGACCCGACGCGCGCTATGTAGTCGAGATCCGCTAGCTCCTTGTCGACATACTCCTGAACCTCGGGCCACTCAGGAGCGCCATAATCATCGAAAATGACGTATCCACCTAGCTTGACCGTGCGAATGTAGTTTTCGAAGTCGGTCTTAACACCTGCATAGGAATGATCTCCGTCGATGATCAACAGGTCATATTTCTTTGCGGCAACCTCATCAATCGCCTCGAGCTCGGTACTCATACTCTTTACCAGCGTGTAATCTTCTTCACGCATGCCAATGCGTTCGAAGTTTCGGCGCAATGTCGCCTCATCCACGCTTAATCCCGTCAGAATATCTGCCTGATTGGCATGATAATAACCTTCGAGAGGGTCCAGGAGCGTTAGGTGTGCCTCGTCGAATTGTGGTCGTACGGCGTCGAAAATTGTCGCTGCGCCAATACCAAACAGCGTTCCGATTTCAAGAATTTCAGCTCTTTGGCCCTTGATCGACATCGCCACCAGGCACCTGAGCACAACATCTTCGATCGACGTTGCAAGCCGGCCGTCCAGCATACGTTCGACATCGCAAACCCGTTCCGCCATATATCCTAGACTTGGCTTCTTGATCGGCATTGCTAGACGCTTAGGCCAGTTCTCCGTCAATTCCTGAATATGTTCAGCCGTAAGTCTGCGATTGAAGTACTGATACCATGAAGAATGATCGAATTTCGACCATTTCTGGACGTGCTCCAGCTTTGACTGAAATTTCTCGGTTTGCGCCTTGGCATCAGTGGATCCTGCAATCGCCGAATCGGCACGGGTTGAAACATCCTCCACTTGCGCCGTGACCGATTCAACTTGCACAATGACCGTGTCCACGCGCGAAGTGACGGCCTCAACTTGTTCCGCAACAGTTGCAAGCTTTTCTGCTGTATCCTCGGCTCCGAGTGAATGACTATCGAGCATCGAGTTTGCAGCCGCAATCGCATCACCCATTCGCGCGGATTCAGAGTTCAATCCTGACACTTGGTTATTAAGCTCGTCCACGCGCACTTTCATTGTCCGGGTTAAACTGTCTGTTCGCTCCATTGCCCGTCCAATTGAGAGATCCAGACGATCCAAGCGATCAAACAGCTGCTTATCGACATGTGAAGCAGCCTGATATTGCTTTCGCAGTTGAGAAACGAATTTTGCCTGCTCGCGCAGCGAACTCCTGATTGGTGCCAGTGCTTCATGGGTGATCCGGCCTTGTTGCAGAACTTGGATCTCTGTTCGCAGCGCTGTGATCTGTGCGAACGCACGGAACGCAATATACAGAATGCTCGCAAATGCAGCCGCAAAAAACATCGCTAGTCTCAACGCACTCCCGAGTTCTGCCGCTTGCGGCGCGAAGGTCGCCGCGAAGACGGCTATACCGAACAAACTTACGGGAATACTCCACATACGTCGCGCCCAGAAATGAGAAAAAGCGGCTTTCACAAATCGCGCCGTTCTGGAGGTGCGTGATTCAGATTGTTCTTTGGCATCCTTCGAATTCAGTGCGATCGGAGGCTCTGTAGTTTTCTTCAACATGTCTATGTTACCTTCTGCAACTCTGGAGGCGGTCGGATGTTCTCGATCGCCTTTTGTTGATCGGCTGACTAGCTCGTTACTTGCAGTATTGTCTTTGGATTTTCGAAACCGCGTCACTTTTTCGAAGGCCGCCTGCACGGCCGCTATTCCAGGATCTGATTTGAACGCCAACAGGTTTCCCCACGCATCGTTCGGCATGTCGGGACCGGGATAACGGAAAACGCGGCGCCAATCATGAGGAATACCGTATCTAATGATCGGATGCCATTCGCTGACATATACAGAGTACCCTCGATCCCCCAAATAATTGGCTATGTCTTCCCATCTGTGTCCGAGTCGAACCGTCTTAGCATCCTCAAATTCGCATTCAATGACGTCTGGATTCAAAGTGTCCCACGGCACCCCTTTCAGGACGTTCAAATCAAAACCTTCGACGTCAATCTTCAGGAAGTCGATCCTCGAAAGAGCACGAGCTTCAATGATCTGCTCGACCGTCGTGATATCCACTCGTCCGGACTGAGCGTGGGATTCATGGAACGCATGTAGGCCTGATATGCCCGTGCTCTGTTCGGATGTGAAGAACTCCACACCCGTAGCGGGTTGATCGCTGACGGCACGCGGATCGATAACAACGTTCCTCTCGTTTTCGAACTTCTTCTGCAATCGCTCACGATTGCTCGGGTCGGGCTCGAAACAATGGATAGTCCAGCCAAGCTTGTGGAAGTAGCTCGCCGATGTGCCAAAATGTGCCCCGACATCCAACATCTTGAACTCCGCCCCGGTGCGCTGCGATAGCATTGTCGCAACCACTTCGGTCTCATCCACGTGAGCTTGTTCGCTGCGTGACAGTTCTTTGTTCAATTTCAGTCCCAGTTTTTTCGCCTCGATCATCGTGCCCACAAGCGCCGTGCGAGCATCATTAATATCATACTGTTCAAATGCGATCTTTTGCGACCGGGTGGCAAGTTCTAGTCGTAATTCCGGTTCTGCGGCCAATCGCGACAGATTATCGACCACCTCAGCCAGGTCGTCGCTAGTAACCACCATCGCGCAACCTGCTTTCTTAAGCGTGTCTATGGTTGCAACACCTTCTGGTCCGACGGCAAACATAGCCGCCCCAGACGCCAAGCACTCGGGTAGCTTATTCGCCAGAGAGAATTGCGTATACTGTTTGGAGAGATCGTCGAAATTATAAGCGATTGTCGCAATGTCAGCATTGCAAAGCCATTCGCGGTAGTCTTCCTGCGTGAGGTCTGCAACGAGAAACGATGTTCTCTTGAGGTTTTCAAACGTCACTTTCGCGCGTTCGTGCCAAATATCCCGAGTTTTTATTTCAAAGACGATATCCACACCCTGCTCGGATAATTGTTCGACCGCTTCAGCGATCAATTTGATCGAGTGAAGCGTCATGTTTTTTGCAAGAGAACCGGCGTATCGAACACGAATTGGCGCCGTCGTGGTCCGTTCCGCCACGATTGGCCAATCAGCGGGCTCTACACCATTCGCGATAGCTTGAAACGGATGTCCATAACGTTGCGAGAACGCCGAAGACATCGCTTCGCTGATGGACAAGCGAGACAATGACCTTTGCAGCAGGAACTTCCAGTCCTCCAGAAGTTTCTGATTCTTCGCCGCCTTAGAGCCTTCAATCATTGCGGGCCAGTCATCCATGATCCAAGTGATTAGGGGCGTCTGAGACTGTTGAATGCACTCCATCGCCAAAGCGTGGAGACCCGGCGTTTCAGGAGTTGGTCGATATAGGATAACCTCAGGTTCAAAATCTCTGATCAAAGACAACAGATCAGGATTGCTGTCATGCACCTGATGCGAGTGATTCTTACCATTTAGCGCTACGCCGACCGTTTTTGGCGCAATGTGATGGAATTGAAGAATCTTATCCTTCGGCCAATGTTCGAAGAGGCTAGCCTTCAATTGCCCCGTCGCTGATGGATCTCCTATTTTTGTCATATCAAAGAGCGCGACTCTGGGATGCGCGTTGACGGACTTGAAAAGGCTATCATACTTTGTGCGTGGGAAGACTTCGAGCATACCGCCTTTGGTCGCGTTAAGAATGGATACATTCCTTGCTGTCGTAGCGCGTTCGGCCTCTTCATAGGCCTTTATCATCACGTCTACATTGGGCTCGTGCCAGCGCTTACCCTTGCCAAAATAATCGGGATGAAAGTGATTTGGATCATCAGACTCCATGTCAATTTCCTTGACGCGGTGATCGCCACTGATCTTGGCATCCTCTGGCAAAGCATAGCTTGCATCGACGCCGATCAAGTAGATCTCCTTAAAACCCATGAAGGCCGCGAGCTGCATACAGGTGAACGTAACAGTCCCTCCTGCATAGGTGTTCTCATGGGCGTCAAACGAAAAATCGAACCCGTCTGGAAAGCTCTTTCTCGGGCGATGATCAAAGAATGTTGTGTCAGCATCTTCGTTGATCACGTAGGCCAGACTGGCGGGAAACAGCTTGTGAAATCCCCGTAATCGATTGATTTCGTCCGCACGATCCTCTGCAACAAGATGATCCTCCACAACATAAAACGAAGGAGTCCAGTTAAGATCCGGCAGTTTTAGAAAGAAGCCGTTCATGGCGAACGTCACCTCGTCCTTCAGCCGGAGCAAGTTGGTTTCATTTAGACTCGGTCCGTTGCCGATTATGAAGCAACGGTCGCTCTTTCGCTCAGACTTCAACTTGAGAAGCTTCTCTCTATGCGCATCCAAAGGACCATCGTAGAGATCGATAACCCGTTGTATTCCTTGCAATTGCTGCATGCGCGGCATGCGATCGGTCGGTAGGAAAATCGGCGATCGCAAGTTAGAGGGCAGCTTGGAAATCAGCTCACTTTTCTTCGACTCGAATGTTTCGTCGTTCAATTTACTTGACGCGTCCGAGGTCGGTTCGTCCAGGAATGATGTGATGTCGGTCAAGAGTTTGTTCCAGCTGTTTTGCTTGAGGTAGTTTTGGCGAGCCATGGAGGCTCTCGCAGCAAAATGTGAATATCTAACTTTGATCTCACCTACCGCGCGCGAAATACTGATCGCATCGGGAGCCACTGCCAAGCCAAACCCTTCATTTTCGACCAAATCTCCTAACCAGGTTCCGGTCAACGCAATCACTGGTTTGCCCAAAATCATCGCGTCGACAACAAGTCCCGATGTTCTCGCCGCGAACGCTGACCGCAAATAGGGGCATACGATAATGCTACTATCATTCAGAAAGGCTTGAAACTCGCCTGCGTTCAAGTCGCCAGAGTGAACGGTGACATCAAGCCCCTCAAGCCTTTCAATTTGATTCTCCAATCCGGAATCTGCGTTTTCCGGGTTCGCCCGAACGACTATTTCGTTCGTCGGGTCTTTGGCCAGAATTCTGGCGGCCTCGACCGTCAAATGAAACCCTTTGTCGGTCCGAACCCCACCGGGAAACAACACCTTACAGCGTGCTTCTGCTTCATGCTTGAAATCCGCAGCCAACGTGCCGATCTCGGCGTCCGAAAACGTCGTGCTTGGATGCGGGGCAATAGCCAGCTGAATCCCAAACATCGATTCAATTTGCTCCGCTATCTTTTGCGTTGGAGCTGTCAGCGTAATTCTGGAATTTTTGGCGACCCGACTAATCACAGGGCGCCAACGATTACGATAATAGATGGAAGGGTTCGTCAGTTGGAATTGCCAGAACACATTGATGTGAAAATGGACGTTGGGGAATTCTTGAGAAAGCTCATCAGCAATACGAGCATGCTCCAAGCTTCCACAATAAAAGTACAGCACCATGCTCGCATAGTTTTCAGCACCCAAATGCAGCAACGCCTCTTGCAATTGTGTCTTAAACTCGTCTGAGAAGTGAGATCGTTGACCATCCTCGCGGGTGCCCACGTGCCAACTGTGCACATTCAACACAGGAATAAACCTAACTGAATCTTCGAGTGGGGGATCATCTACGTCTTCGCGTCCAAGAATAATGGCTTCAAAGTTGTTTCGCGTCGCCTCTGCTGCAAGTAGTCCATTATACGCGAAGAAGTGTCCCGCGCGCGACCGCCCGTCCGGGTCCACAATCACCACCGCTCGCTGCGCATCACCATCGAACATTGTGTCGTCGTCCCTTTTTTGGTCGAGTGCATTCATATCGCCGCAGTATCGCGCAGACAGCGCCGGAATATAGGATGGAGTCAGGCACTCGACATCGCAGCCATTTTGCTCCAACGCCTCTACCCAGGTCTCCACCGTTTCACAATGAGTCGCGTAATAATCATCGTAGTCAACGTTGAAGAAAGCGCTGTGAGCCGCCTTAATGTCTTTTAGTTTGTCCGCGAACTGAGAAGACGGGTCGTGTTTCCAAAAATATGTGTTCTCGTTCAATGGACGCCCATCGCATCCGGAGACGGCCACTTTTCTAAACAATGTTCCGGCGAGCGGTAACAGGAACAAGGTCAAAATGTTCGCTGTAGAAGTAACAACAAAATTGTCTCGAAGGTCGACATTTGGTTGTTCAGATTTTTCGTAGGGAACGGCGCAAATTCGGTCTGCAAAGCGCTCGGGAAGGTGGGCCACATAAATATGGTAGTCGCGCTGAGGAACAATTAAGTATGAATCGAATTCGTCCATACACGCAATTAAATCCCTCCTGAATGCCGCGGCATAACTTGAGGGGCCCGCATGAAAAATGGGGTCACCGACGACAATTAAAGGTGGTTGAAGTCGTTCCATCAGCGATCGATTGCGCACCATACTATTACAAGCGATGGAAACACCATCAGTATAGTCATGCGCGTTCGCGAATTTAAGATTTGGTCCTGTGCCGAACACATAACCCTGATCGCTTGAGCATTCGTCCACGATCTGCACGAACAATGCTCTCGATTTTTCGTTCGCTGCCTCGCTAAGGTCGGGAAACTGATCGCGCACCATGAGATAATATGATCCGGCATATTGCACGTTGTCATGATCAATTCGGATCACATTCTTACCTGCGAGGGCATCAATCTTACCAAACGGGTTTGCCGGATCGACCTTCCAAACCAGAACGATACTCGCCACATCGATCAGGTCGCTCTCTTCAGTTTGTGAATCGATCGTCGGCATGACAATCTCAAACTCGGGTGCAATATCCTTCAGAGCGTTGTCCAGGTAGTCTGGTGGCTCACCGGGGTGAATGTCGCCTATTCTCGGAAAAACGATCGACTCAATATTCGCCGCCATCGGTGTCAGGTACCATAGAGCTCGGTAATAATGGTCCGTCAGGTCGTCTTTTTGTTCGAACGCGGGATAAAATAAAACTTTCATCGGCCTGATACGCTGCCTCGATCACTCTTCTTCGACTGTCCGTTTGGTTGCCGTCCGTACCGACCTTCTAACGCCCGCTCTGCGGAACTGCGCCTAGCAGCCCTTACAGTACGGTGCAATACTCACAAGACAGGCTTGCTTTGCACTCAAAAGTCGTTTCATAAGGCCGCCCTGTATCGAACTGCTTAATATTCAGCCAAAGGTTATTATGTCTCAAAAAGTTGCCTTGATAACGGGCACCACTGGTCAAGATGGTGCCTATCTTGCGAAGCTCCTCCTGGAAAAAGGTTATGTCGTCCACGGATTGAAGCGGCGATCCTCCTCTTTCAATACCAGTCGCGTGGATGACATCTACATAGACCCCCATGCTCCCGATGTGCGATTTCACCTTCATTATGGCGATATGACGGACTCGACCAACTTGATTCGCCTCGTTCAAGAAACGCAACCAGATGAAATCTACAATCTCGCGGCTCAGAGCCATGTGCAGGTCAGCTTCGAAACGCCAGAATACACAGGCAATGCAGACGCGTTGGGGGCGCTGCGATTGTTGGAAGCCATCCGTATTTTGAAGCTGGAGAATTCGGTTCGTTACTATCAAGCCTCTACTTCAGAGTTGTATGGCAAAGTGCAGGAAGTGCCTCAGTCGGAAACCACCCCGTTCT
>JGI12316J14372_10004718_pt1 | contig 11364 bp, 8 predicted proteins | sample MarCyaLeptolynsp_FD_14372 | JGI IMG/M metagenome (IMG submission 14372) | reverse complement strand
TATGATTATGGCGACATCTATTTTGACGTCGATAATGATAGCGGGCGCGTCAACCTGATCGGCGTCATGGGCGAGACGCAGAACTGTAACGGGTGAAGCGTCGCCTAGAGGTCGGTGAGCACCGGACGATGGTCCTCGCCGCCCATCCAGGCCTCTTCAAACAGACTGCGAGCGTAAGCTTCAGACCGGGCATCGCCCTTGGCACTAAATGTCTCGGCCAAGCCGTGTAGCGCGTAGGCATTGTTCGGGGCCTTGATCAGCGTCTTGAAGAATTCGCGTTCGGCCCGATCATATTGCCCGTCCTGCAACAGCAGCATGCCGAGGGTCTGACGGGTCGGATAATACCACCAGGTCGGCTCAAAATAGGGCAATTGGGATTCAGCCGCGGCCGCTGACTCGAGGCGATCAATAGCCCCCGTCAAATTCCCGTCTGCGGCCAATAACCGTCCTTCGAGCGTGAGCTGCGCGACGTTCTGAATGCCCGCTAGAGGCGCGAAATAGAGCGCATCATAATCGCCAAATCCCGGTTCGCCGGTCAGCATAGACAGATGACCGAGCTCGGTCTTGGCCGCTTCGAGATCGCCCTGCCGGGCGAAGACCGTACCACGCGCATAGTGCCAGGCCGTGCGCATATAGAGATGCGCTGCAGCGGGTTCAGCTGCGGCAAGGACGGCCTCATCCCCTGCAAACAGGAGGTCCGTGAACAGAGTTGAGGCTGCGATATGTTCCGCCAGCGGGTTCGGAGCTGCCGGATCGAGTACGGCCAGAGCCTTCAGCTTGCCAGCCATTTCGAGCGCCGTGCCTGCATCGCCGGCAAATTGCGAACTTGCGACCACGAAATGCACATTATGCGGGTAATAGACGCTGCCATAGACTGCCGCGTTTTCAGTCGCCGCAATATAGGCTTCATCCGCGGCGATCGCGGATATGTTCGACGCATGCGACTTTTTCCATTGCCCTAACCGTAAATAGATGTGCGACGGCATGTGCACGAGGTGTCCAACGCCGAGTTCCTGTTCAAGCAATCGGTCGGCATAAGCTTCTGCCCGGAATGGATCGACCGAGGATTCGGTAATGTGGATGTACAGATGGATCGCCGGCGCGAAGTCCGGATCAATCGCAAGAGCGTTCTCGATCAGCTCCAGCGTGCGGGCCGTTCGTCCTTTCGGCTCTCGCGCGCCCGGTTGCCAATAATCCCAAGGCTGGGTGTCCATATTGGCCTCGGCGGCGAGGGACAGGATAAACTTGTCCTGTGGAAATGCGGTCGCAACCGCATCCATCGCGTCGGCAAATTCGCCAGCATTCTCAACCACTTCCGTGTCATTCTGCACGCTGTATCGTGTATCCAGCGCTTTGATCAGCTTGACCTCCTGGGCGGTCAGGCCGTCAAGCCGAGTGACCGCTTCGCGCGTTGCCAGCAGACCGGCCGCGCCGCGCTCAGGGATGTATGGAATGTTGATATTGCTGCCGAATGATAAGCCCTCTCCCCAATAGCACATGGCACAGTCAGGATCGGCAGCCTGGGCCTTTCGGAAGGCCGCGATGGCTTCGTCATGATTGAAATTTGCCATGTGCGAAAGCCCGGTATCGAACCAGAGCTGCGCCTCCGCACTTTGCGTCGTGATCGGATAGTGGAAATGCGCGACCACGGCCTCAGGCAAAGCGAATGGCGCGCCATAGTCGAAGCCCGGATTGAGGCTCGCAGCAGCTTTCAGCGATGCCTCAGAGGCTTGCGACGCGCGGCTGCTGCACATGCTCTGCGCCAGGATGACCGGGTCGATGAAAGGCTGTGTCTCGTCTTCACCGCTTGCTGTATCAACGGGGTCCACAGGCTCCGGCAAAACGCAGGATGCCAGGCTTAGCGCGGCCACCGCAGCGCCCGCCTTCCATAAAGTCTTGATTGTCATTGTCTCGTCCTCCCTGCGGAGGAGTATGCCACAAAACCGGGTATTGATTAAGCGACGCCAAATTAGCAGCGCTGTCGGCTTGTCCTAAATCGACAGCGTGATCTTGCCGAAATGCTGCTGGCTGGCCTGATGAGCGAACGCGTTTGCGATCTCTGCGAGCGGGAAATCCTTGTCGAGCACGGGCTTGATGCCATTTGCGTCAATCGCGTCAATCATGGCTTCCTGCTGTTCCCGCGATCCGACCGTGATGCCGGACACAGTGATATTCTTGGAGAATAGCGCGGCGGTCGGCACTTCCCCGGAAACGCCTGTGAGCACGCCGATCAGGGAAATGTGTCCACCAACCCGGCTGGCCGCGATGGACTGCGCCATGGTGCCAGGACCACCTATCTCGACGACTTCATCAACGCCGCGACCGCCGGTCAGTTCGAACGCCTTCTTCCCCCATTCCGAGGTCTCTTTGTAATTGATCAGATGGTCGGCGCCCAAGGCTTTCAGCTTTTCCAGCTTAGCATCTGACGATGAGGTCGCGATGACGCGCGCCCCGGCGGCCTTGGCAAATTGCAACGCAAAAATAGAAACGCCGCCCGTGCCTTGGGTCAGCACCCAATCGCCCGGCTGGACGGTGTTCTCGACAAACATGCCGCGCCAGGCGGTGAGCGCTGCGCACGGCAATGTGGCTGCTTCTGTGTAGGAGTAACTCGCAGGCATGCGCGTGAACGCCTCGGCCGGCATCGCCACCAGCTCCGCGGCAAAGCCATCAACACCGTCGCCAGGCACCGAGAAAAACCCAGCTGCCTGAGGCCCGCCATAGAACCAGTCCGGGAAGAAGGTCGACAACACCTTGTCGCCAACCTGGAACCGGGTCACGCCCTCGCCGACCGCGACCACATCGCCAGCCCCATCAGACATCGGGATACGACCATCATCTGTCGGAATGCCGCCCATGACGACGACAAAGTCATGATAGTTGAGAGAAGACGCGCGAATCCGTACCAGAACCTCCCCCGGACCCGCGACAGGATCAGGACGGTCTTCGATCACGAGATTTCCCGGACCACCCGGCTTCTTAACGGCTGCAACTTTCATTGATCTCTCCAACACTTGACTGCGCGCAGGAAGGAAGTCCGATCCTCGCGGAAGTCAAGTATTCGCATGCCCGGCCCGTCAATGCCGCGCGGGTACCGGCTGACAGGCCTTCCTGCGTAATGCTACGACACCACGAAGAAGGACGAACTCGGCCGGGAGCACACGCATGTCATCGCAAGCCATAGCGGCGCAGGCCGATCTGCATCACCAATATTTCCTAGGGCTTCAACTCATGATCGCAGTCGAGGAGTCGCGTCAGACCGTTTATGATTGGATGTTCCGTCTGTTCCGCCGGCAGCATGAAGAAAAATTCCTGTCCAGCTTCGAAAAACTCGGCCTCAGTCACCTGCCGGATGCGGTCGCCTGTGCACAGTATCATGTCCTCTCCAACAGTATGGGCGGTGTCGGCGTCGAGTTTATGCCCGATAGTGATACGAAGGCATGGGTCCGGTTTCGATACCCGCGTTGGATGTATGCCGGGCCGGCAATATGCGGCATTCCGGTTGAGGCCAGTCGCGGATTCCTCAATGGCTGGTATGCGCAGAATGGCGTCAGCCTTGGCAATCCTCGGCTTGGCTTTGTCTGCGTGTCGGAAGACGTGACCGGCCAATTTGGCCTGTGTGGATACTTCAAGGAGTACGATCACGATCTGACGCCGGAACAGCGCCTGGTCTTTGCGCCGGATGAGCAGCCGCCGGGGTTCGACGCCGCGGCGCAACCAGCGCCGCCCGCATCCGAGTGGAACGAGGAACGCCTCGCCAAGGCCAATCGCAATTATGCGATGGAGTATGTGCGAAACGGCATTCAGGCGCTGATCGAAGTGGTGGGTGTGGAACGCACGCTCGAACTCGGACGTCGCGCGGCGCGATTGACGGGGCTGCAAAATTATCCGGCGCTCGCAGCCGCGGTTGGTGCCAATGAAGGCGGCGCCGCCGACGCGGCTGAGTTCCTGCAGCGCATCATGGCGGGCATGGGGGATGATTGCGCCGTGGAGGCGGATGGCCCGCAACTGCGCGTTGTCCAAACCGGACTCCGCATCGTCCGCGGACTTGAAGGGGAGGCGCGCGACGCTTTACTCGTCTGTTGGATTGAGCTCTGGCGCGGCGCGATCGATTCCGGCCGCGCGTTTCTGGATGTAACGTGCACCGTGGAAACGGAGCGGCTCGTCTGGCAAATCTCAAAATAAGCCCGCACGCTCCGCCAGCATTTCCTATTCTACGTCCGTCTCCACTACCGGTTCAGCTTCGACCTCATCTTCCGGCTGAGGCAATGGCGCGACCGCTTCGACCAGACGCATCACTGCTGCCGCAATCTCGCCCGCCACCTCTTCCTGCAGGAAGTGTCCAGCTTGCGTTTCAGTCACGCGCGCATTCGGAAAGTTCGTCTTCATTCTGCCGAGCGCGGAGCCCAGAATGGGGTCATTCATGCCCCAGACGATCTCCGCAGGAACGTCGAGCGATAGCACATAGGCCTCGATCTGGCGCATTTGTTCGCTGCTCGGATGATCCGGTCCATCACTGACCATGCGCATCAGCGCGAGCGGCGCTTTTGAATTGCCGCTCTCTCGCAGGGGCCTGGCGTAAAGCTCGATCACTTCCGGCGGCAAGGAGTCAGGATCGTTCTGTACGCTGGGCAGAGAATCAAAAATCGACCGAAACACTTCCGTCAACAATTCCCCGACCACGGGCGTCTTAACTGTGGCATGCGCGCGCGACAGATCGACTTTTTCGGTCGGTGCATTGAACCCGGTATTCATTGCCACCACGCCTTCCAGCAGATCAGGTGAAAGGGCCAGAGCGCCCATACCGACCGGACCGCCCCAGTCCTGTCCGACATAGATCACGCCTTCCAGATCGAGCGCGTCCAGTGCCGCATTCATCCATCGCATATGATTGTCCAGAGTGTGCTCACTGGCGGGAATCTTGGTGGAAAACCCAAGGCCAGGCAGTGTCGGCATAATCACACGCACCCGGTCCGTCGGCAACGCTTCAACGACTTTGCGATACAGGAATCCTGAGGTCGGATTGCCATGCTGCATATAGACCGGATAGCCGGTCCCAACCTCGAGCACGTGGATTTTGATTCCGGGCTCGACCTCGATCAAATAGCTCTTGTAATCCTCGCCGACAAAAGCTGCAGCATAATCGGGTAGTGGGTAAGCCTCGAACGATTGCGCGCCAATCGAAATCTCACCCGACCCCTGGGGCGTAACTTGAGACCCATCTCGCGTGACGATGAACGATGCGATCACGCCGATCCCAAGCAAAACCGCTAGAACGATAAGAAATTTTCTGAACATGTCTGCTGCCTCCGATGCGCCAATCTCATATTATGGCACACGAAGTGACAAAAGTGAAAGTCCAGACGGCCTGTAAGCCGGGTTCTGTTCCCCCTTGCGGGTTCAGCAGTCATTCCTCTGCGACGTCTGTTGCCAGGCGCCTGATGCGACACACCCGGGGCGCGGGCTGAAGACGGCCCATGCGCGCCCCCTATTCGGTCTTGCTCCGGGCGGGGTTTACCATGCGGGCCGCGTCACCGAAGCCCCGGTGAGCTCTTACCTCACCCTTTCACCCTTACCGCGGACCTGCGTCCGCGGCGGTTTGCTTTCTGTGGCACTTTCCCTCGGCTTGCGCCGGGTGGACGTTATCCACCGCCTTGTCTCCATGGAGCCCGGACTTTCCTCCAGCAAGCAAGCTTGCCAGCGACTGCCCAGCCGTCTGGAGCGGCGGATATAAGCGAAAAGATCCATATTCGCCAGCCCCCTGCCCCGACGGCCCTATTGTTGCCGCGCGGCCCCTATGCTCACCTGCGTACAAAGAACAGATCCGGGAGCACCGAAATGGACCTTAAACTCAAGGGAAAGAAATGCGTCATCCTCGGCGGGACACGCGGCATCGGGCGGGCGATCGCCGATACGCTGGCCGAAGAAGGCGCTGATGTCGCCATTTGCGCACGCAATGCTGAACAGATCGCCGCGGCGGTCGAAGACCTGAAAGCCAAAGGCGTAAACGCAATCGGTGGACCGGTCGATGTCACAGACGGTGCTGCGCTGAAGGCCTGGATCACTTCCGCTGGCGAAGACCTGGGTGGGATTGATATCCTGATCTCCAATGCTGGCGCCATGGCGCAAGGCAATGATGAGAATTCGTGGAAACAGAACTTCAATCTGGATGTGCTCGGTGCGGTCAACGCGTTCGAGGCGGCTGAGCCCTTCCTCGGCAAAGCTGCGGATGCGAACGGCGACGCCGCCTTCGTCATCATCGCTTCGATTTCCGCTGCCGTGGCTGATCAGGCTGGCTCCTATGGTCCGATCAAGGCAGCGCTCATCCATATGGCCAAAGGGCTCGCTCGCCAGCACGCGAAGCGAGGCATTCGTACCAATGTCGTCTCACCCGGCATGGTCTATTTTGAAGGCGGGATCTGGCACCAAGTGGAACAGAATATGCCGGACTTTTTCGAACAGGCCTTGAAGCGCAACCCGACTGGCCGCTGCGCGACGCCGCAGGAAATCGCCGACGCCGCGGTTTTTCTGGCGAGCCCGCGCTCGTCCTTCACCACCGGTTCCAATCTGATCGTCGATGGAACAATCTCAAATCGCGTAAACTTCTAAGCACGGAGACAACAATGAAACTCTATAATTCCGTGGGCCCGAATCCGCAGGTCGTCCGCACGTTCATGGCCGAACGCGGCATCTCCGTACCGCTTGAAGAGGTCGACATTATGGGCGGCGCCAATCGCCAGGCGGACTATTTGAAGGTCAATCCGGCGGGTCAGCTCCCCGCGCTGGAGCTTGATGACGGCACCATCCTGACTGAAATCACGGTCATCTGCGAATATCTGGATGAGACCCATCCGGGCGACTCTTTGATGGGGGATACAGCGGAAGCGCGGGCCCGGATTCGCAGCTGGACGCGCTGGTCAGATTTGAATGTCTGCGAGCCGCTCGCGAATGGATTCCGCTTTTCTGAAGGCCTGCCCCTGTTTCAGGATCGGATGCGATGCGTTCCGGAAGCAGCACCTGGTCTGAAAGCCTGCGCCCAGGACAAACTTGAATGGCTGGATGGCCAATTGGGCGATCGCGACTTTCTGGCGGGAGATGAGTTTTCGCTGGCAGATATTCTGCTCTCGTCCTTCCTGGCCTTCGGCGAACAGGTCGGACAACCGCTCAATCGAGACCTCAAGACGCTGAACGCCTGGTTTGATCGGTGTCAGGCCCGCGACAGCGCAAAGGCATAGAAGTCGCCTCAAAAAAGGGCGCCCCGCTTGGGACGCCCTGATCGATGTCATTAGCCGCCAAACTGCCAGGAGGCAGAAAACTTGACATTGGCGCCGGGTTCGACCGCGCCAGCAAAAGTACGCTCATACTGCTCGTCGAGGACATTATCGACGCCAAGGTCGAGACGCAGGCCTTCAACAAAGTCCGGGCGCCAGGTGGCGTAAAGATCGAGCACGACATAGCTATCGCGCTCATCCTGCAGCGTGAAGCCGCCGGAACCATCAGAAACACGCTGCTCGAAATCGCTCGCATGCTGGACACGGGCGCCAACCAGGGCGTTCCACTCCGGCAGTTTGAGGCCGAGATTGACCGACGTACGATCTGGCGTCAGCGAACCGAGATCGGAGCCATCTGCCAGGTTTGTGCCCTCAATGCTGGAGAAGCTGGCGCGCGCGAAGAAACGGTCCGAGTCATAATGCAGCTCGCCTTCCCAGCCTTCGAGCTCAGCCTGATCAACATTTGCGGACTCAGATGTGCCCCAGTCACATGGCTGGAAGAAAGGCGGTGCGAAACAGGTTGGCGCCGGAACCACATTGACGGAAAGATTGATCAGGTCAGCGGCGTCTGTCTCGAAATAGGACACTTTGGCCTGGAACCGGTCGCTTGGGACAAAGATCTGTTTGAAGTCTACGCCCGCTCCGAATTCCACCGTCTCGGTTTCTTCCGGCACCAGATCCGGGTTTGGAATGAAGTTGTTTGGCGCCAGGACAAACGATCCCATCGCCGGGTTGAACAGGACCGGGTGCGGGATCGAAAAGTGGACGCCGTCAAGGTACAGCTCATTGATCGATGGGGCGCGGAAGCCCTCTGAGTAAGACCCGAACAGACGCAACCACTCGGCGCCTTCCGGCGCGAAGCTCGCGGCAAATCGAGGTGAAATCGCATCGTCAGAGTTTTCCTCGCCAGGTGCAATCGAAGATGAGCTTTCAAACTCGTCAAAGCGTACGCCTGGGATGACAATGAACTGACCCGCTGGCGTATCGATCACAGATTCGAGCTGGGCGAAGACACCCATGAATTCACTCTCGCCGTTTGGAACACCGCCCCGCGTGCCGTCCGTAGTCTGGTCGTCAGTGCCGGTCTGCTCATCCTTGTACCAGTCGCCGCCTACGGTCAGTGTGGTCTCAGCTGAACCGATCGTGAAGCGCGACGCGTTGCGCGCAGAGAACCCCGTGGTCTCGATATCGCGCACGGTTGTTCGTGGCACTGTCGCATCGAACTCATCGACATCGCTCGAGGTCTGATACGCGGTCAGTGACACGTCCAGCCAGTCATTGTCAGCCGGATTGAAGTTCAGTCCGAGACGGAACGTGTCGGTGGTGATTTCCTTATCGACATTGCGGTCGAGAATGCCATCGCCAGTACCAGCGGTGCCCTGTCCATTGTTCGGCTCGATCGCTGAATTGGTGAAGCGTTGCCAAGAGCCCTCTACCGTCAAAGCGTCGGTCACAACATAGCTGCCTTTGACCAGGGCTGTTTGGATATCATCATCAGAAGGCAGGTCAGCACCGGAAGCGAGTTCAATATCGCCGGACTGGCGAATGCCGAAGCTGGCTAGGCCATCAAACGCACCTTGTTGGGTGAACGCCGTCAGAGACGCATAGCCTTCTTCATTCACGCTCTGATAGCCGACACGCGCACGGGCGCCCCAGGTTTCCCCTTCGCGGAGGAGGTCGGCCGCATCGACGCTTTCAAAAGCCAGGACACCGCCAACGGCGCCCGACCCATAAAGCGCCGATGCCGGCCCCCGCACGACCTCCGCGGTCCCAATCAATTCCGGATCGACAAAGAAGCGACCATCATGCGCCGAGGTGAAGCTCTGGCGCGCGCCATCCAGCAGGATCAATACATTCTGACCGGACAGGCCGCGAATGCTTGGTAGCTCGCCTGTACGGCGTGGGCCGCCAGTGAAATCGAGCCCAGGCACATCACGCAGCAGATCTGAAACGGCCGATGGTGCGATGGTTTCCAGAGCCTCGCGATCCACCACTGTGACCTGCCCCGGATAGTCAAACACAGGTAGCGGATTGGACGTTCCATACACCGTGATCGTCTCCTCACGCAGCTCGTCATCTGCGGCGTCCTCTGCCGTCATTACCGGAGAAGCGGCGATCAGAGTAGAGATCAGCAAGCCGGCCTTTAAGCTTCTGTTCAAATGTGCGGTCTGTCTTTGAGTGGTCATACGTTACCCCTAAGTTTTTGAGAATGGTTCGCAAAAACTCCTATGGCAGGTATGATTCTTTATTGCAAATGATTCTTACTTTCATTATCAGCATAGCATTCACTCTCTCAGATTTCAACACGGGGAACCGATATGAGAACCAACCGAATCTGGCTTACCGCCGCCGCAAGCCTTGCGATTTTAGCGACTGCACCAGCCTGCACGACGGCAACAATCGCTGTTTCAGATACAGCATCGAGCGAACGGGAAATTGCGCCTTTCGAACAGGACCGCCAATCGATTCTCGCCATGACCGGCGATTACAAAGTGACGTTCGACTTTACCGAGACCGTCTCCTTCGTCGAAGGCTACGAGCTGAAAGCGCCGAAACTGTCCGGTGGGCATGAATCGGTTCGCGTCGTCGAGGATCGCGGCGACTTTATCAGCCTGCAACACTTGCTCGTCGTCGGGCCAGATGACTCCCCATTCGTGGTCAAGCATTGGCGACAGGATTGGCAGTATGAGCCAGCACGCGTGCTGACTTTCATTGGAGGCAATGCCTGGGAATGGCAGGACGTACCCGCCTCTGAGCGCGCTGGCACCTGGTCGCAGACGGTCTATCAGGTCGATGATGCGCCGCGCTACGGCGCTGTTGCGCAATGGACCTATGATGACGGCATCGCCGAATGGACGCCTGAGCATGAATGGCGCCCACTGCCCCGCCGGGATATGACGACACGCGATGACTATCACGCCGTAAATGCCGTCAATCGCCATGTCATCACGCCTTGGGGATGGGTTCACGAACAGGACAATTCCAAGCTGATGCTGGACGGCGCGCCGCAGGCTCTGGTCCGCGAGGTTGGCCTGAACACATATAAGGCGTTCGACAATTATCCTGTCTCTGCCGCTGAAGACTATTGGGCTGGCACTGAAGATTTCTGGGCCGGCGTGCGGGCCGAATGGACTCGGATCGAAAATGAGAATGAGCGCTTCGCGATCACGATCAAAGGCGAGACGGAGGACCTCTACATGCCGCTACTCGAACTGGCCAACGCCGTGAACGAAGGCGAGAAAGACCTCGAGCCTGCGCTTGCTGAAGCCCGCGACGTGATCGACAGCTTCGTTACGCCCGAGGTCGGCGCGCTTGCCGACCGCCTGCGTCCGACGACGAAACTCGCAAGCGCAGACTGATCATGTCTCGCCTTGCGCTCCCGTTGCTCACAGCGGCGCTCTCGATTGGAAGTGCCGCTGCCGACACCGCTTATGTGAAGCCGTCAACCTTCTCGCCCGCTGCCGAGCAGACCATCACGGTTGAAGTTGCCTTCAACGATTATTGCTGCGAGCCGCGCTATGCCGTGCGGACCGACACATTCGCGGTGATCGGACCAGATGGTGAACCCGTGACGCCTGATCGGGTCGAGAATTTCTCGAATACGACCATTCTCGAAACAACGATTGTGGCGGAGGGTACGACCCGCATCACCACAGGTGAACGACTGGGACGCAAAGGCGAATATGTCGAGCTGGATGGAAGCTACCATCTCGTCAACAGTCCTGACGCCGAGCCAATTGAGATTCCGGACGGCACCCCAATCCTTTCCTCCCAGACCGCAACCGTAACGGATGCTTATGTCACCGTCGGTTTGCAGGATTGGGGTGCTATCCGGACGACCGTGGGTCGACTTGCGATTGAGCCGGCTTTGCATCCGAGCTCAGCAAGTGTCGGAACTCCATTCATTGGTCGCATCACTCTGGATGGGACGCCCGTCGCCAACCACGCCGTACTGCTCACCAATGAAGCCCAGAGACTGCGCGATGATGGCGGTGTCCGCACCCGTACAGATGCGGATGGCATATTTTCGGTCATGTTTACCGAGCCAGGTGTTCATCTGATCATGGCCGGTCTGCAAGCCCCGGCGCCGGACGGG
>JGI12316J14372_10004715_pt1 | contig 11367 bp, 8 predicted proteins | sample MarCyaLeptolynsp_FD_14372 | JGI IMG/M metagenome (IMG submission 14372) | reverse complement strand
TGTACGACATCCGTCAGTTCCGCGAGCTGGTCCGGAGCGATGTTCCAGATCGCATTGTTGGGGCCGTTGAAATAATGCGGCCACTGCACCTGCGCGGTAAACCCCTGAATGGAGCCGTCGGTCATGATCTTGACAGCACCAAGACGCAGTTTTTCCGTCGACCTGTCGCGCAATGCAAGGGCCCGCTCGGCAATTTCCGAAGGACGTCCGTTCATCGCATTGAGGGCGGGCACCAGGCGTACAGGGAATTCCGGATCGCCGGTAACAGCGGTCAGTTCCAAGACATCGGCGTCGCTGATCGCGGCGAACAGATCCGTGACCGTGGTAACACCACACATTCGCGCAACCGAACCATAGGCACGCAACCCGTCTTCGCCGCTCGACATCTCCGCAAAATCCACCCCCATGCGCCGCATGACCGGAAACATGGCCGCCATTTCCTGGAGTTCACCGCTCGGTTCGCCGTCATCTCCCTTGTCGACACCGGGAATATTCGTGTCGCGGCTGAACTGTGCGGCCGACAGCGCGGTGGAATTTGCCGTCAGAAGGTGGAAGTTGGAATGGATGACGGCGATTGGCCGCGACGTGGAGACCGAATCGAGATGGTGCCGATCCAGACGCCGTGACGGAAGAAAAATCGGATCGAATCCCCAGGCGACGAGCGGTTCGCCCGGAGCCAGCAATGCATCCGCCTCGCGCAGGCGCGCAATGACGTCGTCGATCGTCGTCAATGCGGGCCACAGCTTTCCCTTCGGGTCCACACGCGGATGAAAGCCCGCATAAACATATTGCCAGACGCCGCCGGCCATGACGTGGGCGTGTCCCTCGACAAAACCGGGGACCATGATCTTGTCGCGATACCGGTCATCGATTTCGCCCGCCCCCCAGGCGAGCGCCTCGGACCGATTGCCGACCGCAAGGATGTGACCGTCGCGCACCGCGACGTGGGTGGCCTCGGGACGATTGCGATCCATGGTGAGGATCTTGCGCGCTTCGAACACGACAATGTCCGATTTGGGTTTCGACATGAAATATACTCCAAACGATCAGCGCCCGGACGCTGAACGACGACTGACTGGGCTCACGGAGACAGGGGCGTGGCGGGGCCGCAGGCACCGAATTGTGTGCCCGTGCGATCCCAATTTGCAAGGGATTGTCGGGCTTGGCAATCGTTTTGAGCCCTGTAAACCGCGCGATGGAAACAGGATCAGGCGGTGCCGGAGTGCGTCTCCGCGTCAAAACGGCCCTGTCTCCAGCCCGCATGCCGGTGGTTACCATCACAGGTCAATCCACAGAAAATCCACGATGCCGCCTGCGCCGGCAAAACCGTATGTGCGCGAATAAATTCGCTCAACGTGATAAATTTGTCGCTCGGCAATTGACAGTCTTGGCTTGTCTCCTTCTACTACCGTCCATCCGGACCAACCGGAAGTGTCCGCCGAGCGCCTTTGCGTGGTTTGTTGTCGGCGGGAAAACGGGAGAAAGACATGTTGCAATGGACTAGACGCTCGATGCTCGCCGCCGCCGCTGTGCTGGCGCCGCTGGCAATCGGGACGACGGCGACCCTATCCGACGCCGCGGCCGAAACGGTCTTGCGGGTTATTCCGCACGCGGACCTGAAGAACCTGGATCCGATCTGGACCACCGCCTATATCTCGCGAAACCACGGCTATCTGATCTACGATACGCTGTTTGCGATGGATGAAAGCTTCACGCCGCAACCGCAGATGGCTTCGGGCTACACGGTTTCCGATGACAAGCTGACCTGGACGATCACGTTGCGCGACGGCCTGAAATGGCATGACGGCACCGACGTGACCGCGGAAGACTGCATCGCTTCCCTGAAGCGCTGGGGTGCGCGCGACGGCATGGGCCAGCAATTGATGGGCGTGATGGAGGATATGTCCGCCCCCGACGCCAAAACCATTGTGCTGAAATTGAAGTCCCCCTACGGACTGGTTTTGGAATCGATCGGTAAAATCTCTTCGAACGTGCCGTTCATGATGCCGAAGCGGATCGCGGAAACCGATCCGTTCGAACAGATTTCGGAGCATATCGGATCTGGCCCGTTCAAGTTCGAAAAGGACCTCTGGGTTCCCGGATCCAAGGTCGTCTACACGAAATTCGCCGACTATGTGCCGCGCTCGGAACCGCCCTCTGCAGCAGCCGGTGGTAAAGAGGCAAAAGTCGATCGCGTCGAATGGACCTATTTCCCCGACCAGAACACGGCCATGAATGCCCTGATCTCCGGTGAAGTGGATTATTTCGAGTCGCCGGCCAACGACCTGATGCCGATCCTTGAAGCCGAAGAAGGCGTCACCGTTGAGATCAACGATCCGCTCGGCAATATCGGCTTTGCGCGATTCAACCACCTGCTTCCGCCATTCGACAACGCGGAAATCCGGCGTGCGGCGATTATGGCCATGAAGCAGGAAGATTATCTGGCGACCGCTGTGGGCGACCAGAAATTCTGGAAAACCTGCCACTCGGTCTTCCCATGCGGAACACCGCTCGACAATGACGTCGGCAGCGACGTGATAAAAACCGGTGATATCGAAAAAGCCAAAGCAGCTTTGACGGCAGCCGGTTACGACGGTACGCCGGTGGTCATCATGCAACCGACCGATATTCCGATCCTATCGACATTCTCGCTGGTGACAGCAGAAAAGCTGCGCAAGATCGGCATGACAGTCGATCTGCAGGCCATGGACTGGTCGACTCTCACCTCCCGTCGGGCAAAACGCGATCCGGTGGCAGACGGTGGCTGGAACATGTTCCACACATGGTGGATTGGCGCAGATGTGATCGATCCGATGGCCATCGCATTCTCCGGCAATCCGGACAAAGGCTGGTTCGGCTGGCCGACCGACGCGGCGCTGGAAGAGGCCCGCACGGCCTTCACTGTGGCGGCAACAGCCGACGAAAAGAAGGAAATCGGCAAGAAGGTTCAGGAGCGGCTCTGGGCAATTGGAGCATCCGGACAGCTTGGCCAGTTCTTCACGCCCGTTGCCTACCGCGACAACGTCAAGGGTCTGATCAAGTCGCCGGTACAGTTCTTCTGGAACATGTCGGTCGAATAAACGCGACGCAATACCCGCCCGCGGCAACGCGGGCGGTTTTCTCAAGGGCCGGGGTACCAAGACGCTGGACGAAGGGGCTGTTTTTTGCCCCCTCCAACCCCCGGTTTGCTGAACGCTCCAACATACGGCGGAACCGGCCATGTATGCCTATGTCTTCAGACGCATCCTGGAAACCATTCCGGTCATGTTCGTGGTCGCGCTGTTCGTGTTTTTGATGCTGCGCCTGTCGCCAGGCGACCCCGCCTCGGTCATCGCCGGCGACTATGCCACTGCCGAGGATATTGCGCGCATTCGCGAACGTCTGGGCCTCAACGAAGCCATCCATATCCAGTTCTTCAGTTGGATCGGCAGCCTCCTGCAGGGTGACCTCGGCACCTCGATTTTTAACCAGCTTCCGGTCACGACGCTCATTGCCCAGCGGATCGAACCGACGATCATGCTGGCGCTGACCACGATCATTTTCACCATCCTCGTCGCCGTGCCGCTCGGGACCATCGCGGCCTGGAAATCCGGCAGCCTGATCGACCGGTTTGTGATGATGTTTTCGGTGGGCGGGTTTTCAGTCCCCGTCTTCGTCCTTGGATATATCCTCGTCTACATATTTGCCATCGAGCTCAGATGGCTTCCCGTTCAGGGCTACAAGAACATGTGGGACCATGGGGTGTGGACGTTTGCCCGCCACATGATCCTGCCGACCGTAACCCTGTCTGTGATCTTCATCGCCCTGATTGCCCGCATGACCCGCGCTTCGGTCATGGAAGTTCTGCAGGAAGACTATGTCCGAACCGCCCGAGCCAAGGGTCAGAGCGAATTCAAGATCCTTGTGAAACATGCTCTGCGCAATGCGGCCGTACCGATCGTCACCGTCATCGGCATTGGCATCGCACTTCTGATCGGCGGTGTCGTCGTCACCGAAAGCGTCTACAACATTCCCGGACTGGGGCGACTGGTGCTGGATGCCGTACTGGCCCGCGACTATCCGATCATCCAGGGTCTGATCCTGTTCTTCAGCTTCATCTACATCATGATCAACCTCTTGATCGACCTTTCCTACACATTCTTTGACCCGAGGATCCGATACTGATGAGCGTTCCAGCGGACATCGAGGGAAAAGTCGAACCGGACCAGATGGCGCCATCCAAGGCCAACCCGTCCGTCCTGTCCCTCGCCCTCAAACATCCTTCGATCCTTGTCGGCGGCATCCTGCTCGCGATCATGATCGTGATCGCGGTCATCGGCCCGTTCTTCACCGCCGACCCGATTTCGATCAACCCGCTGAAACGGCTTAAACCGCCCTCCGGAGAATCGTGGTTTGGAACGGACAAGCTCGGGCGTGACACCTTTGCCCGGGTGATTCACGGAGCGCGCGTCTCCCTGGTCGTCGGGCTTGCCGTGTCGATCATTGCAGTGTCCATCGGACTGTTCGTCGGCCTTCTGGCCGGTTACATCCGGGCGTTCGAGGCCGTGATCATGCGGGTGATGGACGGACTGATGGCCATTCCGGCGATTCTGCTTGCCATCGCCATGATCTCTCTGGCCGGCGCAACACTGACGACCGTTGTGGTCGCTATCGTGATCCCCGAAATTCCGCGCGTCGTCAGGCTGGTGCGTTCGGTGGTGCTGACCGTGCGCGAAGAACCTTATGTCGAGGCGGCGATTGCGGCGGGCACTCGCCTGCCGTTGGTGCTCTGGCGTCATATCCTGCCGAATACAATCGCACCACTGATCGTGCAGGCCACCTATATCTGCGGCGCCGCGATGCTGACAGAGGCCATTCTCGGCTTCCTTGGCGCCGGTATCCCGCCGGAAATTCCATCCTGGGGCAATATCATGTCGGAAGGCCGTGACCTGTTCCGTCTGTCACCATGGATCATCTTTTATCCCGGGATCGCCCTGGCACTGACGGTGCTGGCGGTGAACATTCTCGGCGATGGTCTGCGCGACACGCTCGACCCGCGCATTGCAAGGAAGATGTAGTTCGATGAATGACAGCAATGCCGCCAACGATATCATCCTCGAAATCAAGGGATTGAGCGTCGAGCTGCCGAAAAACGCCGACAGAAAATTTGCTGTTGAGGATGTCTCGTTTTCCGTCAAACGCAGCGAAATCATCTGCATTGTCGGCGAATCCGGATCCGGGAAGTCGGTCACCGCCCATACGGTGATGGGACTGATCCCGCGCAAGCAGCTGAAACCGGTCGCCGGCTCCATCCTGCTGGAGGGCGAGCCCCTGCTCGACAAGTCGCAAAAGGACCTGCAATCCCTGCGCGGCGAACGCATGGCGATGATTTTCCAGGAACCGATGACCGCCCTCAATCCGGTGATGAAGGTCTCCGACCAGATCGGGGAAATGCTGGAAATCCACACCGAGCTGTCGCAGGCCGAACGCGATGCGCGGGTTTTGGAAGTGATGCGTGACGTCAATCTGCCGAACCCGGAAGAAATGGCGCACTCCTATCCGCACCAGCTTTCGGGCGGCCAGCGCCAGCGCATCATGATCGCCATGGCCCTGGCGCTCGAGCCGGGCCTTCTGATCGCCGACGAACCAACGACGGCACTCGACGTCACCACCCAGGCGCAGATCCTCGATCTGATAAAATCGATCCAGAAGAGCCGGGGCACCGGCGTCATGTTCATCACTCATGATTTCGGGGTTGTCGCGGAGATTGCCGACCGCGTCGTGGTGATGCAGAACGGGCGCATCGTCGAACAGGGAACCGCTGAACAGATCCTGTCGGCGCCGACCGATCCCTATACCAAGATGCTGATCTCCTCGGTTCCGAGCCTGACACCGCCGCAGCGGGAACCGATTCCTCGGTCGGAACCGGCACTGGCCACCAAGCTGCTCGAAAAAATTTATGATTCCAGCGGTTTCTTTCGCAAAAGCCGTGTCGTGCATGCGGCCAAGGAAGTTGAGCTGCGCGTCCAGCGCGGAGAGACGCTCGGCGTTGTCGGAGAGTCCGGATCCGGAAAATCGACGGTCGCCCGCTGCGTCGTGCGGCTGATCGATCCGACATCCGGCGAGATAACGATTGGCGGCAACAACATTGCGGGACTGACCGAAACCGAACTGAGACCCTACCGGCGCGATGTTCAGATCGTGTTTCAGGACCCGTACCGCTCGCTCAATCCGAGGCGCACGGTCGGCCAGTCAATCGTCGAGGGGCCGATGAATTTCGGCACCAGTCATGAGGAAGCGACGCAAAGGGCCCGCGATCTGATGAAGATCGTCGGACTGTCTCCCGACGCGCTGGACCGGTTTCCGCACCAGTTTTCCGGTGGCCAGCGGCAGCGGATCTGCATCGCGCGGGCGCTGGCCATGGAACCGAAGGTGCTGATTGCCGACGAGGCGGTGTCGGCTCTCGACGTATCCGTGCAGGCCCAGGTGCTGGACCTTCTCGACGACGTCAAGAACCGGTTCGAACTGGCCATGCTGTTCATCACCCACGATCTGCGCGTCGCCGCACAGATCTGCGACCGGATCATGGTCATGCAGCATGGCGTCGTCGTCGAACAGGGTCCGACGGCCGACGTCTACGCCGCCCCGCAACACGACTACACCAAGGCGCTGCTTGCCGCCGCGCCGGGTCGGCAGGCGGTGTTCGGTTCGTAGGCGGGGCGAGTGCCCGGTCTTTCGGGCGGTTGGGTTAGCCGAACAGGTCCGCCTCGCCGAGGTTTCCCGCCTTTCTGTCCTTTTCAGACAGAACCGGCGCGCCCTCCAGTGGCCAATCGATGGCCAGTTCCGGATCGTCCCAGGCGATAGCCCGGTCGCATTCAGGCGCATAATAATCCGTTGTCTTGTAGAGGATTTCGGTGTCGTCGGCGAGCGCGACGAATCCGTGGGCAAAACCCGCAGGGATCCAGAACTGGTGTTTGTTGTCAGCCGAAAGCGTCGCCGAAACCCACTGTCCGAATGTCGGCGACGATTTCCTGATGTCGACGGCGACATCGAAGATCGCACCGGCAATCACACGGACCAGCTTTCCCTGCGGTACCGGTTCGACCTGATAGTGCAGGCCGCGTAGCACGCCGCCGGCGGACCGGGAATGATTGTCCTGGACAAAGTCCACGTCCAGTCCCGTCACCTCGCGAAAGGTGCGGACATTGAAACTCTCCAGAAAAAAACCGCGCGCGTCGCCGAACACTTTCGGCTCCAGCAAAATGATATCCGGAATGGCCTGTCGCACCGCCTTCATGACTGTTCCGCCTCGCGCAGCAATTGCTGCAGATAGGCTCCGTACCCGCTCTTGCCGTAAAGGTCAGCGAACCCTTTCAGGTCGGCCGCGGAAATCCAATGTTTGCGGAAGGCGATTTCCTCCGGACAGGAGATTTTCAGGCCCTGACGATGTTCGATGGTCTGCACGAACTGGTTGGCCTCGATCAGGCTTTCGTGGGTTCCGGTGTCGAGCCAGGCATAGCCGCGATTCATCACCTCGACCGACAGCGTTCCGCGCTCGAGATAGATGCGGTTAAGGTCAGTGATTTCCAGCTCGCCGCGCGCCGAGGGTTGCAGGTTTCGGGCATGGTCCACGACATGCGGATCATAAAAATACAATCCGGTTACGGCGAAGCTCGATTTCGGCTCCGCGGGCTTTTCTTCGATGCTCTCGACCCGGCCGTCACGACCAAAGGCGGCAACACCGTACCGTTCAGGATCTTTTACATGATAGACAAAGACGGTCGCGCCACTCTTCCTGTCATCCGCGGATTTCAGCAGCCGGTAGAGATCGTGGCCGTAAAAGATGTTGTCACCGAGCACCAAGGCCGCCGGAGCGCCATCGAGAAACGCCTCGCCAATGAGAAAGGCCTGCGCGATCCCGTCAGGGCTCGGTTGCACGGCATAGGAAATCGACAAACCCCATTGCGACCCGTCGCCGAGCAATTCCTCGAACCGGGGCGTATCGCGCGGCGTCGAGATCACCAGGATCTCGCGAATATCGGCCAGCATCAGCGTCGACAGGGGATAGTAGATCATCGGCTTGTCGAAAATCGGCAGCAATTGTTTCGACGTGGCAAGGGTGACGGGATGCAGCCGGGTGCCGCTGCCTCCGGCCAGGATGATCCCCTTGCGGGACTTTTGGGTATCGCTCATGCCATCTTCCCCAATTGCTTTGCCAGGTCGCGAACGCCGATCCGCCAGTCCGGCATCTTCATGTCCAGTGTCTGCTCCAATTTGGCGCAGGACAAAAGCGAATTTTTCGGCCGCCGGGCCTTTGTCGGATATTGGGAACTGTCAATCGCCGCTATCCCGTTCGGATCCAGCTTCAGGCGCGCGCCGGCCTCGGCGCAGCAGGACAGAAAAAACGCGGCGTAGTCACGCCAGTTGGTGCGCCCCGAAGCGGAACAGTGAAAGAGGCCCGACGGTGCATCCCCACCGGATGTGTGCAACTTGTCGACGATGATCTGTGTAACATCCCGCAAGAGATCGACGGGTGTCGGTGTCCCCCACTGGTCGCCGACCACAGAGAGGCTGTCACGCTCCAGCGCAAGACGCAGCATGGTGCGGGCGAAATTCTGACCGTGTGCGCTGTAGACCCAGGCGGTGCGCAGGATTATGTGACGGCAGCCGGATGCCGCGATCGCCTGTTCCCCGGCAAGTTTCGAGCGGCCATAGACACTGACCGGAGCCACCGGATCGGTCTCAACCCAGGCGCCGTCCTTGGTTCCGTCAAACACATAATCGGTCGAAAAATGGACCAGTACGGCATTGGCGGTCCGCGCTTCCTCCGCCAGCACTTCCGGTGCCCGCGCATTCACCGCGTGTGCAATCTCCGGCTCGTCCTCGGCCTTGTCGACGGCAGTGTATGCCGCAGCGTTGATAACGATACCCGGCGCGGCCTCTCGGACGGCACCGCGAATCGACGCTTCATCGGTCAGGTCGCACTCGTGTCTTGCAAGCGCAATCCCGCGTCCGGCAAGCCAGCCGGCCTTGGCCAGGGCAAAACCCAGTTGGCCGTTCCGACCAAGAAGCAGAATGCGCGGGTTCATTTCCGGGCCGAATAGTTGGTATCGAGCCAGTCACGATACGCACCGCTTGCGACATGATCGCACCAATCCTGATTGTCGAGGTACCAGCACACCGTCCGTTCCAACCCGGATTCAAAGCTTTCCGCCGGAGACCAGCCAAGTTCCCCTGTAATCTTAGAGGCATCGACGGCGTAACGGCGATCGTGGCCCGGCCGGTCGGTAATGTGCGTGATCAGGTCGCGGCGCGAGGTTCCGTCCTCACGCGGGCGCAACCGGTCGACAATATCGCAAATCGTCGTCACGACATTCATGTTGGTGCGCTCGCTGTTGCCGCCGATATTGTAAACCTCACCCAGTTTGCCGTCATCGAGAACCCGGCGAATTGCGGCGCAATGGTCGGCGACGTAGAGCCAGTCCCGCACCTGCAATCCGTCGCCATAGACCGGCAGTTTCTCGCCGGCCAGGCATTTGGCGATCATCAGCGGGATCAGTTTTTCCGGAAATTGATAGGGACCGTAATTGTTCGAACAATTTGTCGTCAACACCGGCAGATCATAGGTGTGATGCCATGCCCGGACCAGGTGATCGGAAGCCGCCTTGGTGGCCGAATAGGGAGAATTGGGCCGGTAGGCATTGTTTTCATTGAAACCGGGTTCTCCGGTCTCGAGCGAACCATAGACTTCGTCGGTCGAGACATGCAGGAACCGGAATTCCGACTTCGCGGCGGCATCCTGATTGCCCCAGTAGGTCCGGGCCGCTTCGAGCAATGTGTACACACCGACAATGTTGGTGTCGACGAATTCGCGCGGACCATGAATGGAGCGATCGACGTGGGATTCGGCTGCAAAATTGACAATCGCGCGCGGCTTGTGCTGCGCCAACAACGTGTCGAGCATGGATGCGTCGCATATGTCGCCATGCGCAAACACATGTCGTGGATTGTTCTTCAAGCGCTGGAGGTTTTCCGGATTGCCGGAATAGGTGAGCTTGTCCAGGTTGACGACGGTCTCATCGCGCTCGGAAATCCAGTCGAAGACAAAGTTGGCGCCGATAAAACCGGCGCCTCCGGTGACCAGGATCGTCATATTGCAAGGCCTTGATCGAAATGCTGATGATCGGAAATTGATCTGGTGCGCGCTTGATAACGTGACAGCGGCAAAAGCGCAAAGATTTCAGGCGGCAGGTCCTTGCGCCCCTGTACCGATGCGGCTTTGGATGATTTGCCTGGACTTGTCCGGTTCAGATGTCGAGGGACGGCGTGCGGCCGCTGTCCTCCAGTTCCCAGGCCGCAGACCAGACCGGGCCGCGTCGTTGAAGCACGAGATAATTGCGTTCAGCCACATAAATGCGCTTCCGGCCAGGCAGCGGTTTCAACGTGATCGGCTTGCCGGCCAAAGGGCTTTCCCCCAGGGTGGCAAGCCAACCCAGAGACCGGGCATAGGCTCTGGGCGGCGGCGGGTGGGCGATGCCGGAAGCGACGAGCTGATGCAATGTACCGCCGGCCATCGGCATTTCGGCACGGGTTGCGAGATGAATCTCGCCGGAAAGGACGGTCAAGGCGCTCTTGTCCCGCTCAGCCGTTTCCTCCAACAGCCTGAGGCAGCGCTGCCACTCGGCACGGTGCGCGCGGCTTTGCCACTGGTCGCGAAGGTCGTCCTCGTATTTCCGCAATTTCGGCGCCATGCCGATCAGCGCCTCAACCCAGCTCAGTCTTGGTCCCAAAAGCGGCACACTCGACATGACGAAGCGGCGTCGCGGCGCATCCGGCGCTTTCATCATTCGGGTCAGAGCCGTCCAACCGCCCTGCCCCATGACCCTTTCGGGCCGCCTTTCGGATCGCAGATCAGGCGCCGTGATATCAAATGCCCGAAATCCGATCTGCACGCTCATGCTTTGCCCGGCCGCCGGCGTGGCGTCGAACCCGGGGAGGTCGTCTGTTGCGCCCATCTGAAACAGCTTGAACATGCGCTTTGCCGTCTCGAACAAACCGCGTCCGACCGGACTGTCGAGCGTTTCCGCCTCAAGGCTGCCCCAGCCATCGAAGATATCATGGTCGTCCCACATCATGATCGAGGGAACCGTAGCCAGGAGACGGGCCGTATGCGGCTGCGAATAAAGAACGAGATAGCGGTGCACCAGATAGCTTTCCGCTGCAGCTCTCTCGGCTTCGGTGAAGGCATAACCGGCCTTTTTCGCGGGATCGGCGTCTGCCCACCCGGCGAGTGTCGGGTGCGCCCGGACTACGCCATCGGCGTACAATTGATCTCCGCCATGCAGCAACAGATTGAACGGCGCCGTGTCATGCTCGTCCGCAAGCCGG
>JGI12316J14372_10004710_pt1 | contig 11381 bp, 12 predicted proteins | sample MarCyaLeptolynsp_FD_14372 | JGI IMG/M metagenome (IMG submission 14372) | reverse complement strand
GGTAACAACAACATTCAGTCCCGCACGTTTACTGGATTGTTTGATGAAATCAGACTCACTCTTGCGGGTAGCGGAGCTTTAGCGAGCTTAGAGTTTACTCCAGTGCCTTTGCCGGCAGCATTGCCATTATTCATTGCCGGCCTGCTAGGCTTGTTTGGCATGCGTAAAAGAACTGCTGCTTAGCGCAAACTCTTATTCAACTAAAAAAGGCCGCTTATTAGCGGCCTTTTTTAAGCATGTAACAACTTGTCTTTTAATCACTTAGACTCCTATCTACTACCTCAAACACATCGCGTGATAACTTTGGGGTTGCCTTGATACGCTTAAGTTCTATTTTCATTAGTTCTTGCCTTGCCTGATCATATTTCTTCCAATCAATTAGCGGCTTAACTAAACGTGATGCAACCTGTGGGTTAATAGCATTTAACTCAATAATTTTATCTGCTAAAAACGTATAGCCTGAACCATCCTTATTATGAAAAGCAGTAGGATTTGCCATTGAAAACACGCCAACTAATGCGCGCACTTTGTTTGGATTTTTGATAGAAAATTTTGGATGATTTAACAGCCGCTTTATTGTATCCAGCACTCCCGACCGGCGTGAACGTGCCTGCATAGAAAACCATTTATCCATCACCAGTGCATCATCAGTCCATTCCTCACCGAATTGGTTAATAGCTTGCTGCCTGAACTCATGATCCAAATCATTCACGGCTTCTAATGCAGCAATCTTGTCAGTCATATTATTAGCCTGCATAATTTTTTGCTTAGCCAGATCAATATAATCCTGTTTCTCTAATAGATTCAGATAAAGTAAGCAGATAGCTGCCAGACGACGTTTACCCATATCGACAGCGTTGTAGCGGTAATCGCCAGACACATTATTTTGCTGGTAAGTAACAAGCAATAATTCTTCTAGTGCTTTTGCAATGTTAATTTGTAATAAGTGACGCGCTTGGTAAATTGCATCCACATCAATTGGCTGCATAAAGTCTGCAAGATAAGACTCTTGCGGTAAAATCATCATCTCGGCTTTAAATGCAGAATCAATCGACTCATCACGCAATACCACCGCCAGTGATTCGATAAAGCGTGTAGCATCCGGTAATATAGTATTAGTTTTAACGACTTCTACAGCAGCTAATAACCATTCTGTGGCAAAGCGTTGACCTGCATCCCAACGATTAAAAGTATCTGTATCATTGGCCATCAAAAATACAAATTCATTATTTGTATAAGCATAATTTAACTTTACTGGCGCAGAGAAATTACGTAGAAAAGAAGGTGTTGGTTCCTGCTTAATATTGTTAAATTTAAACTGCTGTTTCTTCTGCGTAACGTGAAGCGTCATTTCTTCAACCGCATGATTGCTATCATTTGTTTGCAATAACATTGCACGACCATCTTGATCATATAGCGCTATAGTGACAGGTATTAAATGTGGTTGCGGTTTAGGTTGCATCTTATTGACAGGAATTTCCTGCTCAAAATTGACAGCATACTCGGCACTATCCGCATCCCATTGGGTTGTTACATTTACTGTGGGGGTACCGCTTTGCGAGTACCAATTAAGAAAATTATTTAAGGAAAAATCATTCGCTTCTGCCATTGCTGAAGCAAAGTCATCGGTGGTAACTGCCTGGCCATCGTGTCTGGCAAAATAGTTATCCAGTCCCTGTCTAAATCCATCTTTACCAAACAATGTCTGATACATCCGCACTACTTCTGAACCTTTTTCATATACCGTCAGTGTGTAAAAGTTATTAATTTCTACATAGGAAGCTGGGCGTACCGGGTGCGCCATGGGTCCGCTATCCTCGGCAAATTGATAAGTCCTTAAATAGCGCACATCCTGAATACGTTTAACCGCACGCGAGGTTACATCAGAAGTAAATTCTTGATCACGGAATACAGTTAATCCTTCTTTCAAACTTAGCTGAAACCAGTCACGACAGGTAACACGGTTACCGGTCCAGTTATGGAAATATTCGTGTGCAATGACCGCCTCGATACTCATAAAATCTGCATCTGTGGATGTATCTGCACTTGCAAGTACACATTTAGAATTGAAAACATTCAGTCCCTTGTTTTCCATGGCGCCCATATTAAAATCATCCACTGCAACAATCATATAGGTATCCAGGTCATACTCTAGACCATAAGTTTGTTCATCCCACTGCATGGCTTTTTTTAATGAAGCAATCGCGTGTTCACATTTATGCGCATTGTGAGCTTCAGTATAAATTTCCAGACTCACTTCACGTCCACTGGCTGTGGTGTACTGATCACGACAACACGCAAGATCTCCGGCCACTAAAGCAAATAAATAGCTTGGCTTAGGAAAAGGGTCATTCCACTCAGCAAAATGGCGGCCATTTTCAAGTTCACCTTGGGCCACACGATTACCATTGGACAACATGACAGGAATTTGTTTCTGATCAGCCTCAATGCGGACGCTGAAAACGGCCATAACATCGGGACGGTCCAGGTAGTAGGTAATCTTTCTAAAACCTTCTGCCTCACATTGAGTACAATAATTGCCAGAAGATAAATATAGTCCTTCAAGCGCGGTATTTTGGGCTGGGTCAATCTCGACCAGTGTAGATAAAATAAATTGCTTGGATGGGTTACTGATAGACAAACCTTCTGGGTTAACTGAATATTCACCCACATCCAGTTGCTTACCATCAATGCTAATCTGCTTTAACAATAATTCCTCACCATGCAGTTGTAACTCATTATGACTAGAGCTGGCCTCATTGGCATTGAGATGCAGTTCAGCATGAACTAAAGTTTTATCTTCAAATAGCTCAAAACGTAAATTAACTTTACTAATCCAGTAATTGGGTTGCTGATAATCTTTTAAGTGAATTGCCTTAGGATTGCCTTCTTTCATGCTAATAACTATTTTGATCGTTGATTGTTTGGGTTAATATCCGCACAGAAAATATATGCAGCAAGTGTAATGATAAATTTAAATCCAATATACATAAATATTTCCGGCTATCGCTTCACGCCTATAGAAAATATTGACGATACCTTAAATCAGCTCAAGGCTCTTTGTGCTGACCTGGACATAAAAGGATCAATTTATTTAGCCGGCGAAGGAATCAATATCGGGTTGTCTGGCAACATCCTTGAAATTCAAACATTCCGCACGCGCCTAGATCATGACCAGCGTTTTTCCGGTATTAAGTTTCACGAACTTTACAGTCAATATCGTCCATATAACAAAATGACGGTAAAAACCAAGACAGAACTGGTACCAATCGAAGATAGCTCACTCAAAGTAGGAGATTTTAATCACCAATACTTGCCGCCATTAGAGCTCAAGCAATGGCTAGATGAACAAAAAGATTTCATATTGCTGGATATGCGCAATGATTTTGAATTTGAGCTCGGCACTTTTGACTGCGCTACGCAACTAAACTTGCGCCGCTTTCGAAAATTGCAAACCAAAGCAGGAGAACTAGCCAAACTACCGAAGGATAAACCCATTGTTACTTTTTGTACTGGGGGTATCCGCTGCGAAAAGGCAGCTCCTTACCTGGAAAAATATGGCTTTGGCCAAGTTTACCAACTTGAAGGTGGTATTATCGAGTACCTGCGTCTAACAAAAGGCGCGCACTGGCATGGCAATTGTTTTGTATTTGATGATCGCGTCTCTATTAACAAGCAACTTGCACCTGAACAATTTCATTTGTGTACTGATTGCCAACGCATCTTAGAAGATCTCGATGCCGAGTTCTGTGAATCTTGCCTGTCACAGCATCAAGTCCAAGATGCCGTTGTTTGATATTTGTTTTAATTTCACCAGTGGTAAATTCAGGCAAGATGAACAAAGTTATATTCATCGCGCCCATCAAGCGGGTGTCACTCATTTTTTAGTCACAGGCTCAGACCAAAGCGACAGTCAATACGCTGTCGAGTTAGCACAACGTTACCAAAATGGTATGTATGCTACGGTCGGTGTGCACCCGCACCTGGCCAAAAATTGGCAACACGATACTTTAGCTAAACTACGTGATTTAGCTAAACATGAGCGTGTAAAAGCTATTGGCGAAGCTGGCCTTGATTACAATCGCAATTTCTCAAGCCATGAACAACAAGAACATGCTTTTCGAGAACAAATTAAACTCGCCATTGACTGCCAGAAACCCCTATTCTTACATGAGCGGGATGCGCACAAACAATTCTTTTCAATATTAAAAGAATATCGACACGACATTGGCCCAACAGTCGTTCACTGTTTTACCGGCAACCAGGAAGCGCTCGAAAATTACTTAAGCATGGATTTATATATTGGCATTACTGGTTGGATATGTGATGAACGTCGAGGCGAACACCTACATGAATTAGTACAGCTAATTCCACAACAGCGGTTACTTATTGAAACGGATGCCCCCTACTTATTTCCCCGCACTTATAAGCCGCGACCTAAAAATATGACCAATGAGCCTGCATATCTACCGCACATTGCAGAACATGTCGCCCTCCATCGTGGGGATAGCGTAGAATCTATAAGTGATTATACTATGAGCAATGCGCTGCGCTTTCTTGATTTATAGCCAGCAATCATGACTGCAAATAGGGTAGTTAATTATGAAGATTCAAACCGCAATCGAAGAAAAAATCACAGCTTCACTCAAACCCATGCATTTAGATGTGGTGAATGAAAGCAACAACCATAATGTGCCTCCAGGTTCCGAGTCGCACTTTAAAATTACTATTGTCAGTAATCTGTTCGACGGAAAGATATTAATTGCAAGACATCGTGTAATTAACCAATTACTCGCCGAAGAACTCGCTGGTGGTGTACATGCACTATCAATGCATACCTATACTCCAAAAGAATGGAGTGACAAGAACGAACAAACTCGACAATCACCGCCCTGCTTAGGCGGAGCAAAACGCGAACAGGCAAACTAAATAGTACAACTCAATTCGACATGGCTAGAGGCGACGCAGAAGAAGAAATCGTACGCATGATACTTGAGCTGCGTGTTGAACATAGAGATTTAGACGATGCTATACACGCTTTAGCACGTGGTGACTATGTCGACCAACTACAGTTAAAACGCCTAAAAAAACGCAAACTAAATATCAAAGATACTATTCAAAAATTAGAAAGTGGTTTAATTCCTGACGTAGACGCATAGTTTTTATAAACTCTCTAGTACTTGTTTCATTTTCACTTCAGTTACAGGGAAGGCAATTTCTGCAGTAAATTGAAATTGCTTGCGTAATTTTTCAAGGTGATTATCAAATTCACTTTCAAACAGCACAATAAACTGAATCTGCTTGTTAGTTTGCGCCACAGCAATTATCGACTCAAGGCTACTTAACCGGTCACGGAAGGTATGTTGGTAGTTAAATTCAGCTACGATGACATCAAACTTCTTTTTCTTAAGCAGCGATAATGCCTTGCGAACCGAAGACTCTATTACAACTTCATAACCAAACTGTTCATACAATCTGCGGAAGTCCGGGTAACCGCCTAACTCAATAACAGCCAATAATAATTTTTTACTCAATAGCGTACCGTGTGGATTGTGCGATCAGGCTTGCGGGTAATCTCTCCGACGTGCAGGGAAAACTCTCCGCGTTTTCTATCATCAAAATATAATTCTAGTGTTTCATTAATAATAGGAAAAGCAAGGTCATCCCACGGAATTTGATGTTCCTCAACGAACTGGGTCTCTAAACTTTCAATACCTGACTGTGCTTTACCGTCTTCTATATCTGCTGTAAACATCATATAAACTTGGCTGATATGAGGTAAATTATAAATTGCAAATAACTCTAAATTAGAAGCTCTAGCCGTGGCCTCTTCAAATGTCTCACGTGCAGCTGCCTGTTGTATGGTTTCATGGTTCTCCATAAAGCCGGCAGGCAATGTCCATGCACCATAACGCGGCTCAATAGCACGCTTACACAACAGTATCCTGTCCTGCCACTGAGCAATACAACCAGCAACAATTTTAGGGTTTTCGTAAAATATTGTGTCGCAATTTAGGCAGCAATGCCTTAAGCGGTTATCACCTTGCGGAATTTTATGCTCAATGTCATTTGAGCCGCAGCTACTACAGAATTTCAAACACTTGCCCCACTAACAATTAACTAATGATAAATAGCCTCAGTAGTAGAAAGGTAGCATGTCAGCTAAATTTTATGAACCTGTGCGCACTTGAATAGTTAGAAAATTTCCTGCACTGAAGAAGGTTTACCAAAAATATAACCTTGACCATAGTCAACGCCAATGACTTTTAATGCTTTAATAATCTCCGGCTTTTCAACAAACTCAGCAATAGTACGAATATTCATAGTTCTCGCAACATTGGTAATCGCCTGCACTGTGGCAAACTGAGTAGCGTCATCTAGCATTGCGGACACAAACGAGCCATCAATCTTCACATTATCCACGTCCAGCTGATTGAGGTAATTAAATGAGCAATACCCCACACCAAAATCATCCAGAGAAAATCTATAACCGACTTGCTTCAGGTTGTGTATGAAATTTTGCGCACGAGAAATACTCTTTACTGCAACACTTTCTGTAATTTCAAAACAAATACAACTGGTTGGCACATTATATTTTTCAGTAAGCTCTAACAAAAACTTTTCAAAAGCAACACTCACAATTGAATGGCCTGAAAGATTAATAGAGATATTTGGAATTCTTACTTGTTGCTCTGCTTTTTCACTTAGCAATTTAAATACTTTTTCACATACCCAGTGATCAATACGCGTTGTCACCTCTAATGATTCCGCAGCAGTAATCAGTTCTTGCGAGGAAACAAACTCTTGTTTTACATGATCGTATATTCTTAATAAGATCTCATACGAATAGCACGTGTCAGGATCCCCCAGAGATACGATAGGTTGCGCAAACAACTCAAATTTATCATTTTGTAGCGCATCTTCAATCACCATTGCATAATGCATTTTGCCTGAATGATACGCCATCATAGTATCTTGCGTTGCCGAGCTATGCACACAATCTCTGCCATTTTCTTGCGCTGAGCTTAGTGCTAATGTTGATTGAGCCAATATTGTTTCAACGTCTTGCTCATCATCAATAGCAATAATGCCTATTGAAACAGTGATTGCTATATCCTCACCCTGCCAAACAAATTTTTCACTTTTAATCTGCTCACGTATTACTTCACAAACCTGTAATCCATCATCTATGTTTACACTCTGCAACACCAAGCCAAATTCATTATCACCCAAGCGACCAACAATGTGTTTACCCACAAGATTATTATCAATCACGCGGACAAGTTCATTTAGAATATAATCCCCTGCTGCATAGCCGTATTTTTCATTTACAACTTTAAAGCGATCAATATCAATCGCGCACAAACATATATCACTTAGCACTACCTGTTCGCTAGCTACAAGTTGTGACAATTGGCTGAGGAATTTAGTACGACTTAGATAAGCTGTTTTTCCCGCTATATCGGTTTTTTCCAGAGTTACGAAAAAGTGCTCAGTGTCTAGAAATATACCTTGCGTGACACTAAAGCAGAGTGTGTACTGAGGCGTATCAAATACTCCCACACATTTTGATTTTTGCTCTAGATTTTGTTTGGTAGATTGACGCTTTTGTTCGGTGTTTAAGAAGCCTTTAATTGGCTCACCAACTTTGGTGGTCTTAATAATTTTTCTGAACGCATCATTAGCGTATACGACAACACCATCATCAGTAGAAAGAATTGCAATAGGTACTGCAATGTCATTCGGATGTATTAATGCCTGACGAGACTGATTATTAGTTTCGTATTTAGCATCAGACTCCCTTTGATGCATTTCCTGTTGATCCATACTAAGCAATTATAATTTCGAAACATTTTGCGCTGCCAATTTATTGACTCACAAAAAGATTCTCAAGCATCTCCCGCTAATCGGTATTTATTCAGGCGCGGCAGGCTAAATACTTACTAATTATTTAGTATTCCCGATGTATACCCACATTAACTATAGGCTCTTAAAACAAGCCTTTGAAGCCTATTCTTCACCTGTTGCAACCGGACGTGCAGGATCACGAATCCACTGACTCCATGAACCGATAAAGATTTTTGTAGGGGGCAGTCCAGCTACTGCCTGAGCCAGCAAATTATGGCATGCCGTTACACCGGATCCACACATATTAACTACATTAGTTATTGGCTGATCTTGAATAGTGTTAGTGAAACGCTGTTTGATTACTGCAGGTGATTCAAATAAACCATCTTTTCTTAAGTTGCCAGGAAATGGCAAACTGGTAGAACCAGGAACATGGCCAGGAACCGGGTCAGTTTTTTGATCTTTAGCAGTAAACCGGTCCGCTGAGCGTGCATCTATCAGAGTAATTTGACCCGCTGCCAGTTCACTTTGGACGGTATCAATATCCACCAGCCATTGCATATTCGCAGTACCACTAAAGCTACCTTGTGCAAAATTAACATCGTCCTGAGAAACACCAAATCCGGCATCCGTCCATTTTTGCATACCACCATCAAGTACAGCGACATTGTCATGCCCAACCCAGCGAAGCATCCACCATAAACGTGCAGCAAAAGCACCCGAAATATCATCATAGGCAACTACTTGGGTATCGTTGTTAATTCCCCACTCTTTAAGCTGGTTAATAAATATCTCCACTTCGGGCAAGGGATGACGACCTGAGGTTTCAGTCATTGCAGAAGACAACTGCGTATCCATATCAGCAAACTGGGCATTGGGTAAATGACCTGCGCGGTAATTTTTTAACCCTCCTTGCGGGTCTTTAAGACTAAAACGACAATCAAAAACACGCACATTATCATTGTCAATAATCTCGTTAAGTTGCTGCGCTGAAATGATTGTGTTGTAACTCATGATAGATGCCTTAGTAAAAAATATAAGTAACTCGTTTAATTTAAGATAGATTTTGTATATTAACAAGTAAATACTACAAAAGCCGCTCGAGCTTTAATGATAGTAACTAAAGTAATGTTTATTTTTTCCTGCGACGATTACGATATGCATTCATACTCGCAGTGATTTGCTCAACAGGTAACATTCCGAGCTCAGAATACTGCTGCATAACCAGTTGAATTGTACCTGCAATATTATCAAGTGCGCGCTTATCTGAATCATTACATAATGCATCCAAACCTAACAGGCCACCAAATTGGATTTTTGCCCACACCCCATGAGGCACTTGAGTAAGATCATCCTCAAACTCAAATTCGGTTAAACCAATTTGCTTCAAGCGCTCATACACACAAGCACATTGTTGTTGCATCGCAGGAGACTGACAAGCAATGTCAGGACCTGCACGGCGTGTAACCAGTTTCCCATGCTCGCATGCAAATTCATTAGATACTTGCGGTAAAGCAAATACACATGCGTCACCAATCACATATATCTCCTAATGTTTAATTCAATGACACAATACATGACATGTCTTCGTTACCACGCACCGGTTCACTAAAAAATCTTCTCTCTAACATATTTTTTTGCAGACAAACTTTTTTAAATATTTCCACGGCAGGCTGTGGTGCACAAACATAGATATCATGACATGAAAGATCTATGTGCTTCTGCATAGCTTCCAGTAAATGATGTTCTACTGTTGCACAACTCTGCTGTGAATTAGCCGCTAACTGTTGTAGCGATTGATCAAGTGTCACACCGTAATAAGTAAATCCATCAAATGCATCCTCCCAGGAACGACACAAGTTATGCATATACAAACCATCTTCACCACAGGACATCCAAATTAAGTGAATAGGTAGTTCTTGTTCTTGCGCAGTGACATGTTCTAACAAGCTTTTAATCGCTGCAAAACCGGTATCAAACGCGAATAACACCACTGGCCGATTAGCATTTTCGTCATAGGTGAAATCACCAAAAGGGCCGCGCAAGCCTATGCTATCACCAAGACGCATTTTTTCAGCCACTTGTAAAGAAACAGGGTCATCTTGTGTCACGCGCAAGTGCAGTTCAATCAATCGATCCTCACAAGGGCAACTGGCAATGGAAAAATAACTTGCATTAAATTTTGGAATACTCAGTTCCAGATATTGACCAGCAAGAAACCTTAAGCGTTTGGTTCTTGGTGTTTGCACCAGTAGCTTTATTACATGTGTAGACAAGCGTTCTACTTTACGTATTTTGACACTAAGTGTCTGCTCAGGAATATCCGTGGATGCAACTGCAACTGCCGCATCAATGATTAAATCTTGCTGAGGCGCACATATACAGGCGAGCGCGTAATGTTGTAATTTTTCAGCTTCCGGAATTACGTACTCGTGTGCTTTCACCTCTTTAACACAGCCACTCAGCACTTGTACTTTACATAAGCCGCAGGTGCCACTACTGCATCCGTAATTCAATGAAACACCTGCACGAATAGCCGCCTCTAGAATAGTTTCATTCTCCTGCACCATAAATGACTGCGACGGATTAATTATTGTGACTTTGTGTTCCATTAACACATACTTCCTTTAAATGCGCACTTTAGTAAGAAAGTTAAACCATCCAGACAAATATTATGCGACAGTACACGCATTGAATAATATCTTTATGCCCATTATGCGTATTTTTTCATTCAAAAACTTTCGAATCCTGGTCTTATTATTACTGCTCGCTACAGTAGCGATTTACGTTAAAGATCAAAAGTTGGTGACACAGGGATGGTACAAAACTTTAGACATAGTAGTTTATCCTATCAATCCAACCAATAGCCCAATTGCTCAACGCTATATTGATTCTCTGAGCAATAAAAGTTTCACCGCTATTGATAAATTTATCAAACGCGAAAGCAAAAAGTATGACATTGTGGCGAGCATACCTACTCAAACAAGACTAGGACAAACCCTTACAGTCATTCCCCCGGAACCACCCAAGCCTGGCAGCGGCCCTCTCGACGCAATAGTATGGAGTTTAAAGTTACGCTGGTGGATGTGGCAAAATGCACCTAATGAACCGAATGATAAATATTTAGTGCGCATGTTCGTCCTCTACCATGATCCTTCTCAAATGAGTCAACTAAAACATTCTGTTGGTTTACAAAAAGGTTTAGTAGGGATCGTAAATGCTTATGGTGTAAAATCACAAGCCAGGCAAAACAACATAGTCATTGCACATGAGTTTTTGCATACAGTTGGCGCCAGTGATAAATATAACTCGTTGGGCAACCCTGTCTCACCTGATGGTTTAGGTGACCCTAATCAATCACCTTTATTCCCGCAGAGAAAAACCGAGATTATGGCCGGGCGGCGTGCAATCAGTGCAACCCAGGCAGAAATGCCGCGTAGCTTCAAACGCATTGTTGTCGGTAAAAAAACAGCACAAGAAATTGGCTGGCTGGGTAAGCTATAATTACCTTTATGCTTACACACTACAGCCAA
>JGI12316J14372_10004706_pt1 | contig 11394 bp, 10 predicted proteins | sample MarCyaLeptolynsp_FD_14372 | JGI IMG/M metagenome (IMG submission 14372) | reverse complement strand
TCTTTCAGCGGTGTCGGCTGCGCCTGCCGCCCTCGACCTGCCGGTCGATCCGGCTGCGAAACAACCAACGGCACCTCGTGCCCGTCAAAGGTGATGGATTCCAACGTTGGCACGGCAAACGCGCCAGATCCGAAAAAAACGATTCGCATGGGTCATACTCGAAAAAAAGTGGCTTCTGGCGACCGATTATGCGGCGACCCCATCTCAGAGCAACTCGGCCCACCACCGCTCCGCCATTTTCCGACGCCGCGCCTACGATTCAGCGAATCTGAGAAACTAAAACCAACGACCAACTCGCCCAAATCCATGGAGTGATCCCATCATGAAGCGTTCGAACCCGTTTCTTTTCACCGCTTGTTGCTCAATTCTGCTCACCGCCGGTGCTTGCACGCCGATGACCGATGCCACCTCCCGCCTGCAAACCGTCGACAACGTCGACATCGAGCGTTACGCCGGTTTGTGGTACGAGATCGCGCGCTATCCCAACGGCTTCCAAACCCAATGCGCCGGTGGCACCACCGCCGAATATATCATTCGAGACAACGGCGACGTCACCGTCATCAACCGTTGCAACGTCGGTTCGCTCGATGGTGAAGTCGACACCCAGGAAGGCTTCGCACAAGTGGTCGACGAAGACACCAACGCCAAACTCGTGGTGTATTTCTTCTTCCCCTTCGGCGGCGACTATTGGATCATCGATCTTGACGAAGAGAATTACGAATGGGCCGTAGTGGGCGAGCCTTCGCGTTCATTTCTTTGGATTCTGAGCCGCTCCCCTGAGCTCGATGACGATGTGATGAACGGCATCCTGGAACGGTTACCCGATCAAGGTTACGACCCCGACCGCTTACAGATGACACCGCAGAACACGAGCAGTTAATCACGTTAATAGCTGAGATGCGATTTCCAATACCACCCTCCCTCTCAGGGGGGGGTTGTATTCTTCATAAGAGATCCAACTTTCTGCGGCCACGCAAAAACTCAAGCAAAGGTATTTGGGTGAACGTCTATTCACCACTACCTTCGGTCTTGGCCGCACCCTCATCATTCGGCTGAGTCGTCGGCTTCGGCGAATATGTTAACACCCCTGGGAACTTACCCTTAAACGCGGCCTGACCATTCCACATCAAATCGATCTCCATTCCGGGCTGAAGGGGTTCGCCGCTGGAAGCAATGGCCCACGCCTTCACGCCGGCGGTACTCAGATTCACTTGGCCGCCTTTCGCCACACTCACCGCAGCGCGCGGCAACTGCCCGTCGACCACCGGCCCCGCTACCAACGATAACCACCATACCTGTGCCGTTGGTGCCAACATGATGTAATCAAAAGAATTCGGCGGCGGCTGACGCTTGTGCATAAGCAACCATGAATACAAACGCTCGGTGCGATACACTTTATCCCAGATAAAGTGCTCATCATTGGCGTATTCCGTATAGATTGGTTCGGCACCGAGCAAGCGCAGGGCCTCCACCGGTTTGCGGCTGCCCGCCACCGGCACCGCTTTATCTTTCGCACCATGAAACGCCCAGATTGGTAGCCGCTTGGCATTCGACACAATCGCTGGATTACCATTACCGCAAACCGGTACCGCTGCCGCGAACACATCGGGCCGTTTACAAATCAACTCCCAAGTGGCGAAACCGCCCATCGACAGGCCGGTGATGTACACGCGGTCACGATCGACATTTAGCGACTGCAGCTCTTTCTCCAAGATCAGCCAGATGGCCGCTTCGTCCTTTCCGCGGAACCATCTCGTCTGGGCCTGCGGCATGATCGTGACAAACTGAAACGTGCGCCGTTCCCGTGCGATAAACGGCGGCAACCCGACGGTCGTCTGCTGTACGCCATCACTTCCCACTTCGCCGCTGCCGTGCAAAAACAAAATCACGGGCCATTTCTTTTTCGCCTGTTGCTGGTAATCCGCCGGCAAAAAGATGGCGTATTTGTGGGTGGACTGGTCCGGCAACTGAATCTCGCGGGGCGTAAATGCCGGATGAAGATTGGATGGCTGCTGTACACTCATGGTGGTTAACGCTAAGGCAATCAGGGCATGGGCGAGCATGTAATCTCCTTCATACGCCCGTTTTAGCGGATTTCGGGCAATCTTGTCCCAAATTATCGGCGAACCTTTCGCGGTCCGCCGTGTCTAACGAAGGGTAGCGTAACCTTCACGCCCGGCAAAACCGGACCGGTCGAAGACGGCCTGTCACAGCTGAAATCGCCGGTTAAAATAGAGGGCGTGCATTCGGGAATATTGCTACGTCAATGCGTTCACCACGCGTTCGCCCGCTCTGCTCGCAACAACAAAATTGAGAAACTCCAGAAAGGAGCGATATCTTGATACCCGCACCCACGACACCATCACGTCGCATTTTGCTTGCGATACTGATCGGACTGCTTGGCCTGAGTCTATCGACCGACGCCTTCGCACAACGACCGAGCCGGGGCGGTCGCCAACGACGACCCGAACGAAAAGCGCCGCCGCCACGCGATGAGAAACCGTCGACCGAATCACCGGGGCGCACCGAAGGCACCATATATAAGTTCTCACCAGCCGATGAGGATGAACGTAAAGAAGACGAGAAGTTACTCGGCGAACTTAAGATCAAACCGTTCGAAGAAGGTGCCCGCACACTGATTTTGATCGTGCGCGAATCCGAAGATCTGAAAATCAAGCTGGCCAACCATGAGTTCGAACGCGATGAAATGACCTTTTACTTTCAAAAAGGTCTGCACGTAGAGGCGGAATGGGGCTTCCTCAATCCTGATTCCAAACGAAAAATCAAGAAGAAGGTGCTGCGCGGCCTGACATTCCTCACCACTGTCATCGAGGGCGAAGTTGAAGACGTACGCGATGTCGGTGTTGAAGTGCGGGGCGTCCCGCAGAATGAGCAGCAATGGCCGGGATATAACCCGCCCGACCGTAATCGCCCTCCGGGTACTTCTGAAAAGGAACGCGTGAGACCCCGCAATCTCAAGCTCCGGTTCATCGAAGATGTCACCAAAGTTCGCAACGACGAGAACGAAGAATCGGACATGGGTGACTTCAAGAAAGGCGACAAAGTCAAAGTGACTGCCGTCTACGCCGGTGGCAAAATCGGTATGTTGGTAATGTTGACGCCCCCCAATGTCGAGCATGATATAACCTCGACCGGGCTGGGACCGAAGAATGATGATCGAGGCCGCACGCCACCGCAGGGCCCCCGCTCTCGACCGGGCAGACGCCCGAAACCTGGCAGCGCTCCCCAAGGCTAGTCAGCCCAATCCTCCGTTCGCAAGCCGGCCCACGCGCTGCCTATAAGCCCGCCTTTGTGATCGGATTCCAATTTCAGCAACTCAACGCTCGGTCGGTACACCAGATGTACCGACCGAGCGTCGCTTTTACTGCACCGATCGTTGCCAACCAAACGATACCCATTAGATATGGCTTGCAAATTTCGCGGCTAGGCCACAGGATTGCCGAAAATTCAGGCCGTTAAGCAACGAATCCCCCCAATGCCGAGCGGTCGCGCTGGGGGTATATGGGCCTGTTTCACGGAGGCAATCGGGCTCTTGCACGCGTCGCCGAAATCGATATCGATCAAGCTCTTCGTCTGTCTGAGCGCATGGCTGGCCCTTGCGCCGTCGGTGTTCGCACAGTTGAGCCTTGAAAGCCGCTCTGCGCCGCGCAATACCGGCATCTCCAGCGCCTTCCTCGAACGCCAACGCTCACTCGAACGCGAGAACCAGCGCAAGCTGCAAAAAGAACTGCCGATCTCGCAGAAATTCCGCCTCGATTACGGCGGTTGGTACAACTTCTACTTTTTCCTCTTCGACGATGGCTTCAATTCCAGCCGCACGCTGCGCCAACACGAGCTGCGCCTGTGGGCCTCTTTCAGCGCCGATCAGGGCGTGCACAAAGGCTACGTTCGCGGTCGATTCGAATTTGAAGATTTCAACCCCGGCGATAACTTCGACCCCAACGATGAAGACGACGGCGAAGGCCCCGAACTCGAACGCGGCTGGTACGTCTTCGACCTCGCCCAAGCCCTGCGTGTGTACGAGGGCATGGATATCCCTTGGGAAATGAAGGTCAAGCTCGGTCGCGATCTGGTCTACATCGGTACTGGTTACGCCATCGACGTGCCGCTCGATCACATCATGATTCAGGGCGAGTTTCTCGACTTTCAAACGACCTACATCCTCGGTCAAACCCCACTTTGGACGGAGAACATCGATCGCAGCGACCCGGTGGAAGACCGTAGCGAACGCATCTTTCACATCATCGAACAAAAGTATGTCGGCTGGGATAATCACGAGCCTTTCTGGTACATCGCCTGGCAAGACGACCGCACCACCGAGAGCCCCAACGCGCCATTCCAAAACTACGAATACGATTCACGCTACATCGGCTTCGGTTCGACGGGCGAACTAGTAGAGAACCTGCGTTACAGCACCGAATGGGTCTTCGAGCGCGGCGATAGTTACGGTGACCGCCGCTTCTTGCACACCAACGAAATCGACGCCTGGGCCTTTGACCATCGCTTCGATTACATCTTCCGCACGCCCTATCAGCCAGTGGTGTCCTTGGAATACATGTTTGCCAGCGGTGACCCCAATCGCCTTGGCAGCCCGACCAACGCCGAGGGCGGCAACACGTTCGACTTCACCGACAACAGCTTCGTCGGCTTCGGTTTTCGCGATACGGGTATCGCCTTCAGCCCTCGATTGAGCAACATTCACATTTGGCGCATGGGCGGTTCGTTCCGTCCTTTCCCGAATAAGGAAGCCCTACGCAACATGGAAGTCGGTACCGACTGGTACCTCTACTGGAAGAACCGCAGCAGCGCCGCCGTCAGTGATCCGCTTGCCAATCAGCAGTCGGGCTACCTCGGTTGGGAAATGGACTACTACACCAACTGGCGTATCACCAACGATCTCGCCTGGACCGCTCGCTTTGGTATGTTCTTCCCCGGCAGCGCCTTCGAAGACCAGACCACCCGCACGTTCCTGCTCACCGGCCTTACTTGGTCGTTCTAGGTGGCGGATGGCGACCAGACTGCGCAACACTGGGTAACATTGCCCACCTCTCGGAGAATCTCGATGCGAAGTCCGAGTTTTTTGACTTTTGCGACCATATTTTTGGTGCTCGCCGGGTTGAGCGGCTGTGCCGCCCCGCGACCGCCTCAGACCGCGTTATCGGGCGTCGATCCAGACACCCTCAGCGACAGTGCCTTTCAGGTGTACCTCAATCGCGTGCCTCTGGTGACGGTTGGCGAAGCTTATCGGGCTATGCTCATCCTTGCAGACGGTAAAGACGGTCGCGACAGCTTCGAAGCTCGCCGTCAGGAGCTCGAAAGCCGCGATATCGTCCGTTCGGCATGGGGCTTGCAACCTGAAGATGTGATCGACACCTCGTCGGTGTCGTACATGGTCTGCAAGATTTGCGAGATGCCCGGTGGCATCAACCAGGTCTTGTTCGGCAGTTGGGGCTTTGGTGATCGGCGCTCGGCCATGCGGGAACTGATGTTCCGCGGCATGATCGACGACAGCTTTGAGTACGAATATGTCACCGGCAGTGGCCTATTCGCCCTCATGCGCAACGCCGACGCCTACATGAAGGAGAAAGGGCTCTATGAGTCCGATGTCGACCTCAGCGACGAGACCGACCGCAACGAAGCCGGTGAGCTGATCGTACCCAACGCGTCCGGCGAAAATGGGTAGCCCCGTTCCGCGGCGGTGCCCAGATGGCCGGTCGTAGAATGGAATGCGGCAACGCACCGCTGAAAGTAGGAAGTGCTATGAAGACTCGCAACTCGATCACACAACTGAGCCTGACCGTGCTATGCGGCATCGGTCTTTGCTTCGCGATTGTGCAGCCCGCCGCGGCCGCCGAGCCGGAGCAGATGGTGCCCATGCAGCCTGTCAACGACAACGGCGGTGCCGTGATCGAGAATCGTACCAATACACCGCCGCCCGGCACCGTTGCGCAACCGATGCAGCCAACGGGCAGTACCAACACCACGTCCAACACGCAGCCGCTCAATACGACGCCGGGCAATCCGCCGCTGGCGAGTGGGCAACCGACGACGTCGCAACCGGCTGCTGGTGACGAAGCCCAATATTTCGTCGTGCAGGAATTGGCTGGAACTGCCCAAATTGCCGCGGTCGGCACCGAAGTTTGGGATGAGGATCAATGGAAGCCTATTGAAGTCGGACAGAGATTAGGCGCCGGCGTACAGTTGCGGACGGATGGGCGATCGCAGGTGAAGCTTGTACTCGAACCGGCTACGCCTCCCACCGTGATGCTGATTGAAGCGTATACGCACCTGTCGATTGAAGATTTGGCGCTTCGCGATGGCACCTCGACGACCCGTATTGCACTCGGTGGTGGTGCCATCCGTGCCGGTGTTATCGAAAGCACCACGCGCAGCGACTTTCTCATCGAGGCCCCTACGGCCACGCTGAGTAAAAAGGGCACCGACATCTTCCGATTCGAATATCAGAACGGTCGTTTTCGTATGTCGCTTTCGTCGCAAGGTCGCGGTTTGGTGCAGGCCATCCAGTACAAGTTCAATAACAGCGGCAACATCGTCGATGCCAAGTCGCGCTTCGTCACGCGCGGTCAGTTCGTCACGCAACAAATGATGCGCGCCATCGACAATGTGAAGTACGACCGCGACATTCAGGTGCTCGACTTTATTGGGCTGACGCAGGAAGAGCGAATCAATCTTCTACTTAATAACGGCTTGGCCGTCTTGCTGCCGTTTTCAGATAACTCGGCCAACTTCCTCGGCTCGCCGTTCCTTACCGGCGGGATTGACGTCAATGGCGGCCAACGACCGACGTTGCCACCACTCGAAGGTGGTATGATTGCCGCACCCGATGGCGACTTCGGCGTAGGCCAGGGGTTGTTGCCCGGTTTTCCGGGTGGCTTCTTCAACGCCGCAGCGAAACGTACGCGTTCGATTCAGCGCTTGTTCGGCCAACAACATCGCGACTTGACCGGTCGCAAGGGCTTCGGCGGCATCCAACGCGATACGCCGCGCCACGATCAGATCCGCCGGCCCGGCAACATGCGCAAAGCCGGCAAGAAGCGAACAGTGCGGCGCATCAACAAGGCCAGCCGACGACGCTGACTACAGCCGCCGCAGTTTTGAAATAAAAAAAGACCGCGTGGACAAAAAGCCACGCGGTCTTTTTTTGAAATATTATATCTGTTCACGATTGAGAGCGATGGTTGCGCTGTGGCACCGGCTAATAGCCGGTGTATGCTGACAAATCATCTACCGCCACAGTCATTTGTGAAGTGGTCTAGTTTGCCGTGTTGACTAAACGACCCCGGGTATCACGCCGCAGACCCACTCGCATGCTTGGGCACCAAATCCGTCAACACATGCGCATCGCAAAAGGCATCTTGCAGAATCAGATACAAACAGGCCCGTTCGATTTCCTGCTCGTTAAAGCCCGCTTGCTTCAACACTTCGCGCACCGCCTCAAAGCGCAGTAGCGACGCACGCTCCGGTTCTTTGGCGAAGTAATCGCGAATCGACTGAAAGAAGTTGATTTCACCCAGCGACTTCTCGATGGCCGCCGCTTGATTCTTGACGTCGACGGCGCGCGCCATGCGCATTAGGTCGATGCCGGCTTCATCGGGCGTGAGTTCGAACCACACCACGCCGCGCTGCAGGTACTCTTCGTAAAGATCTTTTGGAACGGCCCGCACCACGTGATGAAAGCGCTGCTCGGCGAGCAGCCCATCAAAATGGCGGCTCGTCACGACGACGTTGGTGCCTTTGTAATGAATCTGGTCGCCGATCTGCACCTGCACGTCATCGAAGACGGTCTTGAGGCATTCCGCGAGTTGGTTTTGAATCCGTTCGTAATCTGCGGCCGGGATCATGGTGCTGGCTACCTCCGGTTGGTGGTGACGATTCCCTGTCAACGCCCGGATTATAAAGAGCGGCAGGCCCACAAAACAAACCACAGGCAAAATCGATGCTGTTCGTTAGTTATCGCACCCTACACCCGGTCCGCTAATTGCGGGTTTTCAGACTTGTTGCTAGCGTAAATGGGCTCGGCAGCGCTCGCGCCATTCGGTCGCGGCACGCCGAGCAGGAATGCAACTCGTGGCCTGCCGACGCACGGAATCGACCCGTCTCAACCGCGCCGACCGGCCTCCAAAACGATGACTTCGCCGTCAAACGGATTGGATATTGTTATGTCGACGCGCACCTCTCAGTTGTTACTCGTCCTTACGATCAGCTCCGGCGGATTCCTGTCAATCGGCTGCACCCAGCCCAACGCCGTGGTAGCTAAGGCCAAACCCGCGACCCGCGAAACGCTTAACGCCGATGCCATTCTCCGTCGCAGCGCCGAACAATACGCTGCCGCCACCACCACATCCGTACGCGGTACATTTGAGCAGTTCAATGCCGGTCAGTCGAATTCTTCACCATTACAGTGGGTCTCAACGGCCGAGGGCAAAGCCCGTGTTGAAGTGGGCCGGCAGATAGCGCTCTTGCACGGACCGCGCTGGTGGATGGTCAATCCCGTATCGCATTCGTTCATCGAACGTTCGCGCGGGGCTCAACCCGCACACGATCTGGCTGCGGCTACACTCACCAACGGCGCGATTTTGCCAGCGTTTAAGTTTGCGTTAGAAGCAAAGGCCATTGCCAACGATCCCAATTCCACGCGCGCCTGGAAACTGCACGGCATGAGTTGGCATGACGAGCGACCTTGCTTCACGCTGCAACGCGAGTTCCCACTTACACAATCGAAACAACTGCTACGTTTGGCCATCGATCAGGAATCGTTCCTCATCCGCGCGGCGGAAGTTCTGGAAGATCGTGAAACCGTCGATCCAATCCCGCTTTGGCGCTGGACCTACACCAGTAGCGCGTTAAACGAACCCATCGCACCCGAGCGCTTTGCGGTTGATAACCCGCCGCGCCGCCAGTTAGCGCAGTCGTCGCCGCCGGTTCGAATTCGCGCCAATGGCAGCGATTAGTCGGATCGCCCATGAAGCTTTCCGCCGCCGGGGTTCTGCGCTACAGTAAGCCGACATATGCTCGACCAAAAACTCCGCAAAACCCTTGCTGGGCAGGCACACCGCATCAAACCCTTCATGATCATCGCCGATGGTGCCGTGCGCGAATCGCATCTGGAAGCCATCCGCGCGCAGTTTACCCATCACGAGTTGATCAAGGTGCGCATTCTGGGCGAATCGAAGGACAACATCGACGCAGCCGCGCACGAGATTTGCGAGGCCACAGGTTGCGATCTGATTACCCGTACGGGTCATATGGCGGTGTTGTATCGTCCACAGGGCTAGTAGAAGCAGCTTCTAAAATTCTGACGCTCCATAAAACTCGGCTATAAATTCGGGGCACCCCGCAATAAAAATACTCATTATAACGAATTACCTTTAGACCCGATCTTTAGACCGACCGCTCCGTTCCTGTCCTTGTAATAGACCCAAACGATCCAAAGTTGGCAGCGCGGCGCGGCTCACGTATAACACCTGCAATGTCAAACCAAGACTCGTATAGCAGTCAGCGCCTTGCCTGCGGAGCCCAATTCGCGGCACTCCAATTGCCCGGTCGCCATACCGTCTCGTTTCAAATTCGCGTGATGGCCGGACTGGCCGATGAACCTGCCGACAAGCTGGGCATCGGCGGCATCGTCGAACAAACGCTGCGCAAGGGTACTCAGAACAAATCAGCACGCGAACTGGCCGACGCCTTCGATACCATCGGTGTACAAACCGGCGGCGGCGTTGGTCGGCAGTCAACCGTTTTTCGTTGCACCTGTTTGCCGGAATATCTTGACGAAGCGTTGGCATTGCACGCGGAGATGCTCGGCCAACCGTCGTTCCCGGAAGAGTATTGCAATGTCGGCGTCGAACTGACGTTGCAGGAACTCACCGCACTGGAAGACGATCCGCAGGAGTTAACTTCAAAACTCATCGCACCGCATGCGTTTGGCGCGCAACTGGGTCGACACGAACTGGGTGAGCGCGAAACTGTCACCGGCATTACGCGCGATGATCTGCTGGCCTATTGGCAACAGCATTACCATCGCCAAAAGCTGCAGATCACCGTGGCCGGTGATGTGAATGTCAATGAGTTCGCAAACTTGGCGGATGAACACTTTGCCAAGCTCGGTGATGACGGGGAACGAAGCGTCTCCGACTTTGACGTTGCGTTTAATCCGGGCGTCCGGCATCACGAGAAAGATCAGGAACAAGAGCACATCGTGATGTGCTGGCCCGGTGTGGCGCCGGCCGATCCGACGTACACAACCGAAAAATTGTTGCTCACCATTCTCGGCGGCGGCATGAGTTCACGGCTGTTTACCGAAGTGCGCGAAAAGCAAGGCTTGGTATATTGGGTCGGTGCCTGGAGCGAACATCCGCGCGGCGCGGGCATGATGTTTGTCGGTGCTTCGACCACGCCCGCTCGCTGCGATCAAACGGCGCGCACGTTGCTACGCGAAGTCGATCGCCTCGCCGATGACATCGCCGAAGACGAGTTACAGCGCGCTAAGGTTAGCGTGCTCGCCAAGATGCAAACCCACGGCGAGATCACGCGCGGCCGACTCAACGAGCTTTCGGGCGACCTGTTTCATCTGGGCCATCCGATCGAAATCGAAGAAAAACAGCGGCGCATCAACGCCGTCACAGTTGAAGACATTCGTCAATATTTGGCCGCCCATCCGCGCGATCGATTGTGCGTGCAAACGCTGGGCCCCCGCGCCATGGAGGAGTTTCAGGCATGAGCAGTGCGGCATTCTTTCAACACACGCTCGAAAACGGCCTGCGCATCGTCGTCGAAGAGATGCCCCATTCGCAAAGCGTGGCCGCCGGCTTTTTGGTGCGTACCGGTGCCCGCGATGAGGTCGAAGAACTCGCGGGAGTATCACACTTTGTCGAACACATGTGCTTTAAGGGCACCCCCAAACGCGATTGGCAAGCCATTACACGCGAATTCGACGAGATGGGCAGCACCTATAACGCGTACACCTCCAAGGAGCGCACCGTCTATTTCGGTTGGGTGCGCCATGAAGATTTGGAGCGACAGGTCGATTTGATCGCCGACATGATGCGCTCTGCAATGCCGACTGAAGAATTCGACATGGAAAAGAACGTGATCCTCGAAGAGATCGCCATGTCGGATGATTCGCTCGAACGCGAAGTGTTCGACCAGTTGCACGAACAGCTCTTCCCCGGTCATCCGTTGGCCTGGCCCATCCTTGGAACGACCGAGTCGATCCAGCGTCTCACGCGCGATCAACTGCACGGCTATTTTCAAGAACGCTATCACCCGGCCAACATGGTGCTCGTGGTAGCGGGCGGCGTGAAAGGCAGCGATGTGGTGCGCGTGGCAGAAAAACTCTGCGGCGACTGGCCC
>JGI12316J14372_10004705_pt1 | contig 11404 bp, 6 predicted proteins | sample MarCyaLeptolynsp_FD_14372 | JGI IMG/M metagenome (IMG submission 14372) | reverse complement strand
GCGGACATCGCCCGTGCGCTCGATATCGCAACGGGCGCACCGGTCATCCGCCTTGAAAGCCTTGGTCTTGCGGACGGCATGCCGGTGTCGCGCGCGACATCGTGGTTCGACGCAGGCCGTTTCGGCGCGATCGCCGACATCTTTGCCCGGTCCCGGTCGGTGACCCGCGCTTTGGCGCAACTGGGCGTGACCGATTATGTGCGGGCATGGACGCGGATCGAGGCACGGCACGGCACAGCCGACGATCTCGACCATCTACGCCTGTCGCCGGGCGCGATCGTGCTGGTCGCAGAGGCGGTCAATGCCGACATGGACGGACGGCCCGTCCAGTATTCGCTGTCCCGCTTTGCCGCCGACAGGGTGAGCCTTCAGGTGGGCGGCAACTGACGCCTATTTGCCGATCATCCAGTCGGTCAGCCAGCGCATGCGGCGGCCGCCGGGCCGTACGATCGTGTCGCGCAGGATCGGCCATTGCGGCAGCACCAGCACCGAGCGGGCATGGGTGAACTCGGCAAAGCCGCGCTTGCCGTGATAGGCGCCATAGCCGGACTGACCGACGCCGCCGAACGGCAGATGCTCGACCGCCAGATGGATGATGGTGCCGTTGACGACGGCGCCGCCCGATGTCGTGCGGGCAACGAGGTTTTCCGCCGCACGCGCATCGCGCCCGAAGGCGTAAAGCGCCAGAGGATGGTCGCGCCCGGTGATGAAGCGCACGGCTTGGTCCAGATCGTCATATTCGAGGATCGGCAGGATCGGTCCGAAAATCTCCTCGCACATCAGCCGGCTGTCGGGAGACGGATCGATGACGACTGTCGGCGGGATGCGGCGGCTTTCCGGCGCACCGCCCCCGGCCGTCATAACGGTCAGGCCGGCGTCGCGCGCTTCTGCGATCATGCCCGCCAGGCGGTCATGATGCCGTTCGGTGATGATCGACGTATATCCGTCTCCGGTCGCCGGCGCGGGATGGGCGCGCCTTGCCGCGGTGATGATCGCCTCTCCGAATGCCGTTGCCTGCCCCTTGGGTACGAGCAGATAGTCCGGCGCGACGCAGGTCTGTCCGCCGCTGTAGAACTTGCCGAAAGCCACCAGCGGCGCATGCTTTTCCGGATCGGCATCCGGCATCATCACGCAAGGACTCTTGCCGCCCAGTTCCAGCGTTACCGGTGTCAGGTTNTNGANCNGCTGGNAGNTCATGGCGACCTTGCGGCCGACCGCCGTCGAGCCGGTGAAGAACAGATGGTCGAACGGCAGTTCAGAGAAGGACTTGCCGACCTCAGGCCCGCCGGTCACCACCACCACCTCGTCTTCGCCATAGACATCGGCGAACAGGCGCGCGAGCAGTTCGGCCGTGCGCGGCGTGAACTCGGACGGCTTGATCAGCACCTTGTTGCCGCCGGCGAGCGCTGTGGCCGCCGGGATGACGGCAAGCTGGAACGGGTAGTTCCAGGGCGATATCACGCCGACCACGCCCTTGGGCTCATGGCGCACATAGGTGCGGCCGGGAATGGGAATGCCGAGATTGAACATACGGGTCGGGTTCGCCCAGCGGTCCAGATGGCGGCAGGTGTGCTCGATGCTGCCTATCGTGACGGCAATCTCCGCCGACAGGGTCTCGTCGGCCGACCGGTTGCCGAAGTCGTCGCTGATCGCGTCGACGATCTCCGACCGGCGGGCGCGGATGGCACGGAGCAGATCGCGCAGCTTCATGCGCCGCGCGCTGATACCGGGCACCGAATCGAACGAAAAGGCCGACCGCTGCACGTCGAAGGCCGCCTGAAGACGGTCGTTATCCGGTTTTTGGGGTGCGTTCATGACGGCAATATAAGCGTGCGACCGCGCTTCGTCATCGGGCCCGTCATGCATACTTGACGGCGCGGGCGCGGACGCAGCACGGTGCCGCTGCGGGCGCCGGACAACGGAGGAAATGCGGCCAATGGAAATGCTGACCCCCACGGCGGCCTGGGCCGCGGACGAACACCGCATGTTCACCGACGCGGTGCGGCGCTTTTTCGCCGACGAGCTGGTGCCCAACATGGAGCGCTGGACCGAGCAGGGCGTCGTCGACCGCGCCTTCTGGGAAAAGGCCGGCGCGCACGGCATCATGGGCGGCGCGGTGCCCGAAGCCTATGGCGGCGCGGGCGGTGGCCTGGCGTTCGATGCGATCACGCTCTACGAACAGGGCCGGGTCGGCGATGCGGGCTGGGGCTTCGGCATCCAGTCGATCGTCATCCATTATCTGCTCGCCTATGGCAGCGAGGAACAAAAGCAGCGCTGGGTGCCGGGGCTGGTGAACGGCGAAAAAGTCGCCGCGCTGGCGATGACCGAGCCGGGCACGGGCTCGGACCTGCAGGCGATCCGCACCTTCGCCGAAAAGGACGGCAACCAGTACAGCCTGAACGGCTCGAAGATCTTCATCACCAACGGGCAGACGGCCGACCTGATCGTCGTCGCCGCCAAGACCGACAAGAGCGAAGGCGCCAAGGGCATGTCGCTGATCGTGCTCGAGACCGAGGGCGCCGACGGTTTCCGGCGCGGCAAGAACCTCAAAAAGCTGGGCATGAAGGCGAACGACACGTCGGAGCTTTTCTTCGAGGATGTGAAGATCCCGCGCACCAACCTTCTGGGCGCCGAAGAAGGCCAGGGCTTCTACCAGCTCATGAAGCAATTGCCGTGGGAGCGGCTGGTGATCGCGCTGACGGCGCTCGGCTATATCGACTATGCGCTCGCCGAGACCATCCGCTACGTGCAGGAGCGCAAGGCATTCGGCCAGCGTGTCATGGATTTCCAGAACACCCGGTTCAAGCTCGCCGAGATGAAGACGAAGGCGGAGATGCTGCGCGCCTTCGTCAATGACTGCATCGTCAAGGCCGAGGCCGGCACGCTCGATCCGGCCACCGCATCCATGGCCAAATATTGGGGCAGCGAAGTGCAGAACGAGGTGATGCACGAATGCCTGCAGCTCTTCGGCGGCTATGGCTACATGATGGAATATCCGATCGCCCGGCTTTATGCGGACGCCCGCGTGCAGATGATCTATGGCGGCTCGAACGAGATCATGAAGGAGCTGATCGCCCGCTCGATCGATGTCTGAGAAGCAGCGTCAGACCGGATCGTGCACGATCAGCGTGCCGGCGCCATGCTCGGTGAACAGTTCGAGCAGAACCGCATGGGGCGTCTTGCCGTTGAGGATGACGACGCCCTTGACACCACGCGTCAGCGCCGCGATGCAGGTCTCGACCTTGGGGATCATGCCGCCGGAAATCGTGCCATCGGCGATCAGGTCGCGCGCCTCGGAGACTGTCAATTCCTTGATCAGCGTGCCGTTCTTGTCGAGCACACCGGGTACATCGGTCAGAAACAAAAGGCGCTGTGCGGCCACCGCGCCGGCAATGGCGCCAGAGAACGTGTCGGCATTGATGTTGTAGGTGTGTCCGTCCCGGCCGGGCGCAACCGGCGCGATCACCGGGATCATCCGCGAGGTGGCCAACTGGTCGAGCAGCGTCCGGTCCACCTTGGCCGGCTCACCGACAAAGCCCAGATCGACGACGCGTTCGATGTTGCTGTCGGGATCCTTGACCGTCTTCTGCGCCTTTTCGGCGAAGACCAGATTGCCGTCCTTGCCGCACAGGCCGATGGCCCAGGCGCCTTGCCCGTTGATCAGCGCGACGATCTCTTTGTTGATCGATCCGGCGAGCACCATCTCGACGATCTCGACGGTTTTTTCGTCGGTGACGCGCAGGCCGCCCTCGAAGGTCGATTCGATGCCCATCCGGTCGAGCATGGCGCCGATCTGCGGCCCGCCGCCATGAACCACCACCGGATTGACGCCGGACTGTTTGAGAAGCGCAATATCCTGAGCGAACGCCTTGCCGAGCCCCGCATCGCCCATGGCGTGGCCGCCATATTTGACGACGACCGTCTTGCCCGCATAGCGCTGCATATAGGGCAGCGCGTCGGCGAGGATCGCCGCCTCGGTGGCGGGGGTCAAAATGTCTCTGGAGGCCATGGCGAACGCCCTTGAATGTGGTCGGAGCCCTCATAAACGCCTCGTCCGCATAAGAAAAGGCGCGGGACGGATCCCGCGCCTCCGATCGAGTCGGCGGCTCGCGTCAGACGGCGATCTTGCCGCCGCCTTCCTTGGTCACCACGACCACGGACGGACGCGGCGGCATGGCCGGATCGAAATCGGGCCAGCGCGTCGCCGGGTCCTCGAAGGTCGAGTCCTTGGCAAAGCCCACCAGATCCTTGGTGCCGTCCGTGCCGGGATGCTGGACGGCGAGGAACAGCGTTTCCGCATCGTCGGTGAAGTAGGGGCCGCACAGTTCGCCGCCGACAGGGCAGCGGAAGAACAGTTTGGAGTGGCCGCGCAGATCGCCTTCGGTTTCCAGCGAGTACAGGCCGTCCGACTTGCCGGTCCTGGCCCAGTTCGATCCCTGGTCGGTGGAGATCCACAGACGGCCGTCGGCATCGATGGCGCAATTGTCGGGCGAGCCGAACCAGCCATGCTCCGAGGTTTCCGGGTGCCATTCGGCGCCCACCTCGGCGATCGAGGGGTCGCCGCATTTGACGAGGATCGACCAGGTGCCGGTGGTGGCCGAGTGGTTGCCACCCTCTTCCTTGATCTCGATGATGTGACCGAAGTTGGATTCCGGACGCGGGTTGGCAGCGTCGACCTGCTCGGGCGTGCGGCGGCTGTTGTTGGTCAGCATGATGTAGGCAGTGCCGTCGCCGCGCGGCTGGGCGTCTTCCGGACGGTCCATCGGCGTCGCGCCCAGAAGGTCGGCCGCGATACGCGTGTCGATGGCGATGTCGGCCTGGCTTTCAAAGCCGTTCTCGGCGGTCAGCGGGCCTTCGCCATGGACGAGCGGCAGCCAGTCGATCGTGCCGTCATCGTTAAAGCGCGCCACATAGAGCGTGCCTTCTGACAGGAGCGAGGAGCCGAACACCGAGTTCTCGTCGGTCACGGCCTCGGCAGACACCCACTTGTACTGATAGTCGAAGCGGTTGTCGTCGCCCGAATAGATGACCAGCCGACCATCGGAGGCGACCGTCGTTTCGGCGCCTTCGTGACGGAACCGGCCAAGCGCGGTGTGCTTGATCGGCGTGGCATCGGGGTTCATCGGATCGACCTCAACGATGTAGCCGAAACGGTTCGGTTCGTTGGGCTCCTTGTCGATGTTGAACCGGTCATGGAACTTGCCCCACGCATACCAGCGGCCCGGCACGCCATAGCGGTCCATCGAGGCGGCCTCGGGCTGGGCCGACAGGTCGGGATCGCCCTCGGCGTCGAGCGTGTCGGTCCAGAAATAGCCGTGGAAATTCTCCTCGGCCATCAGATAGGTGCCCCAGGGCGTCATGCCGCCGGCGCAATTGTTGATCGTGCCGAGCACGTTCATGCCGGTGGGATCGGCGCTGGTCTTCAGGCGGTCATGGCCGGCGGCCGGACCCGAAAAGGTGATCGGCGTTTCGGCGGTGATGCGGCGGTTGTTCGGGTTGTCACGGTTGACCGACCATTTGCCGTCTTCGCCGCGCACGATCTCGAAGACAGAGCCGCCATGGGCGGCCATTTCGATGTCGACCAGTTCCTTGGTCATCTGTTCGAAGCCGGACCGGTCCTGGCGGCCGATCCCGGGGAACATGACTTCTTCGTTGGTGTATTCATGGTTGACGCAGAGCATGCCGCGGCCGGGCTCGGTTTCGGCGAAGCCGACATAGTCATTGTTGTAGCCGAACTGCTTGGACTGGGCCTCGGCGCTCTGGTTCATGACGTCGAACTCGGGCGAATCGGCCATGATGGGATCGCCCCAGCGGATCAGCACGTCGGCATCGAAGCCGTCGGCGATATGGTGGGTCTGGTCGTTGCCCCAGCGCAGTTCGGTGAAGTTGAAGCGGTCGCCCTCGGTCATGGCGAGCGCCTGTTTGGGCGCGGTCAGGGCCGACGTGCCGAACAGGGCCGTGGTGGCCGTCACGCCAAGCATGCCGCGCAGAACGTCGCGGCGGCCATAGCGGCGGTTGATCACATCGCCGATCGTGTTGCCGAGATTGGGATTGGTGGGGATGTCGTCGAATGCCTCGAACGCCTCGGCACGGTTGCCGTGCGCAGGGTCGTTGATGATCTGCTTGCGATCCATGGAAGTCCTCCGGGTGTCATTATTGACCAGTGTGCGCGCATCCGGCTTTGGGCGCAGCCGCGGCACCGTCCCCTGCTTGCAACTTTTGTGTGACAGGCATGTTTCGGATTGGAAGAATTCCAGGTTCGGTTTCCGTTCCGCGCCTGTACAAATTGTCGCACCGGGAAAGTGTCGTCATACGTTCACGAAATCGTGGACGAAGGTGAGATGCAAACCGCCGACCCGACCGCTATCTTCAAGATCGACACAGGAGTTTGCCATGGTGACAAAACGATCATTCCTGACGCTGGGCCTCGGCAGCGCTGCCGCCGCCGGCATCTTCAAATGGTGGGGCGCAACGCCGGCCACAGCCGCGGCGGAAGGCGCGTTCGAGATCGTCAAGACCGAGGAAGAATGGCGCGCGCAGCTGACGCCGATGCAGTATGCGGTGTTGCGCGAAGAGGCGACCGAACGCCCGTTCACCAGCCCGCTCAACGACGAGAAGCGCGCCGGCGTCTTCCATTGCGCGGGATGCGACCAGGAACTGTTCCTGTCGGAGACCAAATATGACAGCGGCACAGGCTGGCCGAGCTTCTGGCAGGAGATCGAGGGCAAGGTTGCCTACAGGACCGACTACAAGCTGCTGATCCCGCGCACCGAGGAGCATTGCAGCCGCTGCGGCGGTCATTTGGGCCATGTCTTCAATGACGGCCCGCAGCCGACCGGCAAGCGCCACTGCATCAATGGCGTGGCGCTGAAGTTCACGCCCGCCGACGGCTCCGAGCCGGTCTACGGCTGACGGCACTTACGCCAGACAGCACGCAAAGAAAAAAGGCCGATCCGGTTTCCCGGATCGGCCTTTTTGATGGCGTGAACGAAGGCGAGTGACTTACGACGCCTTCTTCTGGTCCTCGTCGTCGTCGATTTCCTCGAAATCGGCATCGACCACATCGTCAGAGGCGGCGTCGGCTTCCGCATCGCCTTCGGCGGCGGCCTGTTCCTCGGCCTGGGTGGCTTCATAGATGGCCTGTCCGAGCTTCATCGAGGCTTCTGCGAGCGCTTGCGTCTTGGCGGTGATCGCCTCGGCGTCGGGGGTCTCGGCGGCGGTCTCTTCCTTGAGCGCGGCGATCGCGTCCTCGATGGCCGTCTTGTCTTCCTCGGACACCTTGTCGCCATGCTCGGACAGCGACTTTTCGGTCGAGTCGATCAGCGACTCGGCCTGGTTCCGCGCTTCGACCGCCTCGCGGCGCTTCTTGTCCGCCTCGGCATTGGCCTCGGCGTCCTTGACCATCTGTTCGACTTCCTCGTCGGACAGTCCGCCCGATGCCTGGATGCGGATCTCGTGCTCCTTGCCGGTGCCCTTGTCCTGGGCCTTGACGTTGACGATGCCGTTGGCGTCGATATCGAAGGTCACCTCGATCTGGGGGATGCCGCGCGGCGCCGGCGGAATGCCGACCAGATCGAACTGGCCGAGCAGCTTGTTGTCGGCGGCCATTTCGCGCTCGCCCTGGGCGACGCGGATGGTCACGGCGGACTGGTTGTCCTCGGCGGTCGAGAAGACCTGGCTCTTCTTGGTCGGGATCGTCGTGTTGCGGTCGATCAGGCGGGTGAAGACGCCGCCAAGCGTCTCGATGCCCAGCGACAGCGGCGTGACATCGAGCAGCAGGACGTCCTTGACGTCGCCCTGCAGCACGCCGGCCTGAATGGCGGCACCCATGGCGACCACTTCGTCCGGGTTGACGCCCTTGTGCGGCTCCTTGCCGAAGAACGACTTGACCGTCTCCTGGACCTTGGGCATGCGCGTCATGCCGCCGACCAGAACCACCTCGTCGATCTCGCCGGCCTTCATGCCGGCATCCTTGAGGGCGGCTTCCATCGGCTTGACGGTGCGCTTGACCAGATCGTCGACAAGGCTTTCGAACTTGGCCCGTGTCAGCTTCATCGTCAGGTGCTTGGGACCGGACGCATCGGCGGTGATGAAGGGCAGGTTGATTTCGGTCTGCGCCGAAGAGGACAGTTCGATCTTGGCCTTTTCGGCCGCTTCCTTGAGGCGCTGCAGGGCCAGCTTGTCGCCCTTCAGGTCGATGCCCTGATCCTTCTTGAACTCGGCCGCGAAGTAATCGACCAGACGCATGTCGAAGTCTTCACCGCCAAGGAAGGTGTCGCCGTTGGTGGATTTGACCTCGAAGACACCATCGCCGATCTCGAGGACCGAAACGTCGAACGTGCCGCCGCCAAGGTCATAGACCGCGATCGTCTTGCCGTCGCGCTTGTCCAGGCCATAGGCCAGAGCAGCAGCGGTCGGCTCGTTGATGATGCGCAGAACTTCCAGACCGGCGATCTTGCCGGCGTCCTTGGTGGCCTGGCGCTGGGCGTCGTTGAAGTAGGCCGGCACGGTGATGACGGCCTGCTGAACGGTCTCGCCCAGGTAGCTCTCGGCGGTTTCCTTCATCTTCTGAAGGACCATGGCGGAGATTTCGGCCGGCGAACGCTTGTCGCCGCCCGCTTCGACCCAGGCATCGCCGTTCTTGCCCTCGACGATCTTGTAGGGGACCATCTTCTTGTCTTTTTCGACGGTCGGATCTTCATAACGGCGGCCGATCAGGCGTTTGACCGCGAACAGCGTGTTCTCGGGGTTGGTGACCGCCTGACGCTTGGCCGGCTGGCCGACGAGGCGCTCGCCGTCATCGGTGAAGGCCACCATGGACGGCGTGGTACGCGCGCCTTCCGCATTCTCGATGACCTTTGCGTCCTTGCCATCCATGACGGCGACGCAGGAGTTGGTCGTTCCCAGGTCGATGCCGATAACTTTTGCCATGTCTAACCTCTTCTTTCAGCGAACCGCACGGACCCGTTATGGCGTTCGTGTGCGCGGCCCCTCTTCGTTGGCAGATCGATTGTTTCCGGACGGCGCAAAAGGCGCCTTCCGCGCTGGCGGGTATATAAGGAGGGCGCATTTTGCGTGCAAGGCGGGTGTTTTGGAATGTTTTCGGTGTGAGGTTGCCTGTTGGGCCTACTGGCCCAAAATCACGTCGAGAACCGTTCCGGCCTCCCCCTGCGACACACCGACATCGGTTTGAGGGCGCGGAGCACCCGTCGACGAGGTGATCGTCCGGTCCGGTGGCGGCAGGGCGACGCGATCGCGTGCCACGGCACCCGATGGCGGCGACCTGTCGCTTGCGAGAGGTGTGCCGCCGTCGACAGGCGCGGAAGGCCGCCTGCCGGGTCCGAACGGGAAGCCCTCGGGGCGCGGCTTGGGAATGACGTTGAACGGCATGTAGCCGGGCAGGTCGGCGATGGCGACGCCTTGGTGAGCAGCCACCATGAAGTCGCGCCAGGCCTCGGCCGGCAGCGTGCCGCCGGTGACGTTCTTCATCGGCTTGCCGTCGTCATTGCCGAACCAGACCCCGGTCACCAGATGGGCCGTGTAGCCGACGAACCAGGCATCTCGGGCGTTCTGGGTGGTGCCGGTCTTGCCGGCGGCGGGATGATCGAACCGGGCCGCGCGGGCAGTGCCGGCGCGCACGGTCTGGCTCATCATCTGGTTCATCATGCCGGCGAGATCGGGCGCCAGCACGCGGCTGCGGCTGTCTTTTCGCTCGTAAAGAACCTCGCCCTCCATGGTCGTCACCCGGCGGATCAGGTGCGGGTCGGCGCGATAGCCGCCGGACGCGAACGGCACATAGGCCGATGTCAGCTCGTACAGCGTGACTTCGGACGTGCCGAGCGACAGCGAGGCGTTGGCTTTCAGCGGCGAGGCGATGCCCATTTTCTGCGCCGTGCGCACAACGGTACCCGCGCCGCTTTCCATGATCAGTTGCGCCGCCACCGAATTGAGCGATCTGGACAGCGCGGTCTCCAGCGTGACCGGGCCGTGATATTTGCCGCGATAATTCTCCGGCGCCCAATTGCCGAACCGAACCGGCGTGTCGTTGCGCACCGACGAGGGCAGCGCGCCTGCTTCGAGCGCGGCAAGGTAGACGAACGGCTTGAACGCAGAACCGGGCTGGCGCTTGGCCTGACTGGCCCGGTCGAATTGGGAGGCGGCATAGTCGACGCCGCCGACCATGGCGCGGACGGCGCCGGCCGGATCGATCGCCACAAGCGCGCCCTGGCTGACGTCGCGCTCGGCGCCATGTTCGGCGATCGCGGCGCGGATGGCCGTTTCGCCGGCGGTCTGCAGGTAGAGATCGACCGTGGTATCGACGATCACGTCCTGCCGGACTTCGCCGATCAGTTGCGGCAGTTCCTCCATGACGGCGTCGGCGACATAATGGTGCGCGCCGGACCAATAGCGGTTGGCGCGGGCGGCCGGGCTGGCCAAGGCCGCGGTCATTTCCGTGTCGGACACAAGCCCCTGTTCGCGCATCACCGAAAGAACCACCTGCGCGCGGCTTTCGGCCCGTTCGGGATTGCGGTTCGGCGACAGGCGCGACGGCGCTTTCAAAAGCCCGGCGAGGAGCGCCGCTTCGGGCAGGGACACATCGCGCGCCGACTTGCCGAAATAGCGCCGCGCCGCCGCCTCGACGCCATAGGAGCCCGAGCCGAAATAGACCCGGTTCAGATAAAGTTCGAGGATCTGCTCCTTGGAGTATTCATGTTCGAGCCAAAGGGCCAGCAGCACCTCCTGCACCTTGCGGCCGACGGTGCGCTCAGGCGTCAGGAACAGGTTCTTGGCGAGCTGCTGGGTCAGCGTCGAGCCGCCCTGCACCAGCCCGCCAGCCATCACGTTGCGGGCCATGGCGCGGGCCAGCCCGATCGGGTCGACGCCGAAATGGGAGAAGTAGCGCCGGTCCTCGATGGCGATGACGGCCTTGGGAATATAGGGGCTCATCTCATGCAGGCCGACCGCCGCGCCGCCGGTCGCGCCGCGATTGGTCACCAGCGTTCCGTCGACCGCGACGATCTTGACATTGGGCGGCCGGTCGGGAACCGCCCATGCGCTGGCCGAGGGCAGTTGCGCGCCGTACCATGCGATGATGCCGGCCAGCGCGACACCGCCCCAGATGCAGGCGATGAACGACCAATAGACGAAGCCGCGCACGAAACCGCGCCCGCTTGTCCTGCGGCGTCCGCCGGATGAGCCGCGTGCGGCCGGTTTCCGGCGCGCGCCCGATGCGGCCTTGGCCCCCGGCTTTTTGGACGACGGTTTGCGCTTGCGCGCCGGCGGGGGCGCCGCGCGATCGGCCGCCGTCACCGAGAAGTCGGCGGCCGACTTTCGACCGCCGCGATCCTCGAACCGCGGCTCGACGCGCGTCTTGCGCTTCTTTCGTCTTGAAAACATGGGCGAC
>JGI12316J14372_10004701_pt1 | contig 11408 bp, 10 predicted proteins | sample MarCyaLeptolynsp_FD_14372 | JGI IMG/M metagenome (IMG submission 14372) | reverse complement strand
GGGAAGCCGAGCAATTCTACACCGCGCTGAAACTCAAAGGTGTCGACACGGCGCTGATCCGGGTTCCAGGATCATCGCACTATATCGCGGGTCGCCCTTCGCGTCTGATCGCCAAGACCGACAATATCATGGGCTGGTTCGCGAAATATGATCCGGCCAAGCAGGACGACGACGAATAGATTGGGCGCGGCCCTAAGACGCCGCGCCAGTCGCCTCAAATACAAAGGTGAACGTCACCGGCACGGCAGGCGTGATCGAGGGCAGGTTTGCGACTTCGCGCAGCGCTTCCAGTCCGGCTTCCAGATTGTGGTCGGCGACGTGAACAATGACCGGTTCCGTCGTCGCCACTTCAACGCGCACGGGTGAAATCCGCGTGACAAACACATTTGCGTAGACGGTTGAGTCAATGCCGTGCAGCGACAACACGCCGTCAAGTTCGGTCTCCAGACGTCCGCCCACCGGGAGGTCCGCAAAACCATCTCTCGCGACCGACGCGCGGATCTCGGCGAGCGGATATGTATCAGTCTGGAAGAACAGGCTCTGCATACGCTCATTGCGCTGGTCGATTTTGGTCTCGACCTGATCCAGCGGAATCGTGATCACAGTCTCGCCAAGCTGGCTGACTTCGCCGGTCAGGCCGGGAAAGAAATGGGTTTCAATCAGCTCGCCGGATTTGATCGAAGCGAACGCAATTCGGGAGGCCTCAGAGTCGAGAGACCAGGCCCCTTCTATGTCTGCCAGCTGCATGTCTGCGCCGTTCCCCGCAGCGCCTTCGCCCGACGGGGCGCAACTGACCAGCGCCACCGCCGCCAGAGAAAAGCCTATCGAATTCACCAATCGCATCATCATTCGCCTGAAATTGCCTGAGACCTGATCACTTAGGCTAATTCGTCAGCACGGCGAACTCAAATCCTGGTTATTGGCATGCCGGGTTTTCGGTTCCGTTGAGGCGCACCCGTCGGTCCTGAGATTGGCTATGGGTCCTGATCACAGTCGGTGTTTCAATATCTTTACGTTGCGTAACAGCGCTGTAAATGGTAAAGAAAATCCGTCAGGGGACAATTTTTCAACGATAACCAGACGCCCCTGGCGCGCCTGTAAATGGCGCATGGTGGGAGGAAAATAATGAGTAGACTCTCGACACGCTGGGCCTTTGTGGCCCTGGCGGCGATCGGCCTTTCCGGCCTCGCCAATGCTCAGACGTTCACGTTTGAATCGACCACAACGGACCAGACCATGCTTGGCATGGCTCCGGGGACCGGTCCGTCTGGTCAACATTGGACCGCAGAAGTGACCACGACATTTGCCGACGGATCGACAGCGACCGCGACGACCGAATGTGTGGCCACGTCACAGCCGCCAAACAATAACATCTTTGCCATGCACGGCATTTGCGAAGGCTCCGCAGAAGGCGGCAGCTGGGCTTCGATCATGGGCTGCAACCCGATGGGCGAAGGTAGCATGGCGATGGGATGTGTCGGCGGCCTGTACGGCAAATCCGGTGACTTTGAAGGCATGCGCGGCGCATTCACCGCCCATGTCAAAGGTGGCACCAGCCACGGCACCGGTGAGTGGTACGAAGCCGAGGCCGCAGCCGAGGAGTAAGAACGCGGACGACCGTTCTCCTGATGCAGGTCAGGACCCGCGGCGGCGATTGGGGACAGTTTAGCCAGCCGCCAAGGGTGCCAGCTATTACCGGCAGAACGGGGCTGGGCGTTGCATGAGCGGTTTAAGCGTTTGCGGCTTTGGCCGCGCGCTTGCGCTCATGCGGATCGAGGTGGACCTTGCGGAGCCGAATGCTCTGCGGGGTCACCTCTACCAATTCGTCGTCAGCGATATAGGCCAGCGACTTTTCCAGCGTCATTTGCAGCGGCGGCGTCAGGCGCACAGCTTCGTCTGAGCCAGAAGCCCGCACGTTGGAGAGCTTCTTGCCCTTCAGCACATTCACTTCCAGATCATTGTCGCGGGTATGCTCACCAATGATCATGCCCTGATAAACCTTGTCGCCCGGATGGATCATCATCGGGCCGCGATCTTCCAGGTTCCACAGTGCGAAGGCAACCGCCTCACCCTTGTCCATGGCAATCAGCGTACCGGTTCGGCGGCCCTGAATCTTGCCCTTATACTCGGCATAGTCGAGGAAGACGCGGTTCATGATCGCCGTGCCGCGCGTGTCGGTCATCAGTTCGCCCTGATAGCCAATCAGGCCGCGCGTCGGGGCGTGAAACACCATGCGTGTGCGGCCGACGCCGGACTGTTTCATCTCGACCATCTCGGCCTTGCGCTCTGACAGTTTCTGGACCACTGCGCCCGAGAATTCATCATCGACGTCAATGACAACTTCCTCGATCGGCTCCAGGCGCTCGCCGCCCTCGCCTTGCTTATAGACCACTTGCGGGCGCGAAACGCCGAGCTCATAGCCCTCGCGGCGCATGGTCTCGATCAGGACGGCCAGTTGCAACTCGCCTCGGCCGGAGACGATGAAACTCTCAGCCTCGGTTGATCGTTCGACTTTCAGCGCAACATTGCCTTCCGCTTCCTTGACGAGGCGATCCCAGATCACGCGGCTGGTGACCTTGTCGCCTTCGGTTCCCGCCAGCGGGCTGTCATTGACGCGGAAGGTCATGGACAGAGTTGGCGGATCGATGGGCTGCGCCTCAATCGGTGTGTCGACACTCGGATCGACAAAGGTGTCGGCGACGTTGGCCTTGGCGAGGCCTGCGATCGAGACGATATCGCCCGCTTCCCCCACCTCGATCGGCTCGCGCTCGAGGCCGCGAAAGGCCAGCACTTTGGAAACCCGGCCATTCTCGACCAGGCTGCCATCGCGCGACAGGACTTTGACGGTCTGGTTCGGCTTGACGGTGCCCGAAGTGATGCGTCCGGTCAGAATGCGGCCGAGGAAGTTGTCCGCGCCAATGGTTGTTGCCAGCATCCGGAACGGGCCGTCTTCGACCTTGGGCTCGGGCACGTGCTCGACCACCAGGTCGAACAGCTCGCTCATATCGGTGCGCTCATCCTCATACTGGGTCGACATCCAGCCATTCTTGGCGGACCCGTACAAGATCGGGAAATCGAGCTGATCATCGTCGGCGCCGAGCGCGTCGAACAAGTCAAAGACTTCATTGATAACCTCGTCCGGGCGGCGTTCCGGCTTGTCGATCTTGTTGACCGCCACAATCGGGCGCAGACCGATCTTGAGCGCCTTGGAGACCACGAACTTGGTCTGCGGCATCGGCCCCTCAGCGGCGTCGACGAGCACGATCGCCCCATCGACCATGGACAGGATGCGCTCAACCTCGCCGCCAAAATCGNCATGGCCGGGCGTGTCGACAATATTGATCCGCGTGTCGCCCCAAACGACGCTGGTTGTCTTGGCGAGGATGGTGATGCCGCGCTCTTTTTCCAGATCATTGGAATCCATCATACGCTCTGCCGTGGCTTCATTCTCGCGGAACGTGCCGGACTGTTTGAGCAGGCAATCGACCAGGGTCGTCTTGCCATGGTCGACGTGGGCAATGATCGCAATATTGCGCAGGGAAGTTGGCTCGGTCATTTCATGCGTCCTGGGGAGGGGGGCCGTTTGCGGCAGCTATCTTTGCGCGCGCCATACACGGGCTCGGGCGCTTTGGCTATGGCTCGCAGGCAGGCCGCCCGTCACATTCCCGCTGACAAATCAGTCGACCTTGGCTAGGTCTATACCGGGACGGACCAAACGAGGGACATTATGCGACTGATTATCCTGAGCCTCATCCTCTGCGCCAGCCTGATCGGCGAGGCCATTGCCGAAAAGCGGATCGCGCTGGTTATCGGCAACAGCAATTATGAGACAACCGGTTGGGATCTGGAAAACCCGGTCAATGATGCGCGGCTCATGGCTGGCGCACTGGAAACCGTGGGCTTTGAAGTTCACACCGTGCTCGATGGCAGCAAGACCGGGATGGAAGAGGCCTTCCAGGCGCATGCGGATAGATTGAAAGCGGCTGGCGAGGACGCGGTCGGCTTTTTCTTCTTTGCCGGACACGGCGCTCAGCATCGCGGCGTGAATTATCTTGTCGCTTCAGACGCCCAGTTGCGCTCAGCGCCGGATCTGATGCGCCAGCCGCAGCTCAATCTGGTCATGGATTATCTCGAATATGCGGGCAATCAGACCAATTTCATCGTGCTCGATGCCTGCCGCAACAATCCGCTGCCCGCGTCCATGCGCAACGCGCCGCAGGGCCTTGCCAGCAGCCAGCGTGTGCGCGGCACGCTGATCGCCTATTCCACCGCGCCCGGCATGGTGGCCGAGGATGGCAGTGGGCGGAGCAATAGCTCTTACACGGCGGCTCTGGCGGCTCTGATTGGGCAGCCGGGCTATTCCGTGGAAACGCTGTTCCGTGTCGTCGCCACGCGGGTCGAGGACATGACCGCCGGCATTCAGATTCCGTGGACCGAAAGCGGGTTGCGCGGGGAAGCTGATTTCTGTTTCGCGGGCTGCGAACTGATTGCCGAGGACGATCTTGAAACAGCCGCTCTCGCAGAAGTCGTCGGCAGCGACGACCCGCTGATGATGGAAGTGTTCCTGGATGCATATCCGGAGTCCCAGCATCGTACTTTCCTGGAATCGCGGATGCGCCAGCTCGAAATTGAGCGCAGCGCCTCGGAAGAAATCGAGCGTGCCCGTGCAGGCGCTGAATTCCTGCGCGAAGCCCTCGGCGTGACCACACTGGTGTCTGAGCTCGTCGCGCCCTGGACCGATGACCCGCAGCAAATCACGGCGCGGCTCGGCATGGAGGCCCGCATCGCTCAAAAGGACCCCGCCTATGCCAAGCTGGAAGAGGCCGTGTTTGTGTTCTTCGAAGAAAACTCTTCCATCCTATCCGAAGAGGCTCAGGACCACTTGTCCCTGTTCGCGACCTATACGGGCGGGTTCCATGTCGAGGATTTCGGCCCCGCCAGCCTGACCATTGTCGCCAGCTGCAGCCCCGACGAAACCGAAATGACCATTTGTCAGGACCGCGCCTTTGTCGTGCGCGATCAGCTGATTGAGCACGGCATCAATAATGTGGCCTTCAAGCTGACCGAGAATTGGGGCAGCATTCGCCAGATTTCTGCGGGGGATAGCGGCCTCGATCAGGATGCGATCAATCGCTATGCCGCGGTGATGTTGCTCAGCGATGGTTCAGAAGGCGAGGATACGTCGCTCTATGACATTGTGGAATAGACCACACAGAAGACTCAAATCCTGAAGGCTCCGGACTCCAGATTCATAAATTAGCTTGACTCCTAATTATCATTTCTGCTAATTAGCATGAATGGCAAATGAAGTGTTCAAGGCGCTCGGGCACCCACTGCGGCGGCAAGTCATGGCGCTGCTGCGGCAAGGTCCGAAAAGCTCGGGCGAGCTGGCCGAGGCATTTGATGCCGCCTGGCCAACAGTGACGCGGCATCTGAACGTGCTCAAGGAGGCGGATCTGATCACCGCCGAGCGCCAGGGGACATCGATCATTTACCGCACCAATACCAGCGTCGTCGAAGACGCCGTCAGCGCCCTGCTCGGCATGATTGGCAAGGATAATGGCGATGATGACATGAAGGAGGCTGCAGAATGATCCGCACCGGACTGATTTTCTCGACCATTGCCATTATCGGCATGTGCGCCGTGAACCTGTGGGCAATGCCGCAAATCCCGGAAGGCCAGGTTCCGGTCCATTGGGGGATGGACGGTACACCCGACCGCTATGGCGACCGATCCGAAGCCCTGTTTGGCCTGTGGATCATTCCGGTCTCGACCCTGGTCACCGCGCTCATCCTGGCCATCGCCCCGCGCCTGGATCCGAATGGCGACAATCTGATGAAAAGCCGCAAGGCCTATATTGCGATCTGGTGCTCGGTCATGATCCTGATGCTTGGCGTGCATGCCGGCGTGGCGCTGCTGATGGTGCGCAGCGTGGTCGCAAATCCGGACGCGAACGAATTCGTCCGCTTCGTCATTGCCGCCACGGCCGTATTGATCATCGTCAAAGGCAATTACCTGCCCAAGACGCGTTCGAACTGGTTCCTCGGCATTCGCACGCCTTGGACGCTGTCCAGCGAGATCACCTGGGAAAAGACCCATCGCCTGGCCGGACGCCTGCTCATTCTGTCTGGCTTTGTCTGCCTGGTCGGCGCGTTCACCCTGAACGGCGGCTGGCTGATCGTGATGCTGCTCAGCACGCTGCTGCCGGCCATGCTGATCAGTGTGATCTATTCCTATTTCGTCTGGCGCAACGCCCCGGACAAACGGGTTGCGCCCGAATATATTGTCTGAGTTTAGACGCGGACTGCCGGTCCCGTTCTAGTCCGTGGTTTCTTCGGCGGGCAAGATTACAGCGCGTTCGCCTGTCGGGAGCACATCCGTCGTCGATTCCGCCTTGACCTTGGCCTGAGCCGATTGCCAGTCGCCCGCCTGGACCCGTACCGCATAAGCGCGGGACTCCTGGAAGCCATCGTCCATTTCCACGCGTGCGGCGACGTCAATGTAATGAACGCCCTCGACGTCCGCAGCAAAATCGATGCGCCAAGTATGCGTGGTGACATCGCTCATATCCCGCGTGGATGTCGCTTCCGCTCCAAAGACGCTGACGCCCGCCTCTGCGGACGCACTCAGATACAGGGTCCCTGACGGATAACCCTCGTTCACCGTCACGGTGACAGATCGGTTATCGCCCACGTCCACAGTGCCCTTAAGGTCGTGAGAGAATGTCACTGATGCGCCGGGTTTCACAGTCGAGATCGCCGGGCCAAGCGTCACCTTCTTTTCAGGCGCCGCAGTTTCGGTTGTTTCAGCAACGATAGCGGGTTCGGTCGACTGCTGCTGCACACATGCGCCAAGCAAGCCAGCCGTCACGAACGCGGCCCCGAATGCAGTTGATCGTTTGAACATGATCCTCTCCCTGTCCCTGCTAGTTTACAGTGAAGCTGAAACAACTGTCAGCGGCTGCGTTGGGACTATCTTCAAAATTGTTGAAGTCATAAATCTCGACCGCATAAGTCCCTGGATTGAGATTGCCCGTCCAGGTCTCCATGTCGGGGTCTGAGCTGTCTGCGATTCGGTCAGGCGTGGAAAAGAGCAAGCCATTCTCCCAGATCCGAAAGTCAGGATCGGTCACGGGTGCCGCACCTGAAGTCTTGGTCGCCACCATGGTTCTGCTTCCAGCGGTTGGAATGACCACGCTGATGAATGTTCTTACGCCATGCTTGTTGGTTTCGCCATTGTCGGCGGTCGAGCAGACGGTCGCGGCGGCGCCCCCGACCGTCGCGGTCTTGTAGACCGGCAGCGACTCTGGAACCGCACCAGAATTGGTTTCGCCGGCCCCCTGTGGCCCGCTGCCATTAATGTCTTCGGCGGCCAGTAGGCTATTGACCGCGGTGGAGCTCACGCTGGTCCGGCTCAACAGAAAATCGACGAACGCAAAAATGGTCGTGAAGTCTTCATTATTGATGTAATCGGTGTCGCGAAATGCCGTGTAGATCGGTCCAAGACCCGCCGATAACGTGTCCGCACCATCATCATTGCTGTCATAGATATCGTACAGGATCTGTTGAATCGAGGCTTCGTTGAACCAGCCTGGATCACGGCTCCCGCCGGTCAGATCAGTCTCGACACTGAAGGCAAAACCTGAGGCTTGCTGGTTTCCCCCGACATCGCGATAGACCGGATCATCCAGAATCATCCCGGCAAAGGCATTGCCCCACCCCTCGCCAAAGGCCAGGCGTGAATCGAGCCGGTTGCTCAGACTATGCGATCCGCCAGGCGAGTCTGATCGCGACAATTGATCTTCGAAATAGTGTCCGAATTCGTGCACGACGACGTGATCATCATACTCGTCGGTATCGTTATTCTCATCGCCCAGAATACGAATGGTCGGTACTCCGGCGGTCACGGTGTAGGATGACGTTCCGATCTCGCCCTGGGTGACATCGCCATCGGTGGGGACATTATTGACGCTCCAGAACACTTGCAGGTTCGGGAAATTCACACTCGGATCAACGGCTGCAATGTCCGTCACCGCTTCATAGATCGCGTCGAGAATATTGAACGGTGCCGCCGCGCGGGTGCCGGTATAGCTAGACCCGCCCCAGCCCGAACCGGCATTCAGGTTGCGCGTCGAGTTCGCGGTTCCAGAATCGCTCAGTGAGCCGCTCAACAGATAGATCGCGTTGCCGTTCGTATTGTCCACGACCTGAATGTCCCAGCTCGCCCCGCTGGTTTGTTGCATCTGACTGCGGACGCGAATGCGGACATTGGTCGATGAATTTACGGTCACAGCATAATTGCCGCTGGCATCCGTGATGTCGGTATCGAGCACCGTGCCGCTTCCGTTCACGGCCTGAACCACGACGCCGCGCGCCGGCAATTGCGTGATTCCACCATAATTCAAGGCGGTGCCAACGACGCCGCTACCTGTCCCCGGCGCCGTATTGTGCGGCACATTATCAAACGTCACTGCCCCGCTAATCGTCACCGATGATGGTGGCGGCGGCGGTGGTGGTGGAGGTGGAGGCGGCGGCGGTGGAGGAGGCGGTGGAGGAGGCGGTGGGGGCGATACAGACGCACCGCCGCCGCCACCACCGCCACAAGCTGCAACCATGCCGGCGGCAAAGACCACCGCCATAACGCTGACAACGCTACGCAATTTGGTTGTTCGAGTATGATTCAACGTCCATTCTCCACTAGCACATGGCCAATATAGCGGGACTGAACCGTCTCGACGACTAACAAGAGGTTAAAACGCACAATCCCTAGGGCGGCACGCTGCGCGAAGTCTCGCAGCCTGACAAGATGGCTTTGTCGGTTCTCGCTGAACTGTGATCATCGTTTAGATCCAGCGCACCCGCACTGCATCGCCAAATGTCCGAAGGCGCAGAGAATAATCTCTGCGCCTTCTTCTCTCCCGCGTCGCGTCCCGAGCCTGCGGGAAGGTCTCTACGTGCCCGGCCTAGCGGTTCGGGCCCTTACGCTCCTTGACGTCTTCCTCTTCCGCGATGGCGCGGTCTTCCTCGTCAAAGATGATCTCGGCCTCTTCGCCCTTGCCATAGTCGCGGGCTTTCTTGGCCAGGCGTTCCTGGGTAATGGCCAGCGAACCAGAGCTCACCGCCATCTGCTTGGAGCGATCAACACCGACGGCATCAGCGTCGCCAAAATTGGCGAACTCGGCGCCCAGGAAGACCACTTCCCAGCCGCGCGCTTCAGCCCGGTCGAGCGCCGCCTTGGCACCTTGATAGGTGACTTCGCGCGACGAGTTTTCCTGGCCATCGGTCATGATCACGATGACGGCCTTTTCCGGATTGTCGGCCTCGGCCATGGTGATGGTGCGGTTGATCGCGTCAAACAGAGGGGTCATGCCACGCGGGCTGACTTCGTCATTGGTGACATTGGCCCAGGTCTCTGGCGTCACGTCCTTTCGCAGGACATCAAACTGGAAGCCTTCCTGATGATCGAACACGGCCAGCGTGACCGTGGTTTCGAGATCATCGGCCTCACCATCCTCGACCTTGCCGACGGCGGCAGCATAAGCATTTACCGAGCCCAGCGCCTCATCCCAGATGTCCGACATCGAGCCGGTTCGGTCGAGCAGGATATAAGAGGAAACAGCATTCATGGTCGGGACATCCGCAATCAATTCAGGGGTGGGTTTGGTCTTGGCATTGGCTCCAAAAGCTAAGGCGGCAGCGGCGATCACGCCGGTGACGGTCAATACGGTCTTTTTCATGAAATGCGTCTCCCATTCGCTTGTCGATGAAAAACAAGCTGCCTGCGAAACAAGGCGCTGAACTGGCTGTAATCTGGGCAATTTAACCATAATTGTGTCGCCGGCTGCCCGAATTCAGTCATCGCCCGTTCAGGTTCGCCGCGTCTGCCACGCGAAACGGAAAGCCAGCTATTCTTACGCGCCCACTTGCGCCCCGGCGCAGACCACGCCATACGCGCCTGAATCAAAAAATCTCGATGGAGTCGACAATGTCCTCTGCGCCCAAAAAAGTCGTCCTTGCCTATTCCGGAGGGCTCGACACCTCCATCATTCTGAAATGGCTGCAGACCGAGTTTGGCGCCGAAGTGATCACCTTCACGGCCGATCTCGGCCAGGGCGAAGAGATTGAACCGGCCCGTGCCAAGGCGATTGCTGCCGGGGTGAAGCCAGAGAATGTCTTCATCGAGGATGTCCGCGAGGAATTCGTCCGCGACTTTGTCTTCCCGATGTTCCGCGCCAATGCGGTCTATGAAGGCGTCTACCTGCTCGGCACCTCAATTGCCCGCCCGCTCATCGCCAAGCGCCAGATCGAGATTGCCGACATGATGGGCGCCGACGCGGTCTGTCACGGCGCCACCGGCAAGGGCAATGACCAGGTCCGGTTCGAGCTTGGCTATTATGGCCTCAACCCGGACATCAAGGTCATCGCGCCGTGGCGCGACTGGGACTTCAAGTCCCGCACCGACCTGCTCAAATTCGCCGAAGAGCAAGGCATCGAGATCACCAAGGATAAACGCGGCGAGGCGCCGTTCTCGGTCGATGCCAACCTGCTGCACTCTTCCTCCGAAGGCAAAGTCCTGGAAGATCCGGCCGAAGCCGCGCCAGAGTTCGTGCATATGCGCACCATCGCGCCGGAAGACGCGCCGGATGAGCCTGAAATCGTCACCATCGGGTTCGAAAAAGGCGATGCCTGCGCGATCAATGGCGAAGCGATGAGCCCGGCCACGATCCTGACCAAGCTCAACGAACTTGGCCGCAAGCACGGCATTGGCCGCCTCGACCTGCTCGAAAACCGCTTTGTCGGCATGAAGTCGCGCGGTATTTACGAAACACCAGGCGGCACCATCCTGCTCACCGCGCACCGGGGCATGGAATCCATCACCATCGACCGCGGCGCTGGCCACCTCAAGGACGAGCTGATGCCGCGCTATGCCGAACTAATCTATAACGGTTTCTGGTGGAGCCCCGAACGCGAAATGCTGCAGGCGGCCATCGACCATTCCCAGCTCTATGTCACCGGCGAGGTGAAGCTGAAACTCTACAAAGGCGGCGTGCACCTGGTCGGGCGGTCGAGCCCATATTCACTCTATCGCGAGGACATCGTGACGTTTGAGGACGATCACGGTGCGTATGATCAGAAGGATGCGGAAGGCTTTATCAAGCTGAACGCACTGCGCCTGCGGATCCTGGCGGGGCGGGACCGGAAGTTCGGGAAGAATTAGGCCCAGCATCGCGACAGGTAGAAGTTGGGATGGGCAGAGCGCTTTGGGGGGTGATCCGGACCTCACTCCCCGCCTGTTTCAACGGTGTTCGCCACGCGCGATAGCCCCTCTCCCGATCGCGGGAGAGGGGTTGGGGTGAGGGCAAGATGGCGTGCGAGGATGAGCGTATGGTGCGTCACAGCAACACCGG